>Ga0153923_100632_pt1 | contig 10324 bp, 8 predicted proteins | sample TSNJ007MetaG_FD_104682 | JGI IMG/M metagenome (GOLD analysis project Ga0153923, IMG submission 104682) | Attine ant fungus gardens microbial communities from New Jersey, USA - TSNJ007 MetaG | ecosystem: Host-associated > Fungi > Mycelium > Unclassified | place: USA: New Jersey, Brendon T. Byrne... | reverse complement strand
GAATGGCGTTAGCCCATCCAGGAATCTCTTTTACCTTGCATCATAATGGCAATCAGCTGCTGCACACGCTTGGTAATGGTGATCTGCTGCAAGTGATCGCAGCGGTGTACGGAACCTCCGCAGCCAAGGCTATGTTGCCGATTACGGCAGAGGATTTGGATTATCGTATTTCTGGTTATATAAGTCGTCCGGAATGGACACGCTCAAATCGAAACGCAGTGACTACCATTGTGGGAGGACGATATATTCGCAGCAATGGTCTGAACGCAGCGATCATGCGTGCTTATCATACTTTACTTCCGATTAACCGCTATCCACTGCTGGTGCTCGAACTGGACATGCATCCTTCACTTGTGGACGTCAATGTACATCCAGCTAAGCTGGAGGTTCGGTTTAGTAAGGAGAATGAGCTTTACACGTTTGTTGAACAAGAAATTCGTAAAGTGTTGTTAGGGCAAAGTTTGATACCGCGTCCAGGTAAAGAAACCATTGGGCCAAAGGGCAGCAGTTCATTTATACAGGAGCAGTTTGCTTTTTCTAAAGGGTCAGTTCCGGCACCCCCACCGTCTGAGGTGGGCAAGGATTCAGTTCCTCAGGGATCTGGTAGTTCCTTTAGTAGACAACAACCATCAAATGTTGAGCAGAGCGCCAGTGAGTTCAGAAAAGAGGGGCAGATTGATACTCCGATGACCCGTGAAACGGCTCCATCCTACGGGTCAGGATACCAGTCTTCCTCTTCACAAGGACGTCAAAATAATGTGAGCAACAACTATGCTAATGGGTATCGCCCGCAAGAAGCTTCATCCCTGCAGAAGCAGATTCCTTCTGCCCAAGCGTTATGGGCACCGCCAGTCGATGAAGAACCTGGGCTTCCTGCCTTCCCGGAACTAAATTATATTGGACAGCATCATGGGACTTATATTATCGCTCAAAATGACGGCGGATTGTATCTCATTGATCAACATGCGGCACACGAACGCATAAATTACGAGTTTTTTTATGAGAAGTTCGGTCGTCCTGAAGACGCTTCTCAGGATCTGCTTTTGCCAATTACACTTGAGTTCACGCCTTCGGAAAGTCGTCAACTTAGTGAACGTCTACATTGGTTTCAGCAGGCTGGAGTGTACCTTGAACATTTTGGAGGACAGACTTTTCTGATTCGATCTTTGCCTTATTGGTTTCCTGAAGGTGAGGAGAAGGCGATCGTTGAAGAAATGGCGGAGTGGGTCTTGAGTGAACGATTGATTGACCTAGCAAAGCTACGAGAGAAATCGTCTATTCTATGCTCGTGTAAAGCCTCCATCAAAGCCAACCAGAAACTAACAGAACAGGAAGTCGAGGCCTTGTTGTCTCGTCTGGCAGCATGTAGACAGCCGTATACTTGTCCACATGGGCGTCCGATTGTGATTTCTTTTTCATCCTATGATTTAGAGAAATTGTTCAAACGGGTGATGTAAATGTACGATTAGAAATTTGTTTATAGCAAGACTGGAGGCAACATGATTATAACTACGGGTTATAGCCCGATAATGGATATTGTAGAGCGAGCTCAGAATCTCGCAGAGAGAACGGGCTCTAAATACGCTCCACGCGAGAAATTCTCTATACCCAAGATGGTGGAACACTATGGAGATGAGGATATACTAATCCTTTCTCAAGAAGCCGTTCGTTTACACCGATTAGGGATGGAGCCCATGGAGTTTCACCCAAGCATGGGTTTCGTTCGTGCGAAACGGATTCTAAAGGGTGATATAGAACCGATGCTTGTCGCTGCTCGAATGCTTCCCGGAGATAGCGTACTAGATTGCACAGCGGGTCTAGGTGCTGATTCCTTGCTATTTGCTGTGCATGGTGGCGAGTCCTCAGAGATTACCGCTCTGGAGAGCTCATTGCCGCTGTATGCACTGCTCTATGAAGGGATGCGGCACTATACCTCTGGGCAAGTAAGGGTTAATGAGGCCTTGCGTAGAATTAATGTCGTCCATAGTGAACACTTGGACTACTTACGTGCTCTACCGGATCGCAGTGTAGATATTGTGTACTTCGATCCTATGTTCCGAGTGCCGCTGACCGGTTCTGCTTCGATTTCCCCGCTGCGGCAGTTTGCTAATCGTGCAGCACTATCACTAGAGAGTGTGGCTGAGGCGGTAAGAGTTGCACGTAAAACTGTTCTTTTGAAAGAAAAGGCTCTGAGCGGCGAATTCGAAAGGCTTGGCTTTACAGAGCTGCTCCGGAGCAACTCCAAAACATCGTACGGGGTGATACACATTGACAACTAAAGAGAGACATAAGGTTCTAGTCTTACTAGGACCAACAGCCGTAGGTAAAACCAGGTTAAGTTTGGAGCTTGCGGCTGCATATAACGCAGAGATTATTTCTGGAGATTCGATGCAGGTTTATCGTGGTATGGATATTGGGACAGCTAAGATTACTCCAGCTGAGATGATGGGAATTCCTCACCATTTAATCGACATTCATGATCCGCAGGACCCATATTCTGCTGCTGAATTTCAGGAACAAGGTAGCAGACTTATCGAAGAGATAAGCAGTCGTGGGAAACTTCCATTTATTGTTGGGGGAACAGGTCTCTATATTGAGTCCCTATGTTACGGTTTTCAATTCTCTGAAGCTGTGGCTGACGAAGCTTTCCGTAAAGAACAGGATCAATTTGCAGAAGAACATGGAGCGCTTGCACTGCATGCCAGACTTGAAGCCGTTGATCCGGTCAGTGCAGCGAAATTGCATCCGAATGACCGCCGTAGAATTATTCGGGCACTGGAAATTCATCACCAGACAAACACCACACTTTCCGCTTCTCATGCAGCTCAAAAGAAGGAGTCGCCCTATGACTTATGTCTTATCGGTTTGACAATGGACCGGAAAATACTATATAAACGTATTGAGGACCGAATTGATAGCATGCTTGCGGATGGTCTTGTTGCTGAGGTGAAGGGACTGCTGGAAAACGGCTACAGCAGAAGCCTTGTGTCCATGCAGGGACTGGGCTACAAGGAAATTGCCGCTTACCTCGCAGGGGAACTGACGCTTGAGGAAGCTGTGATACTGCTTAAACGCGATACTCGCCGATTCGCCAAAAGACAGTTGTCATGGTTTCGCCACATGAAGGAAATCGAGTGGATCGATGTCGAAGGTGAGCAAAACTTTTCTGAGAATTTCTCGAAAATACGTGCTATAATAGCAGGAAAGTTTCTCTCAGGTCTTGAATATACTTCTGAACAATATAATTGAACCATTGGGGGTACGTCATATGAACAAGTCCATTAACATCCAAGATACATTCTTGAACCAACTACGCAAAGAAAATATCCCTGCTACAGTATATTTGACCAACGGTTTTCAAATCCGGGGAATTATTAAAGCATTCGACAATTTTACAATCGTTATTGACAGTGATGGACGCCAGCAAATGGTGTATAAGCACGCGATTTCCACTTTTACACCACAGCGCAGTGTGTCACTTATGCAGGACAATAGTAACGAAGAATAACATTAACAAAATTGAAGTGAAACCTTTCTTGTTAATAAATCGTTTGAATAGAGTGTGAGAGAGCAACCTGAGAAGGTTGTTCTTTTCATTCAGAGAAGTCCATACATGATTTATTCAAGGAAGGGAGTCAGGAGGCATCATGTCTAGAGATGATACATCAAGGACGAACAACAATAGAAATAGAGGATCGTCCAGTACCAATTCAAAACCAAAACCGAAAAGTAAGAAGAAAAAGAAGTTTTTGACTAAAAAGCGTGTGCTGTGGAGCTTGTTCTTTGCTACAGCGTTGGCCATTTTCTGTGCGCTTGGCGGTTATCTGTTCATTATGCTGAATGGGCAAAAACTTCTCCTAGAGAACCAAGACAAACTGACCGTAAATGAAACTACAAAAGTATATGACCGCAATGCTAATTTAATCGGCGAATTATCGCTTGAGAAAAGCGATCCTGTAGAGTATGAGAAGATTCCACCGTTATTGATCAATGCCTTTGTGGCCACAGAAGATAAACGCTTCTTTGAGCATTCTGGTGTGGATTTATGGTCAATCGGCCGGGCAGCGGTAAAAGATATTGCTGCACGCAGCATGGTAGAAGGTGGTAGTACCATTACTCAGCAGCTGGCCAAAAACATCTTTTTGACACGGGATAAAACATTTTTCCGTAAAGCGACTGAGGTATCCATTGCTGTAGCATTGGAGAACCAGAAATCTAAAGAAGAGATCATTACGATGTACCTGAACCGAATAAACTTTGGGGGTACGATCTACGGAATTAAAGCAGCATCTGAAAGATATTTTGGTAAGAGTGATCTGAATGATCTGAAAGTTTGGGAAATTGCGACACTGGCTGCGATGCCTAAGGGACCGTCTCGTTACAACCCTCTGCGTAACCCGGATCTTTCAAAGGAACGTCGTGCAGTAGTACTTCAGCTCATGTACGAACAAGGTTATATTACGGAGCAAGAGAGAGACGAAGCACAAGCCGTGGATTATAATTATAAGCCACCTGAAAAGAAACAGCGTTATCAAGCTTTTATTGACTTCGCAGTGGAAGAAGCAGAAGAGAAGTTTGGACTATCCGAAGATGATCTGAATATTGGTGGTTACAAGATATACACCACGATGGATAAGCACGCTCAAGAAACCGTAGAAGATGCTTTTGCAGACAGTGATAACTTCGAGAAGAGTGTAGACGACGAGCTGGTACAAGGTTCTATGACCATCGTGAATCAAGAGAATGGCGGCATTGTCGCACTTCTAGGTGGACGGAATTATGAGAAAAAAGGCTATAGCCGTGTAAATGGCAGCCGACGTTCTCCTGGTTCAGCCTTTAAACCAATCGTTGCTTATGCTCCAGCACTGGAAACTGGAAAGTACGACAAGTATTCTACGTTAAGCAACGAGAAGCAGTGTTTTTCCAACTATTGCCCAACTAACCTTCACGGATATTCCAAGAGTATTAGTATGAGTGATGCTATACAGAAATCAGAGAATATTCCTTCGGTCTGGTTGCTTAATGAAATTGGAGTGAATACCGGATTTAAGTTTGCCAAGAAATTGGGGATTGGACTGGAAGACGAGGACAAGAACCTCTCACTGGCTCTCGGAGGTATGAGCAAAGGAACGAATACACTGGAAATGGCACAAGCTTACAGTGCTTTTGCAAATGGCGGTGAACTTCGAGAATCATATTCCATTAAATCGATCACTGATAGTAGTGGAGAGACCGTCTTCAAGGCTAATACAACGCCTGAGCGTGTTATGAGTAAGCAAACGGCTTATCAAATGACCGAGATGATGCAAAAGGTTGTAGAGAGTGGTACGGGTAGAAAAGCAAGGATTGATCGTCCAGTTGCTGGTAAGACCGGTACGACTCAAAGTGGATATTCTGGAATCAGCTCGAACCGTGATGTTTGGTTTGTGGGATATACACCTGAATGGACAGCTGCTGTTTGGATGGGTTATGACAAGCCAAGCAAGAAACATCTGCTTAAGAATAGCAGTGGGCTTGCCGCAGCATTCTGGGGTAAAGTGATGGAGGAAGCGTTAAGGGATGTTCCTAAGAAGTCCTTCCCACAGCTAGATAATGAAATCGCTCCTGCACCTACAGAAACACCTGAACCAGCTAAGAATGTTAGTGGACTTACTGCAGCTTATGATCCATCTACGATGACAGTAAATCTGGGCTGGCAGGCAGTTCCTGTTGCGGGTGTAGAATATCGTATTTATCGTAGAGAGACATCCGAGGCTGATTTCGGTTTACTGTTAAATACGGTCACGACTAGTGCAGGGGACTTTAGTGCAATGCCTGGTCTGGTTTACGAGTATTATGTTACTTCCTACGATCCTGCAACCCAAGTAGAAAGTGAACCATCGAATGTGGTTACTGTCTCTGTGCAGGATGAGATGCCAACACCTGAGCCGACCATTGATCCTAATCTCCCGACACCAACCCCTGAGAATGGTGGAGACAATGGCTGGGATAATGGCAACGGTGGTAATAATGGTGGTGGCAACGATGGAAGCGGGAATAATGGTGGAACAGGAACCTTGCCTGAATTCACTACGCCTCCACCGTCAGCAACACCGATACCTACTGCTCCGCCAGATGTACCTTCTGGAGGCGGAAGTTCGGGGAATGACAGTGGTAATGCAACACAAAGCCCTGATCAAGAGGCTAGTAATATGAATGGTGATTCTTCTGTTCAATAGTGATGCTTTGAATTTATGAAGTTAGCTTTTCTTTTCCTGAGGCTGTCTCAAAAGTAGTGAATGCTACTTATGGGACAGCTTCTTTCTTTTATAACTCCATATTTTTCTAATCGAATCTGTGATAAAAATTTGCTGTATTTTGCGGGATGTTTTGAGTGTATCCTCTAAATGTGGTAAGCTGAAGAAACCATACTGGAGAGGGTAATTTCTATGAAACGTAAATTCGGAGACCGGGCCAACTGGCGCCGGATTACGCGTCGCCATTTTGCCTGCCGCTATGTGGAGAGCCGGGAATTCAGCGGATATATTACGCTTTATACCATCTACGGGCTGAAAGAACCACTGTGGAAGAGCTATGGACGACATACATATCGTATTGCGGATAAAGGTTATTCCTGGCTGCAATATTTCCCAAAAGACAGTCACTATATTGTGACGGCTATGTTTGACGAACGGCAAAATATCATTCAATGGTACATAGACACCTGCAAGGTGCAGGGCGTCACAGACCAAGGCGTTCCATGGTTTGATGATTTGTATCTGGATGTGGTTGTGCTTTGGAACGGCGAGGTTTTCTTGCTTGATGAGGATGAATTAGAGGAAGCGCTGGAGAGGGAAGATATTTCTGAGAGTGATTATAAACTCGCCTGGGAGACAGCCAATACTATTTTACGCGGCATCGATGCTCATGCTTTCCCTTATTTCTCACTATCTTTGAAGCATCGTGCCGAATTATTTCATCATGGAGAATTCAGGAGGAAATAAAGAAATGGAATGGTATGTCTACGGAAGAGGGTCTTCCCCGATTCGGATTGTTTCCAAAAAACGCAGATTCTGGACGAAACGAACGTTGCTTATCGCTTTATCGATAATTGTGATTGCTGGATTGTTGTGGTGTGCTTATGCGTTAAACAATATTAATAAAGCTGCCACCACAGATCCTATGCAAAAGGCGGATGTTGGGATCATTCTTGGCATGTCGATGTGGGGGGATGAGCCTAGCCCAGGACTTAAGGAACGGCTGGATTACGGACTGAAGCTTTATCAAGAAGGGATGTTCCCACATCTTATTGTATCTGGTGGTTTAGATAAACCTGATTTACAATACACAGAAGCTCAAGGAATGCGTAATTATTTGGTTGCTAAAGGAGTGCCAGATAGCGCCATTTACGTAGAGAATGAAGCTACCAGCACTTACGAGAATCTTTTGTTTAGTAAAGAGATTATGGCACGAGAAGGTTTGTCTTCAACAATAATCATTACGCATACTTATCATGGGTGGCGGGCTCATGAAATTGCTGACGAGCTTGGATATGTGAATCCTGAGCTGGGACTTACAGAATCCACCGTTCTATCGATGACAAGACATAAAACACGTGAGATTCTAGCCTATACGAAATGGAAGCTTCAGCAGCTATTCCTGTGATTTGTCCAAAAAATCCCGAATCTTCTAATAACACTTCATTTACTGGAATAGACTTGATTAGAGAAGTCAGCCCTGGATAATGAGGTGATACCGATGAGCGGACGCGTAGCAGCGGCCAGTGGACGGGAGGAAGAAAGACCGTCTCGACAAATCAATATTGTATTGCGGAGTCAAGAGCCTCCGGCTATAACTAACCCTTCTGGAGAGAGTCGGCCGGTACCTCCAAAAAATCACGGCCACACTAGCCTATTCCAAGAGTTAACGCAAGAATTGGAAGGTTTAGTGGGTCTGGACAATATCAAAGAGCTAGTCTTTGAAATCTACGCCTTGTTACAGATTGCTCAAATGCGAACTGAGGCAGGACTTGCAAGCGGCGGGCAAGCTTATCACATGGTTTTTAAAGGGAATCCCGGAACTGGCAAGACAACCGTGGCTAGAATCGTGGCTAAGCTGTTCCAACGTATGGGTGTACTGACCAAAGGACATCTCATTGAGGTGGAGAGAGCCGACCTTGTAGGAGAATACATCGGTCATACTGCACAGAAGACTCGCGATCTGGTAAAAAAGGCTTTGGGCGGTATTTTGTTTATCGATGAGGCTTATAGCCTTGCTCGGGGTGGAGAAAAGGATTTTGGGAAAGAAGCGATTGATACGCTCGTCAAGGCCATGGAGGATCATCGCAGTCAATTTATACTAATCTTAGCGGGGTACTCTGGAGAGATGGAGTATTTTTTGATGAGCAATCCCGGATTGCCTTCACGGTTTCCGATACAGGTGGAATTTCCTGATTATACGATCGATCAACTGCTGCAAATTGCTGAACTGATGGCAAAAGATCGTGACTATATTTTGATGCCACAGGCGATACTCAAGTTAAAGCAGCATTTGTTAGTAGAGAAGACGGAGAGTCTTCATGCTTTCAGTAATGCGCGGTATGTTCGCAACGCCATTGAGAAAGCTGTTCGGGGTCAGGCTGTCAGACTGTTAAACCAGTATGAAAGTACCAGCCCAGGCAAGCAGGAATTAATGACGCTTCGAACTGAGGATTTCAAATTATGAATTACAGGATACTATCACCGTCATAAGGAGCATGACATACATGGCAATAACAACGCATGATACGGAAACAGATGTACAAGATCGAGCGATATTGGTAAGTCTCGTCACAGATAAAATTAAAAGAACCGGAATTGATCCAGAGCTTTCACTACAGGAATTAGTGCAATTAGCCGAAACCGCTGGTGTTGAAGTTCTGGATGTGCTGCGTCAAAACAAGGAAACGCCTGATTCTAGATGGTTTATTGGTAAGGGTAAAGTAGAAGAGCTACGGATGGCTGCTGATGCTCTCGGGGCTAATACAGCTATCTTTGATCAAGAATTGTCCGGAGCCCAAGTAAGGAACCTTGAGGAGGCTCTGGATCTTAAGATTATTGACCGGACGCAGCTTATTCTGGATATTTTTGCGGGGCGTGCGAAGACGAGAGAAGGAATTATTCAGGTAGAGCTGGCACAATTGTCCTATCTGTTACCCCGGCTTTCCGGCCAAGGGAAGAACTTATCCAGACTAGGTGGAGGAATTGGTACCAGAGGTCCGGGTGAAAGTAAGCTGGAAACCGATCGCCGACATATTCGTGATCGGATTACGGAGCTGAAACGCCAGCTGGATGAGGTTGTTAAGACTCGTGAGCTACATCGGGAGCGTCGCCGCAAGGCGGGAGCAGTGCAAGTCGCACTTGTTGGGTATACGAATGCAGGGAAATCAACGCTGCTTAAGCAACTAACCGATGCGGATGTCTATATTGAAAACCAGTTGTTTGCCACACTGGACCCTACTTCACGTGTACTTGAGCTAGCAGGTGGTAAAGAGGTTGTGCTGACGGATACTGTAGGCTTCATTCAGAATCTTCCGCATGATCTTGTCGCATCTTTCCGTGCAACGCTGGAGGAAGTGAATGAGGCCAATTTGGTGCTACATGTGGTGGATGCCTCTTCACCAATGCGTGAGGAGCAGATGGAGATTGTCCAATCCATCTTGCAGGATCTAGGTGCATCTGGTACACCGCAAATCGTACTTTTTAATAAAATTGATCTATGTCAGCCTGAGCAACTGGAAATGTTGCCTACAGGTACAGGGTACTTGAAGATCAGTGCATTTAATCCTGAAGATTTAACTCGGATTACCGAAATGATCGCCGATGAACTGGCTGGCGACACACTCAACTTCCGCATTCCCGGAGACCGAGGTGACATTTCTTCCTTGCTCTACAGGGTGGGAGAGGTTCTGGAAACGACATATGATGAGAACGATGTGCTCTATAACGTTCGTCTTAATAAAGAGGATTATGACAAATGGGGTTACATGCTTGCTGATTTTGTGGACCAGCAGTAATCTTGTCAGTCATTCCTAAGGTGGAAATGCTTCGTTTATAGGTATAAAATAATAGCTAATCTAGAAAGCGTCAGTTTACTGCCGCTTTCTGTCATTATGATGGCAAGTAAATGTAAGGAGCGAATAAGAACGAATGGTAGTTTTTGCAGAGGATATTTTGAGCGCGGCAGAGGCCGCAGAAGTTGAAATAGAAGGCGCTGTCAAAGCCCTTGATCGTATTGTAGATAAGAATCAGTGGAAGGTTATAGAAGCGTTCCAGCGTCATCAAGTCAGTGATTTTCACTTTGCCGG
>Ga0153923_100629_pt1 | contig 10363 bp, 6 predicted proteins | sample TSNJ007MetaG_FD_104682 | JGI IMG/M metagenome (GOLD analysis project Ga0153923, IMG submission 104682) | Attine ant fungus gardens microbial communities from New Jersey, USA - TSNJ007 MetaG | ecosystem: Host-associated > Fungi > Mycelium > Unclassified | place: USA: New Jersey, Brendon T. Byrne... | reverse complement strand
TTTTTTGCCGAAAAAGTCAATTCCTATCGGCATTATTATTTTCTACTGCCGATATGTTATTTCGGGGGTTTTGTAAGAACATTCCCCTTTTTCGTTGTTGTTATGCAATCTCCAGGTTTATTCACTGCGAGCGTTGCAAAAATCATCATCCTGCATGCATGTGCCTCTTTATTTGTGGGCAATCTATTCTATCGCGAGTATAGCGAAATGATTATGACTTTCCAGCATGACTGCAATACAGCAAATTTCTTTACAGATTATCCGGGAACTATAAAATCAAGATAATGATAAGTCGATCCGGCATTTGTCGGGACGATGTTGATATTGTGTTGCAGTGCCTTTTCCTTTTTCTCATAAGAACATTTTTTGTAAATATGCACATTTTAATTTATGTAAAGAATCTATCTTTTGGTGATGAAGAACGATAATATTGTCAAGTTGTTTGAAGAAATTGCCGATGGCGATTTGTTCCTTAAAATTTGGTGTTACTACTTCAATTTCCGCATACTCTTGAGCATTGACACCTGGCTGACCTGAACGCTGAGAAGTAACTATTATATACTTGTAATACTTTTTAGTGAGTGTATACTGGAACACGAATTCAGCACTATATTCTGGCTTAATTCTTGCTCTAATTAAGAAACCAGCATAGTACACGAGACCATCAGAAATCTGGTAAATATAGGTTTTTCCAACACTTGCCCCAGTCCGAGCAAAGACAATATCTCAATATCTCCCTCTTGCAAAATATACTTTTCCGCGTTTTTCAAATCAATATCAGGAGATGTTAAATCTGATTTCAAAAACAATCTTGTTTCGTCATCAATGTCTGTTATCCTAATATATTTATTATTTCCATCAAAGGCTTTAGCCGCAGCATTGATTCCATATTCAAACGAACTACTTATCTCCCCCAACTTACGCTGTTCCCAATCGTCAATAGCAAGGAATTGACGATTTGGGAATAGCGTGTGTGTGGGATTCCACAGCAGAAAATAACAAAAGATATAGATATTAACAAAATAAAGCGACTATGTGAATGCGAATCCATACGTTGGACGGAGCATGCACTTCAAAGACTTATCAAGCGAAACATCCGACAAGAAGATGTTAAGTATTCCTTGCAGAATGGTGATGTAATAGAGCAATACCTGGACGATTATCCATACCCCAGTTGCTTAATATTGGGGATCCTGCATAACAATACTCCTCTACATGTTGTGTGTGGTATTGGCAATGACGAGTTATGGATTATCACTACGTATTACCCAAATACAATGAAATGGAAGGAAGATTTCAAGACTAGAATAGCAGGCAGGAAGAATAGTGATATGTTTACCAAACAAATTTTTTCATGGGAAATATAGAAGCTACTTGAAAACTCAAAAATATTTCGTTATACTTATACTCTGTAAGAGCGTACCAAACTCAAAAATAACAGGGGGCATGGCAATATGAGTAAGGAGTTTAGTATTGCAGGAAACTGCGTTCCCGAATTAAATTATATGGTTGATATTACGTCCAGACTGGATGAGATATCAGAGATGGTTGATAAAGGGCAGTATCTTACGATCAATCGCGCCAGACAGTTTGGAAAAACTACTACCATGGGTTTGCTGAAAAGGCACCTTGCTGATAAGTACTATGTATGGGCGCTTAGTTTTGAAAGCTTTAGTAACGAAACTTATGAGAACGAAGATATTTTTGTCAGGGATTTTTTGGAAGATATTTTGTTGCCGAAAGTAGAAGATGATTTAATGACGGTTCAGTATATTCATAGTATTTTGGATAGTCCCAAGCCTACGCGTGTGACAAAACTGGGAACCTTATTGAAAAAAATATGCAAATCACAAGAAAGAAAAATTGTGATGATGATTGATGAAGTTGATCAGGCATGCAATAATCAGGTGTTTCTTGATTTTCTTGGAATCCTGCGAAGCATGTATCTGGATCGCTATGATAGTGGAGCAGCGTTTCAGTCGGTTATTTTGGCCGGTGTGTATGATATCAAGAATATTAAACTGAAGATACAGGATGAAAAAGTCCGCCGTTATAACAGTCCCTGGAATATTGCGGATGAGTTTAAAGTGGATATGAGTTTTTCTCCTGCTGACATCGCTACAATGCTTAAGCAGTATGAGGAGGAGTATAACTTAGGGATAGATATTGAATGGTTTAGTGAGCAGATTTATGCTTATACCTCAGGATATCCCTTCTTAGTCTCTTATATCTGTAAGCGGCTTGATGAGGATGTGTGGAAAGAAGATGGGTTTGGAAGCAAGAGAGTTGCTTGGACGTCAGTCGGATTTCAAAGAGCGGTTAATCTGGCGCTGTCCAGTAAGACTATACTGTTTGGGGATATGCTTAAAAAGCTGACTGATTTTCCGGAACTGAATGGGCTGATTCAGACGATACTCCTGCAGGGAATAGAACCCTCGGCAAACATTTATGACCCAAATATCCAGTTGGGAATGATGTTTGGATTCTTAAAAGAGCAGGATGGGAAGGTTATGGTGGCAAACCGGATATTTGAAACCCGTATTTATAACTGGCTGATTTCCGAGAATCAGTAAATAAAAGTAAGGGAAAAGAGGGGAGATGGAGATGGGAAGATAGGTATTGATATTGAATATGAATCAGGAACAGATACAGGAACAGATACAGAATGGAACAGTTTGAGGAGGATAGCGATATGCTAAGATTACCGGCAGGATTAATGTATGATAAAAAAGCGAATGAAATGGTAGAAAGATACGCACAGCAGCGTATCTTAGGTATAGTAAAAGATGTAATGATGGATTATGCATCTGACGACATTGACACGATTAGAAGGGATGACAAAGAATTCATTGCTTATGTGTCCATGTACTTTCCGCCACATTATCCGCGATCTAAGATAGGCGATACCTTCTTAGGCTTTTATGCATTACTGGAAGCTGAGGATACGTTTGTACCGGAATTAGTCATGGAATATGTCATGGCCAGTCTGTTTGAAACATTTATTGAGGAAGCGGATGCCCTGAATTTATCCACGGTAGAAAGGATAAACGCAGAAGACAGGGAATATATACTATCAAAACTTATTGAAGAGTGTGAGGAGATGTCGGATGATTCAGACGGGATTAGCGCAGGGGCCAGGAAAGTGGCCGAAGAGCGGCTGAATGCCATAGAGGATCTCCGGGAATACGAGGACTTATACTTTTGGGATACAGATTATGCATTGCTTAATGATTTTACAGAAGAAGCACTGCGAGCGTCTGAAATGAATAAAGAACTTGCCATCGGGTTGAAACCTAATGATAATGTATTTGTGATCCCCAAAGAATGGTATCAACCGTAAGAATCGGGGATTAACAAACCCCTTTGGGATATACGGAAATGAATCAAATTGTAAGCCCGAACTGATTAACGCGTGAGCGGAGCTGTCCGGGCTATTTGTGATACTTTTTCGCAAGCTACTTTGCTTTTGCTTTATCCAATGCTTTTTGAATTGCCTGAATCAAGGCCTGGGAAGTATACCGGCTCTCTTCCTGGAAGGACAAATCGTCCAGCGACTGATTTGCATAAATCTGCTGGGTTAAATTGTCCAGAGAAGGCTGAATCAACGGATACATGGTCGTAACCGAGTCACTCAAAGGTACCATGGCAACTGAAGTGATCCGGTTAGCATCGACAGCAACTTCCACATTAACTTCCTGGGTGCCAAGCTGCAGCGACGAGGAATAGACTCCTGGTATGTACAGAACCTGATCCGAACTGGCGGTGACCTCTTTTTTGCCCGGATGAAACATGATAAACAGCAGGGTAATCAGCAGGATGCCGAGGCCGATAAAGATAGCTGTGTAGATAATCTCTTTCATTCGCAGAACAACGATTTTGGTATTGGAACTCATGGGGAACCTCCGTGCACATTTGATATAATCTATTCCCGTTTCTTCTCGATTATGTTATACTGGGAAAAGAATATTAAGGAGTTGAAGGAGAAATTCTATGTCACTGCAGCTGATTCTGGGTGGTTCCGGCTCTGGCAAGACCACATTTCTATATGACAATATTATAAAAGCCTCAATTAAACATCCGGACAAGCAATATCTGATCCTGGTGCCGGAGCAGTTTACCATGCAGGCGCAGAAGGATGTCGTTACCCGGCATCCTGATCATGCGACGATGAATATTGATATCGTCAGCTTTCAGCGTCTGGCATACCGGATTTTCGAGGAGCTGGCCGTGGAGCAGAAGCCGGTCCTGGATGATATGGGGAAGTCCATGGTGCTGCGCAAGGTTACGGCGGCTTGTCGTAAGCAGTTGGGCCTGTATGCCGGACATTTGAATAAAAATGGATTTATTAGCCAGTTAAAGTCGATGCTTTCGGAGTTCTATCAGTATGGTATTACCCCGTCGATTCTGCAGACGATGGCAGGGCAGGCCAGGACTCCGCTGCTGCAGCAGAAATTGACGGATTTTTCCATTATTTTTCAGGAGTTTCAGGATTATATCAGCGGACAGTGCATTACTACGGAAGAGGTGCTGGATGTACTGTGCCAGGTGCTTCCGAATTCAAAGATCATTGCCGGCAGTGTCATTGCGCTGGATGGGTATACGGGATTTACGCCGGTTCAGTACCGACTGCTGGAACTTTTTCTGATTCATGCCAAACAGGTGGTGGTGACGGTGACGGCGGATAAGCGGATTCCTCTGCAGCCGTCGCCGGGGATGCAGAGTTTGTTCTATATGAGCAGCCAGATTGTCCGGCGGTTGTCAGTAATGGCGAAGTAGCATCAGGTTCGGCAGCTGCCGGAAATCTGGTGTGAAGGTCAACTGGAGGGGCGGTTTGCGGTCGGTGAGGAGCTGGCTTATCTGGAGCAGCATTTGTTCCGCTATGAGGCGGGACGATATCAGGGAGCAATGAATGGGAGCCTGGAACTGTTTCAGAGCAGTAATCCGGCGGAGGAGATCGGTCAGGTGGTTCATCGCATTCAGCAGCTGGTGATCAGGTCAGGGCTGCGGTATCGGGATGTGGCAGTGGTCACCGGGGATCTGCCGGGATATGGCCGGGAGATTGGCCATCAGTTTGAACAGAATGGAATTCCGTTTTTTTTGGACGATAAGAAGACGATTATCAGTAATCCGATGGTAGAACTGATTCGGGCGGCGTTGGAAGTGGTGCAGCGGGATTTTTCTTATGAGAGTGTATTTCGTTATCTGCGCACCGGGCTGGTGACGACAGACCGGGTCAGGACGGACCGGATGGAGAATTATGTCCTGGCACTAGGGATCCGGGGATATAAAAAATGGAACAGTACCTGGGACCGGGTTTATCGCGGCGGCGGGGGACTGAATCTGCAGGAGCTGAATGAGTTTCGGGAACTGGTGATGACACCGTTGTTTGATTTGCGGGAAGCCTTGCGAAAGCCGGCGGTTACGATTGCCGGGATGGCGGAGGCGGTTATCCTGTTTCTGGAGACCTGCCAGGTGCAGGAAAAGATGCTGGAATATGAAGAACAGTTCACCAGCCGGGGCGAGTATCGTCTGGCCAAAGAATACAGCCAGGTATATGAGATGGTGCTGGATCTGCTGGAACGGTTAAAGCTGCTTCTGGGCAGCGAAACGGTCGGTAAAAAAGAGTTTATGGATATTCTGGATGCCGGCTTTTCGGAGATGACGGTGGGCGTGATTCCGGCAACGGTGGACCGGGTAGTGGTCGGCGATATTACCCGCAGCCGCCTGGCTCATGTGAAAGTGCTGTTTTTTGTCGGGGTCAATGACGGTATCGTTCCGGCCCGCAAGAATCGGGGAAGTCTGCTCCTTGACCGGGAGCGGGAGTTTTTTGGTGAGCATCAGCTGGAGCTGGCGCCAACGGCCAGGGAGGATAGCTTTCAGCAGCGGTTCTACCTGTATCTGGCAATGACGAAACCGGCCAGGAAGTTAATTATGTCGTATGCCAAAACCGGTTCGGACGGTAAGAGCCGGCGGGCTTCGTATCTGATTGGTGAGCTGCGGCAGATGTTCCCGGATTTGCCGGTGACAGAGGGGAAATCAGAAGCCTTGGCCGGAAGCGGAATTTATTCTGTGCCGGAGGCGTGGCAGCAGCTGATTCGCGGCCTGCAGCAGGTATCCCAGTTGGATGACAGCCGCTTTCTGGAGTTATACCGCTGGTTTCTGGCATCCGCAGAACATCGGGAGGATGTGGAAAAACTGGTAAATGCCGCCTGCTACATCTATGAGCAGCAAGGGATCGGACATGCCGCCGCCCAGGCGCTGTACGGCAAGATTATCAGCGGCAGTGTGACCCGACTGGAACAATATGCGTCATGTGCTTATAGCCATTTTCTGCAGTATGGACTGGAGCTTATGGAGCGGCAGCAGTATACTCTGGCGGCGGCAGATATCGGCAATCTGTTCCATGATTCGATTGATTTGTGTTTCCGGCAGATAAAAGAGGCCGGGAAGGATTGGAATACCGTTACCGATGAAGAGCGCAATACCTTGGTGGAGCGCTGTGTGAAGCAGGTAACCGAAGAATATGGCAATACCATTTTAAACAGTTCCTCCCGTAATGCTTATCTGGCAAAACGGGTGGAGCATATTACCAAACGAACGGTGTGGGCGTTACAGCAGCAGATTATCAAAGGTGATTTTGTACCGTCCGGATTCGAGGTGTCTTTCTCGGCGGCGGATAATTTACAGGCGATGAAGATTGCTTTATCCGAGGAGGAAGCCTTGCATTTGCGGGGGCGGATCGACCGAATGGATCTGTGTCAGGATGGGCAGCAGGTATATGTAAAAATTATTGATTATAAATCCGGCAGTACGTCATTTGACCTGGCGGCGGTTTATTATGGCCTGCAACTGCAGCTGGTGGTCTATATGGATGCGGTGATGGAGATGACCAGGCGGCAATTTCCGGACAAGGAAGTGGTGCCGGCGGGACTCTTGTATTACAATATCCAGAATCCGGTGGTGCAAAAGGAAGGCGAGCTTTCCCCGGAGGAGATCGATGCAGAGATTTTGCGAAAGCTGAAGATGAACGGTTTGATCAACAGTGAACTGGAAGTGATCCGCCATATGGACCATGAGATTGAAAAGGAATCGGATGTGATTCCGGTGGTCTTGAAAGGGGAAGAGGTACAGGAAAGCAGGTCCTCCGTAGCCAACCGGGAACGGTTTGAAAAGCTGTCGGTTTATGTGCAGGAGAAGCTGCGCCGGACCGGACGGGAGCTGTTAGACGGAGAAAACACGGCGGCACCTTATAAAAGCGGGACACGAACGGCCTGCGACTATTGTCCATACCATGCGGTGTGCGGTTTTGATAAAAAGACTGCCGGATATGAATACCGGCGGTTCAAGAGTAAAAAGACAGAGGAGATCTGGGAGGAGATATGTCAGTAAACTGGACCAGAGAACAGACACAGGTAATTGAAAGCCGTAATAAGAATCTGCTGGTCAGTGCGGCGGCAGGAAGCGGCAAGACGGCGGTTTTAGTGGAACGGATCATTCAGATGGTAACAGACCCGGAGCATCCGGTGGATATTGATAAGCTGCTGGTGATGACTTTTACCAATGCGGCGGCGGCGGAGATGCGGGAGCGGGTTCATGGAGCCATTGAAAAGCGGTTGGCGGCGACGCCGGGGGATGTGCATCTGCAGATTCAGGCGGGCTTGGTTCATCATGCCCAGATCACTACCATTGACAGCTTTTGTTTGAATCTGATCCGGAATTATTTTAACCGGCTGGAGCTGGACCCGGCGTTTCGTATTGGTGATGAAGGGGAGCTGACGCTTCTGCGGGCGGATGTGATGGAGAAGCTGCTGGAGGATTATTATGAACAGGGCGGAGAGCGCTTTGAGTCATTTGTTGAGACCTATGCCCAGGGGAAAAGTGATGCCGGAATTGATGATTATATCAGGAAGGTCTATACTTTTTCCCAGAGCAATCCGTATCCGGACCAGTGGCTGGCCGGGTGCCGGAAAGAATTGCAGGAGCTGGCCGGCGAGGACTGGCTGAATTCTGACTGGCTGAAGTTCTTAATGACGGATGCCGGGAAACAGCTGCAGGAACTGATGATGCAGCTTCGGGAGGCGCGGGAGATCTGTGAGACGGATGAAGTGTTGGCGGTGTATGAGCCGACGTTTTTTCAGGAGGTCCGACAGCTTATGCGGGTCAGTGAGGCCCAGAGTTATGAAGAACTGAATGAACGTCTGGCAACCCTGACCTGGAACCGGCTGCCGGCAGTGCGCAGCAAGGAAGTGGATGGGGCAAAGAAGGGGTATGTGACCGGGTGCCGGAATCGGGTGAAAAAGGCGGTTTCCAAGATGAAGGAGCTGTATGCGTTCGGTTCGCCGGAGGAAATGCAGCAGGATATGGAAGGCACCAGGGCACCAATCGAAATGCTGCTGGAGCTGACGGAGGAATTTTCACGCCGCTATCAGGAGAAGAAACGGGAGCGGAACCTGGTGGATTTTAATGACATGGAGCATGAAGCGCTGCATGTGCTGATTGACTGGCAGGAGGGCGTGCCGTTTTATACCGATGTGGCCGATGAACTCAGCATGCAGTATGAGGAGATTCTGATTGACGAATATCAGGACAGCAACCTGGTTCAGGAGGCGCTCCTGCATGCGGTGTCACGGGAACGGTTCGGGCAGCCCAATGTGTTCATGGTCGGCGATGTGAAGCAGAGTATATATAAATTCCGCCTTGCCAGACCGGAGCTGTTCCTGGAAAAATACGAAACCTATGATGTATACGGAACCGAAGGAAGCGGACAGCAGAAGATCGAACTGCACCAGAATTTCCGGAGCCGGGAACAGGTACTGACCGGAATCAATACCATTTTTTATCGCATTATGACCGAGAATCTGGGGAATATTCATTATACCGAAGCAGTGGCTTTACACCCGGGAGCGGTGTTTGCCGAATGTGAGGGGAACAGTGCCGAGATTCCGGAGTTATTGCTGGTGGATACCGGCGATGCCAGTCTGGAGCAACTGGATGAAGAAGCGGCGGATTTTACCGCAAAGGAAATAGAAGCCAAGCTGATTGTCGCCCGGATTCGGGAGATGACAGATCCGGAGCATGGACTTCTCATCTGGGATAAAGGATTAAACGGGCAGGGGGGCTACCGCATTGCTCAGTACCGTGATATGGCTGTGCTGCTGCGCAGTACGACAGATTGGACTGAGCAGCTGCTGGCAATATTTATGAATGAGGGGATTCCGGCTTATGCGGAGTCGCGGATGGGATATTTTAATACCATCGAGGTGGAGACGGTGCTTAGTCTGTTGGCGGTTATTGATAATCCGATGCAGGATATTCCGCTGGCGGCAGTACTGAAATCACCGGTAGTGGGCCTTACGGACGCAGAACTGGCGGATATGATGATCTATTATAAAAATGTCGCCCGGAAAGGGCAGGACCGAGGGATTTATGCGGCAATGCATCTGTATCTGGCGGAACATGAGCAGGTGATACGTAAGCTGCCCGGATTTCTGGAACTGCTGGCACAGCTGCAGGAAAAAAGTACTTACCTGCCGATCCATGAGCTGATTTATGAGGTTTATGAGCGAACCGGATATTATAACTATGTTTCGGCAATGCCGGCGGGAGAGACTCGCAAGGCGAACCTGGATATGCTGGTGGAAAAAGCGGCGGCATATGAACAGACCAGTTATCAGGGACTGTTTCATTTTATTCGCTACATTGAGAATCTGAAGAAATATAATACGGATTTTGGCGAGGCTTCGACCATTGGCGAAGAGGATGATACGGTGCGGATCATGAGTATTCACAAGAGCAAAGGCCTGGAGTTTCCGATTGTATTTCTGGCCGGAACGGGGAAGAAGTTTAATAAGCAGGATGTCTACGGGAAGATATTGATTGACCCGGAGCTGGGCATCGGGACGGATTACCTGAATCTGGAAAGCCGCTTAAAGACAGCTACTTTGAAGAAAAATGTTCTGCGCCGGAAGATGGAGCTGGAAAATCTGGGTGAGGAGCTGCGGGTTCTTTATGTTGCGCTGACCCGGGCCAAGGAAAAACTGATTATGACCGGAACGGACCGTCATCTGGAAAAGACGCTGGAGAAGGTGGCCCAGATTCCGTTGGTGGCGGGACAGGTTCCGTATACCATTCTTTCTACTGCCGGTTCTTACCTGGACTGGATTTTGATGAGTCAGTGCGGTGAGCAAGGGCATGTGAAGATCACCCAGATTCCGTTGTCAGAGATTGCGGGAGCGGAAGTGCTGCGGCAGGTGAAAACCAGACAGTCGAAGGAACAGTTACTGCAGCTGGATACGGAACAGGTTTATGAGGAAGAGGTACGGGTGATGCTGGAACAGAACCTGAGTTATGTGTATCCTTATGC
>Ga0153923_100627_pt1 | contig 10405 bp, 10 predicted proteins | sample TSNJ007MetaG_FD_104682 | JGI IMG/M metagenome (GOLD analysis project Ga0153923, IMG submission 104682) | Attine ant fungus gardens microbial communities from New Jersey, USA - TSNJ007 MetaG | ecosystem: Host-associated > Fungi > Mycelium > Unclassified | place: USA: New Jersey, Brendon T. Byrne... | reverse complement strand
GCGATGACGTTCACGGGCATGAGTCTGGACCTGACCCGCCTGGCCGACTGCTCCTTCGGAGTCACTGCACCCACCGCGGTGCTGCCCATCGCCCAGGCGCTGGTCGTGGAAATGGGTGCCGAACCCATAGTCATCGACGAAGCCGACCGGGTGCCCTATCACGCGGCTCTGGCCCACGCCTCCAATCACCTGGTAACCATCGCAGCACAGTCCTCTGAACTGCTGCGCAGCCTGGGAGTGGAACAACCCGCGCGCCTGCTGGGACCGCTGATGCGCGCTTCACTGGAGAACGCCCTCGCCTCCGGGGAACATGCCCTGACCGGACCCGTGGCACGCGGGGACACCGGCACGGTCCAGGCTCACACGCAGGCCCTGAGTGAAGGGGCCTCCCCGGACCTGGCCGCAGCGTACCGGGCGCTCTCTGAGGCAACCGCCCGGCGGGCAGTTGCCCGCGGATTGCTCAGCGAGGCCCAGGGACAGGCCATTATTGAAGTATTGAATTCCGAACCCGAAGGACCCCGGTGAACCACCCCCGGTTGGCAGCAACCCCCGCAGAACTCAGCAAGGCAACAGCCGAACTCCTGGTGGCGGCAGGCAAGGACCGCCCCTCGCTTGGCCTCGTCCCCACGATGGGGGCACTCCACCAGGGCCACGCAGCCCTGGCCCGGGCGGCCCGGGCAGAGAACGACGTGGTGGTGGCCAGCATCTTCGTCAATCCGCTCCAGTTCGACGACCCTGACGACCTCGCACGCTACCCCCGTACCCTCGAAGCTGACCTGGACCTCCTCGGGGCGGAAGGCGTGGACCTGGTTTTCGCACCCAGCGAGGACACCATGTACCCCGGCGGGCTGCCGCTGGTGCGGGTCAGTTCCGGGAGCCTGGGCACGCGCTTTGAGGGAGCCTCCCGTCCCGGACATTTCGACGGGGTCCTGACGGTCGTCGCGAAACTGCTGCACTGCGCCCAGCCGGCCGTTCCCGCTGAATACCGGGCCTACTTCGGGCAGAAGGATGCCCAGCAGGTGGCACTGATCCGCCGGATGGCCGCCGACCTCAACTTCCCTGTGGAAATCCGCCCGGTACCCATCGTCCGGGCCGCGGACGGCCTGGCGGAGTCCAGCCGCAATGTTTTCCTGGACCCGGAACAGCGGCGGAACGCACTGGTGCTCTCCGCGGCCCTGCGCCAGCTGCGGGACCGCGCCGCTGCAGGCCGGCCACTGGACCTGCCCGCCGCCGCCGGACTGATCGCGGGGCAGGCCGGTGTGGAACTGGACTACCTGCAGGTTGTGGACCCGCTCACCCTCGACCCGCTGCCGGCCGGACCGGAAGACACCTTGTCAGGCCCCGGACTGGCCCTCGTGGCGGCCCGCGTGGGCGGAATCCGGCTGATCGACAACATGGAACTGCAGGTCTGAACCACTGTTCCCGGGCAGTGCCGTCAGGGACCCGCCGCACGGCTGGGTAGACTTAAGAACCGTGACCACCTCTAGCCCCGTTCCCGAAGCAGCCGATTCCTCCGAGCAGATGCGCATCCGCGCGGAAAAGCGCGCCAAGCTGCTTGAACGCGGCGACGAAGCCTACCCCGTAGGCGTCGAGCGCACGCACTCCCTGCGGCAGGTCCGGGAAAAGTACGGACACCTGGAGGCAGACGAGACCAGCGGCGAGACTGTCGGCGTCACCGGCCGCGTTGTGTTCATCCGCAACACCGGCAAGCTGTGCTTCGCCACCCTGCAGGCAGGCGACGGTACCCGGCTGCAGGCCATGCTGTCCCTAGCCTCCATTGGTGAGGAAGCCCTCGCGGACTGGAAGGCCCTGGTTGACCTCGGTGACCACGTCTTCATCCGCGGTGAAGTGATCTCCTCCCGCCGCGGGGAACTCTCCGTGATGGCCGATTCCTGGTCCATGGCCTCCAAAGCCCTGCGTCCGCTGCCCGTCCTGCACGCCGGCCTGAACGAGGAAACCCGGGTCCGGCAGCGCTACGTCGACCTGATGGTCCGTGACGAGGCCCGGGACATGGTTTACAAGCGGGCATCGATCATCCGCGCGGTCCGTGACACCCTGCACAGTCACGGCTATGTCGAAGTCGAGACACCGATGCTGCAGCTGATCCACGGCGGCGCCGCCGCCCGGCCGTTCGAAACGCACCTGAACGCCTTTAACCAGCCAATGACGCTGCGCATCGCCACGGAGCTGTACCTCAAGCGCGCCGTCGTCGGCGGCATTGAACGCGTCTTCGAACTCGGCCGCATCTTCCGCAATGAGGGCGTCGACTCCACTCACAGCCCCGAGTTCACCACACTGGAATGCTACGAGGCCTATGCCGACCAGTTCGTTATGGCGGACCGGATCAAGGAGATCATCCTCAACGCTGCGGACGCAGCCGGAAGCCGGCAGATCGAAACCGCTGCCGGAACCATTGACCTCGACGGCGAATGGCGCTGGCTGGCCGTCTACCCGGGCCTGTCCGAGGCAGTCGGAACGGAAATCACCCCGGACACGGATGCAGCCACCCTGCTCCGGATTGCCGAGGAAAAGGGCGTCAAGGTGGACCCGAAGTGGGATGCCGAGAAGCTCGTCGTCGAACTGTTCGGGGAAATCGTCGAACCGACCCTGCTGCAGCCCACCTTTGTTTACGATTACCCGCCGTCGGCCCAGCCCCTGGCCCGCCCGAACCGCAACGATCCCCGCCTGATTGAGGCCTGGGACCTGATTATCGGGGGGATGGAGCGGGGAACGGCGTTCTCCGAGCTGATCGACCCGGTCATCCAGCGTGAACGCCTGACGGAACAGTCCCGCCGTGCTGCCGCGGGTGATGAGGAAGCCATGGCGCTGGATGAAGATTTCCTCCGCGCCCTGGAGTACGGTGCACCGCCCATGGGCGGCATCGGCCTGGGCATCGACCGCCTGGTCATGCTTTTCACGAACGTTGGAATCAGGGAAACAATTCTGTTTCCCCTCCTAAAGCCGGAAATGGGTTAGATCATGGAATATGTGGAAGTCCTGCTGCCTTCCATTTGTGTCGCAGCTCTCTTCTTTTTCGCAATGAAGGCGCTGTTGAACGCTGATCGTTCCGAGCGAAAAGCCCTTGCTGAAGCTGAACGCGAGGCCGATCAGTTGGCTATCGATGATCCAGAGGCAGCAAGTGGTGCCGCCGGACCCGCCAATAAAGAATAGTTTTTGAAAATGCCTCCTCTGCTTTGACGCGGCATAACCAATTGCGTCATACTCGAAGTAGTCTCGAATTATCAAACATTCCGCTGCTTTGACTGCATAGGAGCCTGACATGGCGCAAAAGGTAAAAATCATTCTGGTCGACGATCTCGACGGTGGAAGCGCGGATGAAACAGTCCGTTTCGGACTCGATGGGTCACAATACGAGATTGACCTCTCAACTGACAATGCGAAGAACCTCCGCGCGGCATTGAAGTCTTATGTGGATGCCGGCCGCAAAACCGGCGGACGCACCGGGCGCCCCCGCGGCACCGGCGCCGCGCGCAGCAATGAGGCAGCACAGATTCGGGAATGGGCCCGGAACAACGGATACACCGTATCCGAGCGGGGCCGCGTCAACAGCGAAATTATCGAGGCTTACCGCGCAGCCCAGGGCTAACTACCCGTGTGAGGTCACGCCCATGGCGAACACGCCCCTTAAGCGGGGTGTGGAGCCGTAGCATCGAATTACGCGTTAGCTAGGAGTGTGCCTCATGTTTGAAAGATTTACCGACCGTGCCCGTCGCGTTGTCGTGCTTGCCCAAGAAGAGGCACGCATGCTCAACCACAACTACATCGGCACCGAGCACATCCTGCTTGGGCTCATTCATGAGGGTGAGGGTGTTGCCGCCAAGGCCCTCGAATCCCTGAGCATTTCCCTGGGTGCCGTCCGCGAGCAGGTGCAGGAGATCATCGGCCAGGGCCAGCAGGCCCCGTCCGGCCACATCCCCTTCACTCCGCGGGCCAAGAAGGTCCTGGAACTCTCCCTGCGGGAAGCACTGCAGCTGGGCCACAACTACATTGGCACCGAGCACATCCTGCTGGGCCTCATCCGCGAGGGTGAAGGTGTCGCAGCGCAGGTGCTCGTCAAGCTGGGCGCAGACCTGAACCGGGTCCGCCAGCAGGTTATCCAGCTGCTTTCCGGCTACCAGGGCAAGGAGCCCGTCTCCGCCGGCGGCCAGCAGCAGGAAGGCCAGCCGGCGGGTTCGGTGGTGCTTGACCAGTTCGGCCGCAACCTGACCCAGGCAGCGCGTGAGGGCAAGCTCGACCCGGTCATCGGGCGCGAGCACGAGATGGAACGGGTCATGCAGGTGCTCTCGCGCCGCACCAAAAACAACCCGGTCCTGATCGGTGAGCCCGGCGTGGGCAAGACCGCCGTCGTTGAAGGGCTCGCGCAGGCGATCGTCCGCGGCGATGTTCCGGAAACCATCAAGGACAAGCAGCTCTACACCTTGGACCTCGGCTCGCTCGTGGCCGGTTCCCGCTACCGCGGCGACTTCGAGGAACGCCTGAAGAAGGTCCTCAAGGAAATCCGCACCCGCGGCGACATCATCCTCTTCATTGACGAGATCCACACCCTTGTGGGCGCCGGTGCCGCCGAAGGCGCCATCGACGCAGCGTCGATCCTGAAGCCGATGCTGGCCCGCGGTGAACTGCAGACCATCGGCGCCACCACGCTCGACGAATACCGCAAGCACATCGAGAAGGATGCAGCGCTTGAGCGCCGCTTCCAGCCGATCCAGGTCAACGAACCTTCCGTTGCCCACGCGATCGAAATCCTCAAGGGCCTGCGGGACCGCTACGAAGCCCACCACCGTGTATCGATCACGGATGCGGCGCTGGCCTCGGCAGCAACCCTGGCCGAGCGTTACATCAGCGACCGTTTCCTGCCGGACAAGGCCATCGACCTGATCGATGAAGCCGGTGCCCGGCTGCGTATCCGCCGTATGACGGCTCCGCCGGAGCTGAAGGAAATCGACGAGCGCATCTCCGCCCTGAAGATGGAGAAGGAATCCGCGATCGACGCGCAGGACTTCGAAGGTGCTGCTTCCCTGCGTGACAAGGAGCAGAAGCTCCAGGACCAGCGCGCAGAGAAGGAACGCCAGTGGAAGTCCGGCGGCCTGGACGACATCGCCGAGGTGGATGAGGAACTGATCGCCGAAGTACTGGCGAACTCCACCGGCATCCCCGTGGTGAAGCTGAACGAAGAGGAATCCACGCGGCTGCTCAAGATGGAAGATGAGCTGCACAAGCGGGTCATCGGCCAGGACGAAGCCATCAAGTCGATTTCGCAGGCCATGCGCCGTACGCGTGCCGGCCTGAAGGATCCCAAGCGCCCGGGTGGTTCGTTCATCTTCGCCGGCCCCACCGGCGTCGGCAAGACCGAGCTCGCCAAGGCCCTGGCGGAATTCCTCTTCGGCGACGAAGAAGCACTGATCACCCTGGACATGTCCGAGTACTCCGAGAAGCACACGGTGTCCCGCCTGTTCGGTGCCCCTCCGGGATACGTCGGCTACGAAGAGGGCGGGCAGCTGACCGAGAAGGTCCGCCGCCGTCCATTCTCCGTGGTGCTGTTCGACGAGGTTGAGAAGGCCCACGCGGACCTCTTCAACTCGCTGCTGCAGATCCTCGAAGACGGCCGCCTGACCGACTCCCAGGGCCGGGTGGTGGACTTCAAGAACACCATCATCATCATGACGACCAACCTTGGCACCAAGGACATCTCCAAGGGCGTTATGACCGGTTTCCAGTCCGGAACCGACACGAAGACCGGCTATGACCGGATGCGTGCCCGGGTCACGGAAGAGCTGCGCCAGCACTTCCGCCCCGAGTTCCTGAACCGTGTGGATGACACGGTCGTGTTCCCGCAGCTGACCCAGGACGAAATCGTCCAGATCGTGGATCTGTTCGCCGAACGCCTGGGCAAGCGGCTTGCGGAGAAGGGCATGAGCATCGAGCTCAGCCCGGCTGCCAAGATCCTGCTGGCCACCCGCGGCTACGATCCCGCGATGGGCGCCCGCCCGCTGCGCCGCACCATGCAGCGCGAGATCGAGGACCAGCTCTCCGAGAAGATCCTCTTCGGGGATCTCAAGCCCGGGGAAACGGTATCGGTTGACGTTGAGGGCGAAGGCGACGACGCGAAGTTCACCTTCGTGGGTCACGGCGCCCCGCGCGCCATCGAAGAAGCCCCCTCGGCCATCGAGGCCGGCGTCGGCGACGCCAAGTAGCGGCAGGCAGCACCAGAAGCACAGGCAGAACCAACCAGAAGGAGCTCCCGGATCACCCGGGGGCTCCTTCTGCGTTCCGCCCGGACCGGATGCCCGGTTCGCGGCCGGCGCCCGGGGAAGTCCTAGACTGAACCAATGACGCTTACCGCACAGACAGCCCCGGTCACCGTCCGCCGCGCCCGCACCTCCGACGTGCAGCACATCCGGGAACTGGTGGCTCCGCTTGCCGATGAACGGGTCCTGATCGCCAAGGAGGCGGTGGCCTACTACGAAGGCCTGCAGGAGTTCCGCATCGCCCAGGATGCTGAGGGGAACGTGATTGGCTGCGGCGCGCTGCACGTGATGTGGGAGGACCTGGCTGAAGTCCGCACCCTGGCAACGCATCAGGACTGGCGGGGCCGCGGCGTCGGCCACCTGCTGCTGGACCAGCTGCTGGCTGATGCGGTGGACATTGGCGTTTCCAGGGTCTTCTGCCTGACCTTCGAGGTTGCTTTCTTTCAACGGCACGGCTTTGAGGTGATGGAAAACCAGGCTGCCGTGGATCCGCAGGTTTATTCAGAACTCCTGCGTTCCCAGGATGAAGGCGTGGCCGAATTCCTGGACCTTGCACGGGTGAAACCAAATACGCTTGGCAATACCCGCATGATTCGAACTGTTCGCGGGTAGTGAACTCCCCGATATTACTGGCCATCGAGTAGCGAACCAGATAGAGTAAGGGTACTTAGCATCCACATAAGCCGAGAGCCGGCCGCAGCGGGAATCGTAAAGAATCCCCTGCGGTAAGCACCTCGGGAGATCAGAAAGCGGGTACCTAATATGGGCGCAGATGACAAGATGCAGAATAAGGGCGAAGAAGTAGGCGGCAAGGTGAAGGAAGGCCTCGGAAAGGTCACCGGAAACCACAGCATGGAAGCCGAAGGCCAGAGCGACCAGGCCAAAGCCAACATGAAGCAGGCCGGCGAACACGTCAAGGACGCTTTCAAGGGTAAATAGTTCCGGCTAGACCCGGCACGGACTGAATCCGTGCAGACTCCCGGTCGCTGTTGTCGCCGTTGACCGGGAAACACTGAAGGAAGGGCATACGCCCTTCCTTCAGTGCGTCTAGGCGCATTCACGGCCTGTGCAGCGCCGCTGCCGAGGGGTAGGGTTGCGTGAATCAGCGATCAGACAGGCGACGGAGCCTGTCCGGTTCAATCCCGTCCTTGTGGGTAAGAGGAGCGTCAGGCCATGAAGAAACTCATCAATGATCCCCGCGCGGTGGTAGCCGAATCCCTGGAAGGCTTCGGACAGGCCCACCATGACCTCGTCACTGTTCACACCGATCCCGCCTACGTCCTGCGCCGTGATGCTCCCGTACAGGGCAAAGTCGCGCTGGTATCGGGTGGTGGCAGCGGACACGAGCCGCTCCATGCCGGTTACGTAGGACGGGGCATGCTCGACGCCGCCGTCCCGGGCGCCGTCTTCACCTCGCCCACCCCGGACCAGGTCCTGCCCGCCATCACCGGCACCGACTCCGGCGCCGGAGTGCTGCTTATCGTCAAGAACTACACCGGGGATATCCTCAACTTCGAGACGGCAGCGGAACTGGCCCAGGTTGAGGGTGTCCAGGTCCGCACCGTAGTGGTGAATGACGACGTCGCGGTGGAGGACTCGCTGTATACCGCGGGCCGCCGCGGGGTCGGCGGCACCGTACTGCTGGAGCGGATTGCGGGAGCCGCGGCGGAACGCGGTGACGACCTTGACTCCGTTACCGCAGTTGCCGAGCGCGTTAACGCGAATGTCCGGTCCATGGGTGTGGCCCTGAGCGCCTGTACCGTTCCGCATGCGGGGGAGCCGAGCTTCGAGCTCGCCGAGAACGAGATCGAGCTGGGCGTGGGGATCCACGGCGAGCCCGGGCGGAGGCGGATGCCGATGGCGAACGCGGACACAATCACCGACCAGCTCCTCGAGCCTGTCCTTGCCGACCTGGGCACAGCCTCCGGAGACCGCGTGCTGCTGTTCGTGAACGGCATGGGCGGGACGCCCCTGAGCGAGTTGTACATCGTCTACCGCCACGCCGCTAAAGTCCTGGTGGACCGAGGGGTCCACGTGGAACGTTCCCTGGTGGGCAACTACATCACGGCCCTTGAAATGCAGGGAGCGTCCGTGACAGTACTGAAGCTGGATGACGACATGATCGATTTGTGGGACTCGCCGGTTCATACCGCGGCCCTGCGGTGGGGAGTGTAGGCATGGACCTCAACGCCCAGTGGGCCGCTGCCTGGATGCGTGACGCGGCCGCGGCCATGTCCGAAAACCGTCAGCGCCTCATCGACCTTGACCGGGCAATCGGGGACGCGGACCACGGGGAGAACATGGACCGCGGCTTCACCGCGATCGTGGAAAAACTCGACGCCGACGGCGTCCCGGCCACTCCCGCGGATGTCTTCAAGCTGGCTGCCATGACTCTGATGTCCAAGGTGGGCGGCGCAGCCGGACCGCTGTACGGCACGGCCTTCCTGCGGGGTTCCACGGCCGTCGCGGGCAAGGAGATCCTCGGCGCTGACGACGTCGTCGCCTTCCTTGCGGCCGCACGAGACGGGATTGTCAGCCGCGGAAAGGCAGAACCGGGGGACAAGACCATGGTGGATGCCTTCACGCCCGCTGTGGAAGCGGCGCAGACCGCAGCCTCCGCGGACGCCGGCGGACCCCAAACCCTGGCGGCGGCAGCCAACGCGGCCGAGGCCGGCCTGGCCGGCACCGAGCCGCTGATCGCGCGCAAGGGGCGGGCCAGCTATCTCGGGGAGCGCAGCGCGGGCCACCTCGACCCCGGAGCCGCATCCACGACCCTGATCCTGCAGGCAGCAGCGCAGGCTGCAGGGGAGAAGGCATGAAGGTCGGGCTCGTCATCGTTTCGCACAGTGACAAGCTCGCGGAAGGGCTCAGCGAACTTGCCGGCCAGATGGCGCCCGAGGTGGCCATCATTGCTGCCGGCGGAACTGACGACGGCGGGATTGGCACCAGCCTCGAGAAAGTCCAGGCCGGCATTGCCCAGGCAGAGGGGGGAGCCGGCGTCGCGGTGCTCGCCGATCTCGGCTCGGCTGTGATGACCGCTGAAATGGCGCTGGAGTTCCTGGAACCGGATCAGCGGGACAGGGTCCGGCTCGCTGACGCTCCGCTGGTCGAAGGGGCTGTTGCCGCTGCGGTGGCCGCCCAGACCGGGCAGGACCTGCAGGCCGTCGTCCGGGATGCTGAGGCGGCAGCCGCATCCATGGCAGGAGCCGCGGGCAGTTCGGGGCCAGCGGAGGCAGTGCCGGAGCTTGACGACATCGACCAGGACGACACGGGTGTACGGGAGGCGTCGTGGGAACTGATCAATCCGATGGGGCTGCATGCCCGGCCCGCAGCGGTTGTTGCCCAGGCCATGGCGGACCTCGACGCGGAGATTACGATCAACGGCGTGGACGGCAAGTCCGTGATGATGCTGATGACCCTCGGGCTGAAGGCGGGGGACACCCTCACCGTCTCGGCGCACGGGCCGGACGCGGAACGTGCGGTGGAGATGCTGGGGCTTGAAGTCCGAAACGGTTTCGGGGAAATCTAGGCAGGCAGCCGAAGGCCGCCCGCAGAGAGTTCCGCCAGGCCGTCACGCAGCAAACCCTCCAGCGCCCGTTCGAGCTGCTCCTGGGGAGCTGAAAGGGCGTGCAGCGCTGCCAGCGGCGTGGACGCTGCTTCCGGGCCGGCGGCGAGGTCCACCGGGCCGGACAGCAGCAGTTCGCGCAGGACGGGTCCCTCAGCGTCCCTGAGCACTGCCATCATGGCTCCGCGCACCTGGCGGTCGGTCCCGTGCCAGGCCTGGCCCTTGGGGACGTAATGCGGTTCCGGCCGGCCGGCGCGCACCCAGGCGCAGTCTGCCAGCACCGGGCAGTCCGTACAGCTGGGGTTCCGGGCCGTGCAGACCAGCGCTCCGAGTTCCATCACGGAGGCGTTCCAGGCCACCGACGCGGCGGCGTCGCCGGGCAGCAGCGAGACCGCCAGGCGCATTTCGGCCGCCGTCAGGGACGGCGAGGGCAGGGCATTGCCGGTGACCAGCCGGGCATGCACCCGGCGGATGTTGGTATCCACCACCGTTTCCCGCTGCCCAAAGGCGAAGGCCGCCACGGCCGCCGCGGTGTAATCGCCGACTCCGGGCAAGGTGAGCAGCGCGGCAT
>Ga0153923_100626_pt1 | contig 10428 bp, 8 predicted proteins | sample TSNJ007MetaG_FD_104682 | JGI IMG/M metagenome (GOLD analysis project Ga0153923, IMG submission 104682) | Attine ant fungus gardens microbial communities from New Jersey, USA - TSNJ007 MetaG | ecosystem: Host-associated > Fungi > Mycelium > Unclassified | place: USA: New Jersey, Brendon T. Byrne... | reverse complement strand
CAAGTCCTGTTATTTATATGGGAATATCCTGTACGGATGGAATACTGCCTATTCTCCAAAGTATGCCCATTATCATGGTATTGCAGATGTACTTATGATCGAAATGATTCAGTATTTATTTGAACATGATGAAGGCGATCAAATTGATTTCGGAGCAGGAAGTTACTCGTGGAAATTCAGATGGACGAATCGATTTTCGGTGAGTTATTCCTTTGCTATGTGGAATCTGTCAACACCCAAAACGAAGTTACTTCGATTTCTTACGAAAACAAGAGGTCTAATTCAGGCTGTACGAGGTATGAGTAATGAACATTGAAATTTGTAAATGGTATAACAATGCTAAATCACCTGTGTTGCTGATGATCGATGATCTTGCTAATACATGGGTAGATACGAATAACAGTGGGTCATTAGATTTGGGAGAGGATTGGGGTTACTTCAAGAATCAAGAAAATTCGTCGTTTCGTTATTTAAATGATGTGATCTTAAAATGCTTCGCTAACATAAAAGTAACTTTTTTCGTTCCCGTTGGCGTTCGCGTGGGCATACTTGAGAATCCATTGTTCTGTCAAATATCCCTTCCAATGAATGCGGATGAAGAAAGTAAACAGTTCTTTAAGTCCATTCATGAAAATCCTAATTTTGAACTTGCTTACCATGGGATTACACATGGGGAAGTTGGCAAACAGGCTGCTGATTTTGTTCAAGAGTGGGCTACATTCATGACTTTAGAAGAAGCGAAGAACACAATAAATGAAGGAATTAGCATTTTTCATGATGCCGTCGGAGTCAAACCCCGAGGGGGTAAGTATTGTGGTTATACGGGGAACGCTTTTTCTGATGAGAGCATTGATCAATCGGGTTTTTCATGGTGGTTCAGATATTGGAATCGCGGGACTTCAGATGGAGAAAGACAGAATGATATTTGCGGACAAGACAAGAACCCGTTAACGAATTTTGATGTAAAAAGATTTGGGAGCAATCAGGTTATCGATATTCCTTCAACCGTAAATGGAGCACTCCTGAACGGCGCTTTGAATCCAATGAATTTATCGATCAAAGGGATCGTAAAGGGGATATTTAAAAAGTCATTCATTCGCTGGAAGTTGCGCGAGATTGATTATTTATTACAACATCATTTGGTAATTAGTGTGCAAGAGCATATAGCCCCTTCACGAGATGATGGTAAAAGACAAAGCCCTAATATATTTGATGATCAAGGAAGTTTAATAGGTATTTTTCGTTATTTAGAAGATAAGAACGTGTGGTATTGTACGGGAAGTGAACTGGCCGATTATGTGAATCTTCGAGACCATGTCAATGTGATAAGTGTGAAAGAGGATATCTTTAGGTTAGAGCACCCAGATCAGTACAGTGACCAGGTGATTACGCTGAAGTTCAGTGAACACGCACCATTTCGAATTATTCAACCTAATAAGATTCATATTCATGTGAATGAAGGGTTCGTGAACTTGCCTGTCATGAAAGGAGATTATTTGATTGTTAAAGGTGGGATATAGATAGTGAAGAAGAATATTATTGTAATTACGGACTATATTGAAGGACAACCGGTGGTTGCATCTGTTCGATATGCAGGAATCATGAAGTACTTTAAAGATACATATACGATGTTAATGATTAATGATGTGGCATTAGGTTCTTTCCAGACTCAATTCTCTGAGGTTAATTATAAATTCACAACACCTCAAAGTGTATTTACACAATCTATGCAAGGACAAGGAAATGAGAGGACATATGAAGGGAAGAACAAAAGGTTAGAACGGATACTTCGTCACAAATGGATTGTATCGGCATGGAGGAACTATAAATACAGTAAACTCAAGTTTGAACGAATGAATAAATCTTTATTTAATCAATTAGATCGATATATAAAGGATAACGAAGTCGATGCTATATGGGTAACGATACCGGATATATTCGGTTTATATGTATTAGATTATATCAAGCGACGAAATCCCCATATTCCTGCCATTATTGAGATTCGTGACATCATTAATCATAACATTGGTGAAGGGAATCCTAAGATAGCTTATAAGCGAGCTGAGCAACTCGTATCTAAATACGGAGATGGTGTAATCGCGCTCTCTCAAGGGATTCAGCATTATTATCACAATCATAACAATAGATTGGATATTCAATTAATCAAGAACGGATACGATGAACAGTATTTCACAGACAGCGAATATCAACCAAATACAAATCAAGAGAAACTTAAGCACTTAACATTAGCTCATATCGGTTCCATTTATAAGGGAAGAAGCATTAAACCATTTATTGAAGGATTGTTATTGTTCCATGAACGAACTGGAACGGTCATTACATTTAACATTGTTGGTTTGCTAGATCAACAGGCTCTTGATGATATCCATAGTTTAGAACTTTCAGAATCTGGAGTTACTATTCAGATCTTAGGGAGCGTTGAACATAAGGAGGCAATAGAGTTATTAAAAGCAGCAGATGTTGCTGTTATTCTGACGCACATAAAAGGTAGTGATTACGCTATTCCGGGTAAAACCTTTGAATATATTGGTGCTTGTAAACCTATTATAGCCGTCTCAGAAGATCAAGAGTTGGTCCGGCTTGTACATGGGAAATATGGTGAGTGTGCCAAGCATGAAGGTATCGATATCGCCAATCGATTAATGGATTTGCTGAAGAGTACATATGACTATTCCAACCGAGCACAATTCTCTAGAAAATCACAAGCAGAACAATTGATTCAATATTTAGAGGATAAAATGAAAACTATGATGGATGACTATAGGTAAATGCTAGAACTTTAATAATAGCGAATTAATATAATACGATAGTAACAGGAGATGATAACTCAATGGAGGAATAGAATATGGCGCAATTAAGTGCTACGAATGTCAGAGATTTTGGAGCTAAGGGTGATGGAGTTACAGACGATTCGGTAGCCATTCAAGCAGCAGTAAATAGTGTAAGTGTTAAGGGGGGAACCATTCTTATTCCAGACGGTACTTATAAAGCAAATGTTACAATTAACTCTTCTAATATCGCCATTACAGGAACAGGAACATTGAGCGGTAGCATTAATCTATTTGGTATAGATACAAGTAATGCTGATCGATTCTCTGGTACTGGGAATATTAGAATAGATGGGATAACCATAGATGGTGGAACGACAAGAAATGGAATTAACTGTAAATGGGTTTTTGGCGTATTCATCACAAATGTTAGATTTATCCGTTGTGTAAAAGCAATTAATTTCTTACCCGTGAATAAGACGCAACATTGCTCACGTATCTCCATTACAGGTAATCAAATAGTCGACTGTAATTATGGCCTCTATGTTGACTATCTTCCTCCAACGGATGGGGGGGATTGTGGTGTTGGAGATGTGATGTTCGCTAATAATATATATGAATCAAGAACGAATTATCAAGGTGGTTTTGGTAACAAGTTTCATATTTGGGCAAAAGGATTGGATGGATTGATATGCAAAGGAAATATTCTGTTTTTTGCCCACACTGGATCTGAACAATCAAACATATATATAGACACCTTTAACTGGGTTGTGATCGAAGGGAACAATCTATTTGAAGCAGCAGACAGTGCAATAATATGTAAAAACGGGTTTAATATTGTGATTTCTAACAACAATATAGCTTGGCCACTGAAATATGGAGTGTATTTGTCAAATGTTATAGGAGGGATTGTCAACGCAAACAATCTCACATGGAAATCAGGCCCTGATAATGTAGCTACAGGTGTTTATATTGAGAAAAGTCCGTATTTCATAGGGAATATTTCAAATAATAACTTTTTCTTTCCTGGTAAGTATGCTGTAAACATTAAAGATAGCTCGTATGTGAATATTACTGGAAACATTGCACGTGGTCAGTTTGGTAAGAATCAATCGGTGAAAATTGACAGCCCAACAACTAGCATTTTAGTGACCCAAGCGTCCAATCAGTTCACAAATTTTGCATAACATTTGTAAGAATTCAGTGCGTTTATGAATAATGCCATAATAATTGAAATTTAATAAGATATTTTGTGTTTGGGTTCTCTTGATGAGAGCTTTTTTTTGTCTAGTAATGAATGGGATTAAGAATATAGAGTTAATGAGAAATCGATCAAGATTGGAGATGGATTAATGAAAATCATGCATGTTTCGTTAGGATTACCACCATTGCGAACGGGAGGACTGACGAAATACAGTGTAGATCTGATGTTGACACAGAGGCAATTATTACATGATGTTAGTCTTATTTACCCAGGCCACTATACGTTATCAGGTGGTTTGAATATTAAACAAATCGAGACTTATCAAGGTATTGAAGTATATGAGATTATTAATCCTCTTCCAGTGTCTTTATTAGGAGGAATTAAGCAACCGCAAGTATTCATGAAGCAGGTAAATAAACAACGTTATTTCGAATTTTTACAAATGACCAAACCCGATGTCATTCATTTACATACTTTGATGGGAATACATAAGGAATTTTTAGAAGTAGCTAAAGATTTAGGAATTCAAATGGTGTTCACTTCACATGATTATTTTGGCATATGTCCAATGGTAAATTTACTAAATACAGATAAGACGATATGTGAGGACTTTAATCAGGGGAAGGGTTGTATATCCTGTAATCAAAGCGGATATAGTCTGGGGATGATCTACGTGATGCAGTCTCAATTATATCGTCATATGAAGAATAGTAGGCTGGTTAAGAACTTTCGCATAATGATGAAGCAGCGTATGGATCCAAATGCTAAGAGTAACATGACTCATTTAGAATCTTCTTCAGATAATGATTTACTGGCATTGCAATATTCAGTATTACGAGATTATTACATGGAGATGTTTGCTCTTATTAATAAGTTTCACTTTAATAGCTCCACTGCTCAACGTATCTACAGCAAATATGGGCTTAACAAAGGTGATGTTATTTCCATTAGCCACTCTGGCATAAGGGATCAACGTTCAACTCGTTCCCCTCAGCTAGAAGGTACGCCGTTAAGAATCACCTATCTAGGTCCTATTGATGTGTACAAGGGTTTTTATTTATTGAAGCAAAGTCTAGATCTGCTTAAGGAGCAGTCCTCACTCCGATGGCAACTTCATGTGTACGGTGATGATAGGCTTCCAACAGAGGACTACTATGGTGATGAATATACATTCCATGGACGGTATCATTACGAGGATTTGCATAATATTTTCGATCAAACGGATGTGTTGATTGTTCCAAGTATATGGCAAGAGACGTTTGGTTTCGTCGGGATGGAGGCACTTTCGTATGGAGTTCCGATGCTAATATCAGATCATGTTGGTTTTAAAGATATGATATCTGATGGAGTGACAGGACTACTATTTAAAGCTGAAGTTCATAGTTTGGTAGAGAAACTCCAATATATTCTTGAGAATCGCAAAATACTTAACGAGATTAATAACAATATTGTTGACATGAAGATTGACTTCTCAATGCAACAACATGTACAAGAAATCATTCAATGGTATCCAAAGTTAAATGTAGGAGCTACGACATCGGGCCAGACGTAAAGTCAGTTACGTAGTTCAATTTGTGAAACGGACACCGTGGTATACAGATCACGATTTTTGGGATCGGAAAATAAATTGTTGAGAGGCGAGCTATGTACTTAATTATCATATTAATTTCAATTCCTTTGTTATGGGCAGGCATCATCTTCGTGCTAAATATATTTAAGGGCAATAATATACAGGGTATCCTTCTTGGATTTTTGATCCTTGGTATGGTTAGTAACATTCGTTTTAATATCGGTTATCAAAATATTTATGTTGATATGCCTCTCTTCCTTTTGTTCATATATAATTTTGCATTGTTGGTGCATATGATGTTAAGCAGTAAAATTAATACTTTGAAATTAGATGACAACTCAAGATCTCAGCTTTATAAAGTAAGTTTACTATTGGGTGGATTATTATTGTTTTTGTTTTTACAGGTATATATATCTCATATATATGATATTACTCTCTATGTATTTCATATTAATGTTTTCCTTAATGTAATTCTCTTGGGTTTCCTGTTCTACTTCTTGTCTGTCAATAAGTTCAATATCGATACTTTTTTTAAAGTCATAGTAATATATTCAATATGCAATTCATTATTAGGTATGCTTCAATATGTGTTTAACCGAACATTTCTACTATTTAGCGAAAGTGACTCAATAAATTACTATGAGGGAGCTGTCGTGAGCAAGAGAGTACTTGGATTTGTAGGGGCAAGCAATGGAGCAGGTAATTTGGGGGCTATATTCTTTTCTGTATTATTATATTATTTTTTTAAAAAAAAGAACGTATTCAGTTTTATAGCTTTATTGTTGAACATAATATTTGTGGTATTAACCTTTACAAGGATTGGATACTTATCCATTGGAGTTCAATGTCTCATATTTGTCATATTCACAAAAATTCGCAACCCACATCAATTGATTAGGAGATGTTTGATAGGAATACTCTCTATTTTTCTAGGGTTTATAGCTTATCTAATATTTTATGATGATGTTTACCAATTATTATTTATAAATCGGGGAGATACAGAGTCTAATCGATTTGTCCAATTTTATGAAGCCTTTCGGATCATTAAGGAAAATTTATGGTTTGGTGTTGGAGCGGGTCAATACAATTCATATATTGAGGCAAATCACGGTATTCAGGATATCGTACTGCATTCACAATTTATTAATATATTGGTAGAGCAGGGCTTAATTAGTTTTATATTATTTTTTATGCTCTACATCTTTCTATTTATTTGGAGCACAAGAATTTTTAAAGATGATGTTTGGCTACCTATATCATTGATGGTTGGGAACTTTATAGTCGTCAATTTTAATCCTAATCAATATTACAGTATGTGTATTTTGACATTTTTTATTTTGATCTACGGATTGATTTTCTTGAGGAAGACGAGCACTCAGGAACAGGTAAGTAGCCGACCGCAACAAAAGGGTGTTCCGTTTTAAAGAAAACCATTCACGTTTGTATATCAGCATTGTATCAGGAAATGGGAGGAAGCCGTTTAGGTATGGGCAGTAGTAGTTATCGTAAAATAAGTAAGCAATATATAATTACAGTAAACAAGTTAGTGGTAAAGTATATAAATTGTTCTTAGGAGAGGAGTTACGACCTTATATTATGCAGACTACAATCATTCGTAGCGTAGAAGAGTTGTCAAAGTTCGAACAACAATGGCGAGATTTAATTAATAATGTAGAGCAGGTAGAAATTTTTTATACCTGGGAATGGTTACAGTCCTATTTAAAATACATGTTTGACGATAATAAGCAATTATTTATTGTCGTAGTAACAGATCAGTCTCAGTGCTTAGCGATAGCGCCTTTATGTATACATACATATAAAGTGAAATGGCGTACTGTGAAATCGTTACAATGTATTATTTCAGGTACAGGTGAATCCAACACATTCTACTTACATAAGCAATATCATCATATCAAATTGATGAAGCAAATCTTTCAAGCCCTTGTCCTCTTTCAAGATGAATGGGATTGGATAGATTTGATTAGTTTTCAGTCTGACAATTCTACGACAGCTTTAGTTCACCAATGCTTCGAGGAGCATTTTGAAATATTTACTAGGCAATTATCCTCATCTCCGTATGTGAACATGGAGAAGTACAATGACCAAAAAGCAGATATCAATAGAATTAAAGCCATACAGCGAAAAGAACGGAAGTTATGTCGTGAACACGAAGTGAGTATTAAGTTAAATGAGCCATATGATGAACGAGTTTGGAACAGTTTTACTGAACTACATAAAAAAAGATGGAAGGAAAGCCTCTTCAACGAACAAGGAGTTGTATCCTTTTACAAAGAAATCATCCCATCCTTTCAGGAAGACAACAGTGTTCATTTCTCCTACATCGAGGTCGATGGCAATATTGCTTCTGCTATGCTTACATTTTCTTATCGGAATAAAGTTTATTTGTATATTACGTCATTCTCGACTGAATTCAATGAATACGGCGTAGGCGTAGTTCTTTTGAATCGAGTGATGGAGCATTATTTGAATAGTGGAGTGAAAGAAATTGATTTTATGAGTGGACGGCAAGAATATAAATTTTTCTGGGCAGATAGGGTTAAGATCAATTATCACATCCGCATTATTAATAATACGAAGCGAACGAAGCTATTGAAAGTCTATACACTAATTCAAATGAGCAAGAAAACGATTAAATCTTTAATTACCAAACGGAAATGACCTCAAGGATGTAAGCCAGTCGTACACTCTAAATTGGTTACAGACTGGCTCATAGAACATAACCAACTAACTAATACACCCGATGAATGATATCCTCAAACAAGGGTTCCTCCATATGAATATCCACGATTTCACCCCAATGACTCATATAACGAAGAATGTCCATGGCTTTCAGTTCTTGTCGGTTAGCTTCGATGTTGATGGATTGATCACTAATCTCCATAATTCGGATCGTCTCCGTAATTGATAACGGTAATGTAACAGGTAACTGGCAGTGATCATCTACAGGAACCTTAAATTCACCGTTAAATGTGACTCGAAATAATGTAGGTAGTCCAATTTTGTTCCGTAGTTGCTGAATGGTTCCATCATAGCTTAGCTCGCCATGATTAATCACCATTACTCTTTCACATAACTGCTCAATATCATCCATATCATGTGTAGTCAGTAGAATGGTTTTACCGAAATCTTTGTTCAAGGTCTTCAGAAATGTCCTAATATTCCGTTTGGCAGTGACGTCTAAACCAATAGTAGGTTCATCTAGAAAAAGAATGTCTGGATCATGTAACATAGATGCTGCTAGATCCGCACGCATACGTTGACCTAGTGATAATTTACGAACAGGAGTCATCCAGAACTCATGTAAATCAAGTAATTCGGATAATTCACCTAGCCTTTTTGTGGCATCCTTCGGATCTACTTTGTACATATGTGCCAGAATATCGTAGGAATCTTTCACGGGTAAATCCCACCATAGCTGACTACGCTGCCCAAACACAACGCCAAGCTTTTTCACGACACTTCGTCGTTCCTTGTGTGGATTGACGCCATTGATCAGTACTTCTCCTGAAGTCGGGTGTAGAATACCGGTTAGCATTTTGATCGTGGTCGATTTACCCGCACCGTTTGGTCCGATATAACCGATAAAGTCACCTTGATGAATAGTGAAATTTACGCCCTTAACAGCTTCCTTCGTAAGATATTCTTTGGAGAATAGGGTGCGAATCCCGGAGAAACGTCCTTCTTTAACAACGGGGGTGCGGAAATGTTTACGTATATTTGTCGCTTCAATTATAGGTCGAGTAGATTGCATAGTCGTCTCCTTCTCAACTTCCTGTACTTTGGTATTTTGTTAATCCAAACTTCCAGAATCGTAAGCTGCAAGCTAGACAGAATAATGCTGCTGCGGTGATACCGAACAGAACCCATACACCCCATTGACCACGTAGAATGAAGAGAGCGGGGATATAGTTCACCAGACCCACTGGAATAATAACTAGAAGGATTGATTGTAACCACGTCGGATAAAGCACCAATGGATATCTAGCTGCAGCATGTGAGGCATCTTCGGTAAGCGTCTGTAATTCTGATATACGTGTAATCCAGAAGCCTACCGTTGCTGTTGCAAGTCCGATCGAGAATAAGACAATAGCACCTGTTCCAATGCTGAAAAGTGTGTACGGAATGGCAATCCATGTCACTTGGCCCGAATGGATCATGCCATTCATAGCCCAACATAGGATAAATCCACCTTGGAGAACCTCACCGAACATAAGTCTGAAATTCTGGGACATCAGAGCTAATAATATGGGAACTGGGCGAGTTAATAATTGATCCAATTCACCGTTAACTAAGTAATTCTCAAGGTGATGAACGTCGCTAGCGAGCGTTCTATATATGGTTTTGGAGAGGGTCATCACACCAAATAGATAACCAACTTCATAAAGAGACCAGCCCTTGATATCACCGAATTTATATAGAACAATAGCAATCATTAGGAATTCAGCAATCTGGATCAATGCTGCAAGGATGGATGCTAACGTAAAATTAAGCTTATACTGCATGCGGCTACGTACGGATGATTTAATAAGGATACTGTATAACTTGAACCAATCAGGATACCTCAACCGCCCTGCACCTCTACTTTCTTACGCAGAATTTGAGTGAAGGCTAGACAGAGAAATGTCAATAGAACACACCACAGAACTGAACCTAAGAGAAGGGATCCATTCTCAAAACCGAGATAAATACGGGTAGGAACATACAAGAGGAAGGGATAGGGTGAGAGCCAAGCGATGGTCTGGAGCCATTCGGGTAGCCACTCTATAGGGATAAAGAAGCCAGCAAGTAGATTAATCAAGGCGTGATTAGCCCAGTAAAGCCAACTCGATTCCGTTGTCCAGAGT
>Ga0153923_100625_pt1 | contig 10433 bp, 10 predicted proteins | sample TSNJ007MetaG_FD_104682 | JGI IMG/M metagenome (GOLD analysis project Ga0153923, IMG submission 104682) | Attine ant fungus gardens microbial communities from New Jersey, USA - TSNJ007 MetaG | ecosystem: Host-associated > Fungi > Mycelium > Unclassified | place: USA: New Jersey, Brendon T. Byrne... | reverse complement strand
GGTTTCCTCGATTATGATCAACTATATTGCCCAGTATGTGATCAGCTTTTTTATCAATACGTATTACGTCAATCCGGTATCCCGCCAGTCCAATGTGGTATCCAGGGAAGCCCGGCTGAGTCTGATGGACACGGTGGTGGGTGATTTAAAAATGGATATTCCTTTGGGGATTGTGCTGGCGGTGCTGGCTGCCATTGCGGTAAAATTTCTGTTAGACCGCACTGCCTTTGGTTATGAACTGAAGTGTGTGGGCACCAGCCGGAACGCGGCCCGCTATGCCGGGATCAGGGTTGGGAAAAATATGGTGCTGGCGATGGTATTGTCCGGCGCGTTGGCCGGCCTTTCCGGCGTGACTTACTATCTGGGGTATTTTGGCTCCATTCAGCCGAAGGTATTGCCCAGTACCGGCTTTGATGCGATTGCGGTTTCCCTGCTGGCCAACAGCAATCCGATCGGAATCATTTTCTCGTCCTTCCTGGTGACGGTCATCAGCAAAGGCAGCACCTATATGAGTTCAGCCTCGGGACTGGAATCGGAAATTTCTTCGGTAATTACCGGAATGATCCTGTTGTTTAGTGCTTGTGGAGTATTTATCCGGTATAAGGTGAAGAACTGGGAGGATGACCTGACCGAAGAAAGGAGGGATGGTTGATGGAACGAATTATCATTGATGGGTTGTCATTTTCCCTGCCATTGTTTATCATGGCAATCGGCGGGATCTACAGTGAGAAGAGCGGCATCACCAACCTGGCCCTGGAAGGGCTTCAGGGCTTTGGTGCATTTACCGGTGCGCTGGCGGCGGTTCTGATCGCCGGACATTTTTCCGGCAGCTCGCAGGTAACCTATTATCTGGCGATTTTATTTGCGATTCTTGGCGGGACGCTGTATTCGCTGCTGCATGCGTTGTTGTGCATTCGCTTTAAAGCGAATCAGGTGATCAGCGGTGTGGTAATCAATATTCTGGCGATGGCCCTGACGGCGTTTTTGACGAAATATTTAAACCGGACAATCTTTAGTGCTGCTTCGGACAAGTTCGTGCTGGGAGTATCGGCCCGGATCACCATTCCGGTGCTGTCGGGAATTCCGGTGCTGGGGGCGGTCTTTAAGGATATTTATCCGTTTGAGCTGATTATCATTGTCGTGGCGGTAATCGCCTGGTATGTGATGTACAAGACGGAATATGGCATGAATCTGCGGGCCTGCGGCGATAATCCTCATGCCGTGGATGCGGCCGGCGTCAATGTGGGTAAGGTGCGCCTGATTGCCGTTATGGTATCCGGCGGTTTGTCCGGGTTAGCCGGTATCAGTTTTGCGTACTCGATCTCCGCCAACTTTTCGTCCAGTATCTATGTTGGTTATGGTTATCTGGCCATCGCTGCCCTGATCTTTGGCAACTGGACCATTCTGCCGACCCTTGGTTCCTGCCTGCTGTTTGGTTTTGCCAAGTCAGGCGGATATTATCTGGTGCAGCTGCTGAAAATGCCCAGCAGCTATTCGGATCTGGTGATGACCCTGCCTTATGTGGTTACGCTGCTGCTGCTGATCTTCTTCTCCAAGTACAACCGCTCACCGCGGGCGCTGGGAGAAATCTATGATAAAGGAAAACGGTGACGGGGATGAACATACGGATTTACAATGCAAAGGTGCTGACGATGAATTCGTCCACTGCGCTGATCGATGGGGAAGTGTGGGTGGAGGGAAACCGGATCAGTTATGTCGGCCCGGGAACGGAAGCAGAAAAGATGCCGGTTTGGGACCGGGAGATGGATGCCGCGGGAAATTTGCTGATGCCGGGATTTAAAAATGCCCATACCCATTCGGCGATGACATTCTTACGGTCCTATGCGGATGACCTGCCATTGTTGGAGTGGCTGCATCAGCAGGTATTTCCCATGGAGGCGAAGCTGCAGGCAGAGGATGTGTACTGGCTGTCCAAGCTGGCGATTATGGAGTATCTGACCAGCGGCATTACGGCTAATTTTGATATGTATCTATATCCGGACGTAATTGCCTGGGCTTCCGTGGACTGCGGTTTTCGGACGGTCATCGTCAGCGGTTTAAATGACTTTAGTTTTTCGCTGGAAGAAATCGAGGTGGATTATCTCCGGCTTAACCGGTTTCATGAGCTGATCAGCTATCAGCTGGGCTTCCATGCGGAATATACCACTTCGGAAGAACTGCTGAAGGGTGTCGCAGCATTGGCCCATAAGTATCAGGCTCCGATATTTACGCATAATTCAGAAACCAAAGCCGAGGTAGAGCAGTGTATCGGGCGTTACGGAAAGACACCGACGGCTTATCTGGATTCACTGGGGATGTTTGCGTATGGCGGCGGCGGTTATCATTGCGTTCATATGACGGATGAAGATCTGGACATCTTTAAGAAGCATGATTTGGCCGTTGTGACCAATCCTGGCTCCAATGTCAAGCTGGCCAGCGGCATGGCCCGGATCAGTGACATGATGGCAAAGGGCATCACCGTCGCCATCGGTACCGATGGACCGGCCAGCAACAATTGTCTGGACATGTTCCGGGAAATGTTCCTGGTCACCGGTCTGGCTAAGCTGCGGGAAGAGGATGCCGCCGCCGTGGCGGCAGATAAGGTTCTTGAAATGGCAGTTTGCGGCGGTGCCAGGGCAATGGGCCTGACCGACTGTGACTGTATTGCCAGAGGAAAGCTGGCTGATCTGATCCTGATTGACTTAAATCAGCCCAATATGCAGCCGCTAAATAATGTGGTGAAGAACCTGGTTTACAGCGGCAGTAAGCAGAATGTCAAGATGACCATGGTAAACGGGCAGATCCTGTATGAGGATGGACAGTTCCATATCGGCGTGGAGGCGAAAGAAGTTTATCAGAATGCCAACCGGATTATCGGGCGGATGAGATGAAAGGCAACATAAATAACGGGTACTTTCCATTTGCGAAAGTACCCGTTGTTTTAGTATGGATTAAATTGTGCGAAATTATACTCCTGTAACATATTCAGCTGTATTTGGTGCGGTGAAGCTGACCGGCTGGCCCGGATTGGCATAACCCACATGGGCATCAACCGAAACCTGGATGGTCTCACCGTACATGGTCATAATCATATCCATGTAAACCTTTGCATTGATACAATATCCGTCCGGGTTGATCACATAGTTGCCGGAAGCATTACGGATGGAAATGGTGGCATCGTCCATCATGCTGGACATGCCGGCACTGCTTAGGGCCAGATCGAGATATTCGTTGATCCTGGCATCGTTGATGGTGTAATTCAGGATTCTGTTTTCGCCGTCGGTTGTCAGTGACAGGTCATCCATATAATCCAGGGTGGTAACAAAAGAATTCGTGAGTCCGGCCATGTTGTTCATCATGTCGCCCAGAGGCATCTCCTGTTTTATTTTCTGGCCGGACATATTGGTGTAAGACCAGCCGTTCTCATAATAGATGCTTCCTTCCGTTTCTGTTCCTAGTAATGTCATCCGCATGAAAGCCAGGTAACGCAGGTTTGCCGGATCGGTCATATGGTTCATCTTAGTATTCATCTCCAGGCGGATATCCAGAGAGGAAGTGTTATTGTAGTGAGCATAATCGTCAAGCATGCTGCCGGACATCTTCATGATCATGTCATAGTAAATATCGGCATCATCAGAAGCCTTGTTGATGTTTTCCATTTCCAGATAGACTGCTTTGGCTTCTTCGGACTGGGCTGCATAAGCAGTCAGCGGGCAAAGCATCATCATGGCGCTAATGGCCAAAATAAGTGTTTTCTTCATCTTCATGTTCATTCGCTCCTGTGTTGAATGTTTTCGTGTTACATTCATTGTAATGCAAATTGCCGGATTTGTCCATAGCTGTTGGTTCTTTTTGCCAATTTAAAGAAAAAACTACAGAATAACGTTGAAAAGTCAGGGAGAGTCTGATAATATAGGTCTATTGGAATGAAGGGGAGTATACAGAAACGTTAGGAGCGCAAATATATGAACATATCAGAAAAGACGAAGACATTGTTGGCAGGCAGCTCGGTGATCCGGAAGCTGTTTGAAGAAGGCCGTGAGATGGCGGCTGTCGTAGGTGAGAAAAATGTATATGATTTCAGTTTGGGAAATCCTTTTGTCAGCCCGCCAAAGAAGGTGAAGGAAAGTATCCTCCGGCTGGTAGACGAGAAGGAGCCGGGATATCTGCATGGATATATGAAGAATGCCGGATATGATGAGGTGCGCAGTGCGGTGGCAGAATCCCTGAACCGCCGTTTTGAGATGCATTACCAACCGAACAATATTATTATGACCGTGGGTGCGGCCGGCGGACTGACCTGTATTTTCAGTTCGTTGCTGAATCCTGATGATGAAGTGGTTTGTTTTGCTCCTTACTTTGGTGAATACCGCAGTTATGTGATGAACTTTTATGGCAAGCTGGTGGTGGTTCCGGCTGATACCCGGGATTTCCAGCCGAATCTGGAGGAACTGGACAGCCTGATCCATGAAAAGACCAAAGTTCTTTTGATTAACAATCCCAACAATCCCTCCGGTGTGATCTACTCACGGGAATCGCTGATACGTCTGCAGGAGATTCTGGAACAGGCAGAACGCCGGATCGGGCATGCCATCTGTGTGGTATCGGACGAACCGTACCGGGAGCTGGCATATGATGGGGCGGAAGTGCCGTATATGCCAAAGTACATTAAGAACTGTATCGTCTGCTACTCTTTCAGCAAGTCGCTGTCGCTGCCGGGTGAGCGGATCGGTTATATGGCCATCTCGCCGGATATTGAGAGCTGTCAGGAGATTGAGGATGCATTGATTGTCAGCAACCGGGCTTTGGGATATATCAATGCACCATCGCTGTTTCAGCTGGTGGTGAAGGATTGTCTGGAAGAAAAGGTCAATGTGGACATTTATGATAAAAACCGCAGGCTGCTCTACGAAAGCCTGACGGCGATGGGTTTTACCTGTGTGAAACCACAGGGCGCCTTCTATATGCTGGTGAAATCACCGGTGGCGAATGAGCAGGATTTTGTGAATGAAGGAAAGAAACACCATATTATCATGGTATCGACCAGTTCCTTTGGCTGTCCGGGATATGTAAGACTGGCTTACTGCATTCCTTATGAGACGATTGAACGGTCTTTACCGGCGTTTCAGAAGCTGGCGGAAACCTATTTTAACGAATAAGCAGACGGACATGGTGAGCGGGAGGGCGGTGATTGGGGCTGTACCTTCCGCTTTTTGTGTTGTGCTGCGAAAAATATAAGAAAAGAGGAACGAAAATGACTGGTTTGGGAACCGTGGTGAATGTGGCAGCCGTCCTGGCTGGAGCAACCGTGGGAATGTTGATCAAGGGCGGATTGCCGAGAAGATTTCAAGATACTGTGACGAGTGCGATCGGCTTATGTACGATGTTTATCGGGATATCCGGGGCTTTATCCGGACTTTTAAAGCTTGGTGAAAACGGTCGCCTGGAAACCCAGGATACCATGATTATGATTGGTTCACTGATTATCGGGGCCTTGATTGGCGAGGGGATCGACATTGAACTGCGTCTGGAGAATCTGGGGATGTGGTGCAAGCGTCTGGTTCCGCGGGATAAGCAGAACAGCGGCAGCTTTGTGGAAGGATTTGTAACCAGCTCCCTGTTGTTTTGTGTGGGGGCGATGGCAATCGTCGGATCGTTGGAGGATGGTTTGAATCATAATTTCAGCGTGCTGTTTGCCAAATCGGTGATGGATGGAGTGATGGCCGTGGTATTTACGGCTTCGCTGGGAATCGGTGTGTTTTTCTCGGTGATTCCGATTGTGATTTATCAAGGCGGAATTACCCTGTTGGCCGGATTTGTCCGTCCCTATTTGAGCGATGTGCTGATTGGCCGGATGTCTTTTGTTGGTTCCATTCTGATCTTTGCCCTGGGAATTAACCTGGTTTTTGACAGGAAACTAAAAATCGGCAATTTGCTGCCGGCGATGTTTATGCCGCTGCTGTTCCAGTTGTTTTCATAAGCGGCAGGGAGGTGTAAGCTATGAAGTTTGCAAAACGAATGGACCGGTTTGGGGAGGGCATTTTTTCCCGGCTGGCAGAACGAAAAAAGCAAATGCTGCGGCAGGGGGATGAGGTGGTGGATTTAAGTATTGGAACGCCCAATATTCCGCCGGCAAAGCACATCCTGGCGGCGCTGACAGAGGCGGTGCAGGATCCGGGTAATTATGTCTATGCGATCAACGATCAGACGGCATTACTGGCGGCTGTTTCCCAGTGGTATGAGCGACGGTACGGGGTGACGGTTGATCCCCGGACGGAGGTGTTGTCGCTGCAGGGTTCCCAGGAGGGGCTGGCCCACATTGCTTTGTCCATAATTGACGAAGGGGACCTGGTTCTGGTGCCGGATCCCTGTTATCCGATATTTGCGGATGGCCCGTTGCTGGCGGGGGCGGAGCTTTATTATATGCCGCAGAAAAAGGAACATAATTATGTGATCCAGTTGACAGAGATTCCGGAAGAAGCAGCGAAACGGGCGAAGTTTATGGTGGTATCTTACCCCAATAACCCGACGGCGGCGATGGCGACCGATTCTTTTTATAAAGAATTGATCGCTTTTGCGAAAAAATATGATATTATGGTATTACATGATAATGCTTATAGTGAACTGGTCTTTGACGGGCGCTCCGGCGGCAGTTTCCTGCAGTTTTCCGGGGCCCGGGAAGTCGGGGTGGAGTTCAATTCCTTATCCAAGACTTATGGGCTGGCCGGTGCCAGGGTGGGATTTTGTGTCGGCAATGCCGAGATGGTGGCTCATTTGAAGTTATTAAAATCCAATCTGGATTATGGCATGTTCCTGCCGGTTCAGCAGGCGGCAATTGCGGCTATTGCCGGTGACCAGTCTTGTGTGGCGGCGACCCGTGGTGCGTATGAGCGGCGGCGGGATATTCTGTGTGACGGTCTGCGGGCAATTGGCTGGGATCTTGCCAAACCACCGGCGACGATGTTTGTCTGGGCGGAGATTCCGGCGCACTATTCCTCTTCCGAACAGTTTGTCATGGATTTGCTGGAGCAGTGTGGTGTGCTGATGACACCGGGAAGTGCGTTTGGTCCGTCCGGGGAAGGTTATGTGCGAATGGCACTGGTGCAGGAGGAACAGGCTTTGCAAAAAGCGATTGCGGCGATTGGGAAAAGCGGTATTTTGAAAGGATAAGGTCGACCACCTTGAAACAAAATTATAAGATTGTATTGCAATATGAAGGAACCCGGTATGACGGGTGGCAGAAGCAAAAGAACACGGAGAACACCATCCAGGGCAAGCTGGAACGGATTTTGGCCAGGATGACCGGCGAAGAAGTGGAAGTGCATGGTTCCGGCAGAACCGATGCAGGCGTTCATGCCCGGGGTCAGGTGGCCAATTTTCATTTGCCTCCGGGCATGGAAGCGGCAGCGGTGATGGAGTACCTGAACCGGTATCTGCCGGAGGACATTGGAGTGCTGTCGATTGCCGAAGTGCCGGAGCGGTTTCACAGCCGTCTGAAGGCCCGGAAAAAGATCTATGTGTATCAGATTGAAACGGCGGCCAGGTGTGATGTCTTTGTCCGCCGAATACAATATGGTCTGGGTCAGCCGCTGGATTTGACAGCGATGCGGCAGGCGGCGGCCGCTTTGTGCGGAACCTGTGATTATAAAAGCTTCTGTGGCAACAGCAGGATGAAAAAATCAACGGTCCGGACGGTGGAAAGCATTGATATCCATCAGGACGGCACGGTAGTGGTGCTGACCTTTGTGGGAAATGGTTTTCTGCAGCACATGGTCCGGATTATGACCGGCACATTGTTGGAAGTCGGGCTTGGCAAACGAAAACCGGAAACGATGGGGGCGATTTTGGCGGCGCGGGACCGTCGGGCGGCCGGTGATACGGCACCGGCGGAAGGGTTGAGTCTGGCCAGGGTATTGTACTAGTACACCAGATGCATCAAAACCGCCGGTTTGTCAGATGATAATGGAAAGAGATAAAAATAATTACCAGACAGTGCAATAAGATGGCAGCTAATTGCATTATCTTATTAGAAGGGATATTCGATTGAACGACGAGGAACTTTTAAAACGGGTAGGCGTCGGGGATCAGGACGCTTTTCATCAACTATACCGGAATACAGACCGGACCATATACAGTTTCATATTGTCAATCCTTAAGAATCCTCACGATGCGGAAGAAGTCATGCAGGAGACGTTTCTTAAGGTCTGGACTTCTGCGCCCTCTTATCAGGCCCAGGGAAAGCCGCTGGCATGGATGTTTACCATTGCCCGGAATCTTTGTTATATGAAGTTTCGCGATCAAAAGCGGCAGTCTGACATTGGCCTGGATGAACTGAGTGGGGATGAGGTCGGAGAAATCTGTCCCCAGTTGGAAAATATGGCGGATAATCTGGTGTTACAGGCAGCCCTTGAGATACTGAAAGAAGAGGAGCGGCAGATCGTGCTGCTGCATGCATCGGCCGGGATGAAGCACAGAGAGGTTGCGGCCAGTCTGCAGCTGCCGCTGTCGACGGTACTGTCCAAGTACAATCGGGCCATGAAAAAGATGGAACAATATTTAAGAGAGGAGTGAGAAGGTGATGCAGGATACCGACAGGATCAAATTGAATAAAGCACAGATCGAGTCACATCTGAAGTCGGCTGTAGACGCGCTTACTCCAAATGTATTAGACAGGATTGATTTGTCAACCCCGCAGGAGTCAGCGGCACCCCGGACAGAACCGAGCCGGGTGGTGTCGATCAACCGCCGGCTGCAGCAGATGGCGCTGACGGCCGCCGCCTGTCTGTGCCTGGTGGTGATGGGCGGCGGAGCTTATACTCACCGTCAGGACCAGCGGGTCGAAGCGGTGATTGGCATTGATGTAAATCCCAGTGTGGAATTGCATATCAACCGGAAGAATAAGGTCCTTCAGGCCAATGCGCTGAATCAGGAAGGCCAAGCGGTACTGGCCGATATGGATTTGGGCGGGGTGGATCTGAATGTTGCCGTTCATGCAATTATCGGCTCCATGGTGACCAATGGCTATCTGAATGACCTGGACAATGCCATTCTGGTGACAGTGAGCAATGACAGTGTCAGAAAAGCGTCGGCATTGCGGACGGAGATTGTGGGTGATATCGAAAAGACCCTGGAAGAGAACCAGGTCCAGGCAGTGGTCTATGACCAGCAGGTGATTGAACTGGATGAAATCAAGGCTCTGGCCGGCCAGTATGGGATTTCCTATGGTAAGGCTTATTTCCTGAAAGAACTGATTGCGCAGAATCCATCTCTGACGATGGCTGACATGGAGGAGCTTTCGTCCCTGAGCATGGACGAAATTGTCCGGAAGATTACGGAGCAGTCCTATGCGTTGGGTGAGTTTGCCGAGAAAAAGGAAACTCCGACAACAGCGGCGCCCACTACGGCAAAAGAGACGAGTCCGACGGAGCCAGCTACGGAACCGGAGACTTCACCGGCAGAGACAATACCGGCCACGAAAGCGCCCGAGCCGGAGTCTGCGACTGCGGCACCGACTACCCAGGCCGATACGGAAGCGGTGAGGAAGGACCGGGTAAAGATTGATTATGTTGATTATGAAGACGGCTGTGTCTATGTTTATTTTGTTACCAAGGTAAAATGGCAAAACCCGACGGTAGCGGTGTACGATGAAGAAGGGGAAGCCTATGCTGCGATGGTAACCGACACTTCCGGCAAGGATTGTGTGATTGAGGTTAGCGGCCTGGAAGGCGGCAAATCCTATACGTTTGTCCTTGGCGGCCTGACGCCGGTAGAAGGCGGCGGAGCGACGACAGTAACCGGATACTTTGATAAACCGGTGATTGCCGGTGAGGTACAAGAAATTGAAACGGATGATGACAAGGAGGAAAGCGCCGAGAGTACGGAAGCAGTAACTTCGGCGGCGGAGACGGAAACAGTGCCGGAAACAGTGCCGGAAACCGATACGGCAGCGGAGACGGAAACTGCCGGGAAGACAGATGCTGCTGCGGAATCGGCCCTTTGAGATGCGAATCCTTGAAGATCAGTAAAAAGCTTTTGGATGTGTAAGTGATCTTACATGTCCGGGAGCTTTTTTTGTTGGTTTGTATTGCGCTAAAAACATGAAGTTTCCGATGCTAAATTGAATAGACTTTACACTTCCAATGTAGTATAATTTACATATTGATCGCCAATTATCAATGACTGCGGGAGGGTATACATATGGCATTAACAAGTGATGATTTACAGGCAATTGGCGGACTGATTGAAACCACGATTGACAAAAAGTTTGACGAAAAATTAGAACCAATTAAGGCAGACATTACCGGCATGAAAGGCAGCATTAACCGGCTGGAAACGGATGTAACGGATATGAAAGGCAGCATTAACCGGCTGGAAACGGATGTAACGGACATGAAAGGCAGCATTAACCGGCTGGAAACGGATGTAACGGACAT
>Ga0153923_100623_pt1 | contig 10455 bp, 9 predicted proteins | sample TSNJ007MetaG_FD_104682 | JGI IMG/M metagenome (GOLD analysis project Ga0153923, IMG submission 104682) | Attine ant fungus gardens microbial communities from New Jersey, USA - TSNJ007 MetaG | ecosystem: Host-associated > Fungi > Mycelium > Unclassified | place: USA: New Jersey, Brendon T. Byrne... | reverse complement strand
TGCGGAATGGCAGGGATGGTAAATCTTATAGCAGGATTTTATGGAAAACGGGGCGTTTGCCAGGCAAGATGATTGCCTGGCAAATGTCCCGTAACAATCCTTTCTCTGGGTAACCATGTTGGCAGGAAGGCCCATCGGATGTTCTGTTTGGTTTTTCCGGTATTGTCATTTGTAGTCGGCCATCCGCAAGTAGCGGTTTAGATAGTGTGCCGCAATCTCCTTCCTGGCATGTGGTTCAAAACAAAAAAAAATAATTTGCTGGTCTACATTAACTTGTAGGTTAACTTGTAGGTTAACTTGTGGGTTGACTTGTGGGTTCTGATTAGAGAACATTTTTGGGCCAACTTTAGCAACAGAACTGCAAGAATACAGCCACCATATATTAACTCCGACTTAAAAAAATATACACCCAATAATATTTGCGGTACTTGTATATTGCCGGACGTTCCTGTATACTAAAGGTATCTTAAAGAAAGCAGGGGTGATTATGATGCTTAGACCACTGCCAATTGGCATAGAAAATTTCGAAAAGATGATAAAGGAAGGTTACTACTATATTGACAAAACCTTATTAATCAAAGAGCTGCTTGATAAAAAAGCAGAAGTAAATCTTTTTACACGCCCAAGAAGATTTGGCAAATCACTCAATATCAGCATGCTGCAATATTTTTTTGATAATACATTAAAAGAGAAAGCTTTCTTATTTGACGGGTTAAAAATCATGAATAGCGGCGAAATGTATCGGGCAGAAATGAACCGGTATCCAGTTATCAAATTAACCTTAAAAGCAGCTGATCAATTAAACTACGAATCTTCATTTAAGAAGCTGAAAGAAGAGATTACACGAGAGTTTGACCGCCACAGGTATCTGTTGAAAAGTGAAAATATTGATGAAGAAAAAAAGGAATTATATCAGAATATTCTAAGCAGAACAGCAGAGGACGATGTCTATTCCAGCAGTTTAAGATTTTTATCGGAATGTCTTGAGCAGTATCATAACGAAAAAGTAATCGTACTCATAGACGAATATGATGTTCCATTGGAAAAAGCATACTTTCATGGTTATTATAAGGAAATGATAAATTTTCTGCGTTCCTTTTTCAATATTGGCCTGAAAACCAACGATTCTCTGTATTTTTCCGCAATGACAGGGTGTCTGCGTATTGGTAAAGAGAGCATTTTCACCGGTTTTAACAATCCGAAGATCATCTCTATAACATCAAGTGAATATGGTGAATATTTTGGATTTACGGAGGAGGAAGTACTTACCTCTTTATCATATTATCAATTAGAAAACAAAACAGAGGAAGCAAGGGACTGGTATAACGGTTATATGTTCGGTGATGTAAATATTTATAATCCATGGAGCATTATCAGCTATCTGAATGATTTGTACCATAAAAATACCCGTTATCCCAGACCCTACTGGTCAAACACCAGTTCCAACAGTATTGTCCGTGAGTTGATAGAAATAGCTGATGATACCGCAAAAGAAGAAATTGAGGCATTGATATGGGGGAAAAGTATAACAAAGCCAATTCATGAAGATATCGTGTATAGTGAGATATTGCAAAACGAAGATAATTTATGGAACTTCCTGTTTTTTACGGGGTATCTGAAAAAGGCAGGTGAAAAAGCGGAAGAAGAAACCATATATTTTGAGCTGAAGATACCAAACAGAGAAGTAGCGTATATCTATAAAAGAAAAATAAGAGAATGGTTTGAAGAAAAAACAAAGATAACAGATACTGGTATCATATTAAAAGCTATTACAGAGAAAGATACGGAAACCCTTTCCGGGGAACTAAACAAAAGGCTTGTGGACATCATCAGTTTTTATGATACAAAGGAAGCTTTTTATCATGGATTTCTGCTGGGGATTTTGTCCAATATACAGGGATACCTCATAAAGTCAAATCGCGAATCGGGCAGCGGCAGATCGGATATTTACATGAAGGACAAAGGGATCAGAAAAAGGGGCATGGTGTTTGAAATAAAAATCGTGGGCGATAAAGACGATCCGGAAGAAAAATGCAGAGAAGCGCTGGAACAGATTGAAACAAAAAAATACGCATATGATCTGGAAGCGGAAGGTTATCGGAATGTGCTGCAGTATGGGATCGCCTTTCGCGGGAAAGAATGCATGGTTATGGTGAGATGATACCTTTGCCAACAGAAGCTATATTAACAGGGCATTTGCCAGACAAGATGATTGTCTGGCAAATGTCCTGTTTTTTTCAATTACCTATATTTGTTCTTCCATCATTTTAAAAACCGTGTTAAACTATGGGCATATAGTAAAATTAAAGTAAAAATCCAAACACTTATACAGCAGAAAGAAGGTAAAACGAATGGCGACACTGCATGACATTTCAAAAAAGACAGGTATGTCATTGACGACTGTTTCAAGGGTGCTCAACTACGATAAAACAATGGTTGTGAGTAAGGAAACCAGCCGAATGATATTTGATGCCGCTTTTGAACTGGGCTATGTTTCCCCCAGGAGGCGGCGCCACGCTAAAGAAAAGCACCTTACAATTGCCGTGGCGGATTGGCATATCGTCGCGGAAGGCTGTCCTAACGTCGATATTTCGACCCTGCGCTATTATGCTGAAATGGAAGCGCCGGATACGGCGTTTGATTTTATCCAAATGGACCGCACAAGTATGATGGAAGCGGATGGAATCATTGCGTTTGGTGATTTTAGTGAGATCGAGATCATGCACATGAGGGAAATATCTCCGCATATTATTTTTATAGACTCTAACCGTACCGATTTTATGCATGATCGGGTATTGGTGGAGCATGAACTGGCGATGAAGCAGGCGATGGACTACTTACATCTTACTAAGCAGCATAAATTTATCGGTTACATTGGCGGTCTGTTTCATCAGGGCAGCTTTTCCATCGGTATGCGCAGGATGCAGAACGTAGTTTCCATGTTAATGGACCGGCAGCTCTATATGCCGGAATTGGTCAAATCCGGACCATTTACTCCTGAGGCCGGTTATCAGATGGCGTCGCAGATGCTGGAGTCGTCCGTAAGACCCGAAGGTTTGATTGTCGGCAGTGACATAATCGCCAGCGGAGTATTACGTGCTTTGGATGAACGCAACATATCTCTTACAGAGGATATAAGCCTGGTTATTTATAAGGATATTGAAACAGTCAAGCTGCCTGATGGAAGCTATGCCGTCATCCAGGCTTACCCTGACCTGGTGTGGCAAAAGGCCGTCCAACTGCTTTTGGAGCGGATAAATGGACGTACGGAGGCGATCCGAATCGTTCTTTCGCCTAAGCTGGTGGTGCTAAATGAAAGCTGAAATGGATGGACAAAAATATTAGCCAAAAAAATTAGTAAAATTTTAGTAAAAAAATATAATGACACCTTCGTTGATTTGGGTTATAATGATTCAAAGAAAAGGAGGATATTCATTATGAGAAGGACAAAAGCAGTATTATACCTATTATTGGCTACCGTGCTTATCCTTGGTACAGCATGCAGCAAGAAAGACACTTCTGCTACTGCGTCTGCGGCGCCCACGCAATCCGCTGCCGTGCAGGCGGATCAGCCCCAGGAGAATGTACAGGTGGACAAGCTGCGCATCATCTATGTTCCCTCAACCGACGCGCAGGTACTTTTAGCCGCGGTGGAGCCGCTGAAGCAAATGCTGACGGACGAGCTTCAAACTCGTGGATTCGATGTTAAGGCGGTTGAAATAACCGTTGGCACCAGCTTTGAGGTTGTCGGTGAATCACTGGCCTCGGGCAGTGTGGATATTGGCATCGGCGGAGCTTCGGTCTATGTTACATACGATGACGAGGTTGACCTGTTGCTTACCGCCACCCGAAACGATTTCAACAAGGAAGGCAACGACCCCAGGGTATGGAACAATGGCATATCCGAACGCATCGACGGTAAGCTTATCACCGGCTACCGTGGATTGATTTTCGCAGGTCCTTCCGAGCAGGGCCGGAAGCTGGCCGCGAAAGTAGAAAATGGCGAAGAGCTGACCTGGGAGGATTTGGACCAGGCCACCTGGGCGGTAGGAAATACCACCTCCAACGCCGGCTACCTGTACCCATGTCTCTGGCTGAAAAACAATTACGGTAAGATGTTCGGCGATTTATCAAACGTTATTCCCGGTACAAACTACCCCACTATGTTCACCCAGGCCGCCAGCGAGCAGATCGACATCTTCATGGTGTTTGCCGACGGAAGAAATGATTACGAGGAAAGCTGGACCGCTGAATTAGGCCGCAGCGAATCAATTTGGGATGAGGTAAAGGTGATCGGCGTTACCGATATGATTATGAATGATGTTATCATGGGCAGCCAGATTTCCGACGTTATGACGATTCCGGGCTTTAAAGAGGCATTCAGCCAGTCGATGATTGACATTTCCACTACGGACGCGGGACGCAAGGCAATTGACATTCTTTCCCATAACGGATATGTAATAGGGAATGATTCCGATTATGATTCCGTACGCGAAGTTCAGGCACTTATTAAAGCATTGGATTAAGGACTGTGGTTTGGCATGGAACGTGATGTTTTTCGTTTCATGCCACATTGTTAAATTAGGAGAGGGTATATAGAATGATTGAATTTAAAGATGTTTCCAAGGTATATCCCAATGGCACCCGCGGCCTCAGCCATATCGATCTGACAATAGATCAAGGGGAATTTGTCGGTGTTATTGGCCGCTCCGGCGCCGGAAAGTCTACCCTTATACGTACCATAAACCGTATGATCGATATTTCCGAAGGCTCTTTGACGGTCGACGGCACGGAGGTAAGCAGTTTACAGGGGAAATCACTGCGCAGGTTCCGCCGGGGGATAGGGATGATTTTCCAATCTTTTAATCTGGTTACCCGCGCGACGGTAGCCAACAATGTGTTGGCGGCTAAAGTGCCGGATCTTCCGTTTTGGCGGGTGCTGCTGGGATGGTTTACCAAAAAGGACAAGCTTGACGCTCTGGAGGCATTGGACAAGGTGGGGATCCTGGACAAGGCTTATACCCGCGCCGACCAGCTTTCCGGCGGACAGCAGCAGCGCGTCGCGCTGGCCCGTACGCTGGCGCAGAACCCGCGGGTCATCCTGGCGGACGAGCCCGTGGCATCGCTGGACCCGATTATGGCGGCACAGGTCATGGGGGATTTTAAGCGGATCAACCAGAACGAGAATATTACGATTCTTATTAATATCCATCATGTAGAGCTGGCGTTGGAATATACAGACCGCATCATCGGAATAAACGGAGGGGAGATCGTCTATGATGGACCCAGCAGCCAGGTTACGAAAGAAATCCTGGACCGTATTTATGCCGATACCAAGGAGGAAAGAAAGGTGACGGCATGAAAAACGCATACGATGTATTATTTCCGCCCCAAACGGTTACTCTTGCCAATGGACACAGCGTGACCAAGCGAGCTTCCCGGATGCCGGTGATCTTCGCGACTGTTTTAATACTCATTTTTCTGTCGCTCCGGTTGACACAGTTTAATGTGTCAATTCTGGTTAAACGCGGCAACCAGTTTTTTGTTGTCCTGGCGCAGATTTTTCAGCCGGATTTCAGCTATGCCAAATATGTGTGGGTGCCTCTTTTTAATACCATCCAGATGTCGATTGTGGGAGCCTTTGCCGGAGGCGTTCTGGCGCTGCCGTTTTCCGTGGTGTGCTCGTCAAATATAAACACCAATAAAATGGTGATCAATATCTGCCGCTTGCTCTTAAGTATTTTGCGCACCCTGCCGACACTGGTGCTGGCGTTGATCGCAACACTGATTTTCAACCTGGGAACCTTTGCCGGTACCGTTGCTATTGCCATATTCAACTTTAGCATGGTCAGTAAAATGATGTATGAGCATATCGAAACACTGGATATGGGCGCATATGAGGCCATGGAGGCGCTTGGCGCCACCAGGATCAGAGCTTTTATCTCGGCGATGATGCCGCAGGTCATGCCTGTTTATCTGTCCACCTGCTTATATAGCGTGGAAACAACCGTGCGCAGCGCCTCGGTGCTTGGCTATGTCGGCGCAGGCGGTATTGGTCTGGTGCTCGGCGAGCGGCTTTCGCTACGTGAATATTATCATGTTGGCACGATCATTTTCATGTTGTTGGGAGCTGTGTTTGTTATTGAGACAGTCAGCCGCTATTGCCGTAAAAAGCTGTCTTGAGGAGGGGGCCTTATGGAAGATAAAATTAACCGGATGTTAGAAAAACAACCGCAGCACTGGAAAACACAGCTGGCTGTCCTGATCGGGATTATTGCCCTGCTGGGCTGGTCCGGCAGCGCCATTGAGTTCCGTGGGATTTCAGCGCGCGGCCCGGCGATGGCCCTGGGGATCCTGAACGGATTGATTCATCCCGATACCGAAATATTATTCAGCTTAACGGTTGACGGGGTTCCATATCTGATCCTTGAGACTCTGGCGATTGCTTTTTTGGGAACCATTATCGGCACCATCATCGCGGCTCCACTGGCATTTCTGACCGCACGTAATGTGACCCCGAAGCCGGTTCACTATACGATGCTGGTGGTAGTTATGCTGATACGGACGTTTCCGTCCTTCATCTATGGACTGATGTTTATCCGCATAACCGGGCCGGGAGCTTTTGCCGGTGTATTAACCATGAGCTTAAGCTCTGTAGGTATGCTGACCAAACGCAACGCGGAGGTAGTTGAGGATATTGACAGGGGTGTGCTGGAATCGCTGGGTGCCGCCGGCTGTACAGGCTTCCAGAAAATACGTTATGGCATATTGCCACAGCTATACTCTAATTTTGTATCCAATATGATATACCGCTTTGATATTAACATGAAGAATGCATCCGTTCTGGGCCTTGTCGGGGCCGGAGGTATTGGCGCCCCGTTGATTTTCAATATGAATTCCTACAGGTGGAACGCGGTTGGCTCGCTGCTGATCGGGCTGGTCGTTATGGTGCTTCTGTTTGAATATATTTCTACCCGCATACGGATCAAGCTTGCCCGTGGATTCTAGAAGGAGATTAACATTATGAAACTGTACGCTGACACTCATACACATACTGTTGCAAGTACCCACGCTTATTCCACAATCATGGAAAACGCCCGCGCCGCAGCGGACAGAGGTTTAAAATTACTTGCGATTACGGACCATGCCCCGGCAATTGATGATTCTCCCCACGAGCTGCATTTTATGGGTTACCACGCGCTGGAGAAAACATTTTTCGGCGTGCAGATGCTTTATGGGGCTGAATTAAATATTCTGGATTATGACGGCAGGCTGGATTTGGATGACGACATCTGCAGCAGGCTGGATATTTGCATCGCAAGCTTTCATGATTGCGTCGTCAGGCCCGGCTCTAAAAAGGAAAACACCCAGGCCATGGTAAAAGCCATGCAGCACAGGCGGGTGGCGATTATCGGGCATCCGGATGACGGCAACATCCCGGTGGATTACGAGGAACTGGTGCTGGAGGCGAAACGGGCCAGGGTTTTGCTGGAAGTCAATAATGCGTCGCTTAAAAACGCGTTCTATCGTATCAACGCCCGGGAAAACATCATTACCATGCTTAAACTGTGCGAGAAGCACGGCACCATGGTTTCCATCGGCACCGACGCCCACGCGGCAGGAGCGGTAGGGGATATGGACAATGCCATTGCGTTGCTGGAGGAAATGGGTTTCCCGGAGGAGTTGGTGATAAATACCTCTTACGAAGCACTTATGAAGCATTTGGCGGATAAAAAATGAACAGGGCATTTGCCAGGCAAGATTATTGTCTGGCAAATGTCCCGTTTTCTTTTTTGAGCAGCGGGAAGTCCTTAATCAGATGGATCAGATACTTCTCAGCTTCCGTAAAGGCCAGGTTCTTCCCATAGATGATTCCGTTGATCCGCAGCAGCCGGGGAATTAAGGAAAAATAAGTAATGTCATAACCGGGCAGCGCACAGGAGGAAGGGATAAAGCCAACCCCGATATTGTGGGAAATCATGCTGCGGACCGTATCAATATTGCTGGTTTCACAAACAATATTGGGGGTGAAGCTGCATTGGCGGAACATCAGATCCACCTGTCCCCGGAAGCTGGAGCTTTCTTTGGTCAGAATGAAATCATCATGGGCAAAGCTGCGGACAAGGTTCACGATATCAAGTTTATCCAATGGTTCAGGATTATGTTCAAAATACGGATTCTGGTTGGACACGGCAAAGACGATCTCTTCATAACGCAGAAGCTCATTGTCATTTTTCAGGGCGTCCAGCGTGTCGGTGGCGATAACCGCCATATCTACCTCATCATCGGCGACCATGCGCTTTAACAATTTATGGTTGTCTTCCGTTATCTCGATGGCGATTCCTGGATATGCCGCTTTAAACTGCGGTGTAATGGCGGCCATCAGGATGTTGCACCAGATGGAGTTGATACCGACCCGGATCGAACGGACTTCGGCCAGAGCGGTGATACTGCGCTTTAAGTTGATCTCCAGGCCGATGACATTTTCAGCATATTCTTTGTATAATTTGCCGGCGGGAGTCAGTGTCATATTGCCCTTTTGGCGGTGAAAAAGAGGGGTTCCCAGATCCTGCTCCAGGCGGGACAGATACTGGCTTATGGAGGGCTGGGAGACGTAGAGGGCTTCTGCGGCTTTATTCATATTTCGTTGTTTGACAATCTCCAGAAAATAGGTCAGCTGTCTCGTGTTCATCGAAAACCGTCCTTTCATAATTTTTTGAATGAAAAGTACATAGGAAAAAGTTATGATTTCCATCATTTTTAAATATTTGTGCATATATTATACTTATGCTATTATTAAATAAGGGTTAATTGTGCAAAAAATACAATTCGATGTTCATATTATATCAAAAGCTTCTGATTTTTACAAGGGAGGTTGCAGATGGGGTCTTATATAGTGAAACGAACAGGACAGATGATTGTCATCCTGCTCATTATTTCTGTTTTTACGTTTCTTTTGCTTTCTTTTATACCGGGTGATCCGGTATATGCCATGCTGGGCGATCAGGTTTCACCGGAGGAATATCAGCGGGTATACCTGGAGCTGGGGCTGGATAAGCCGGTACTGATCCGGTATTTTTCCTGGCTGACCAAGGCCCTGTCAGGAAATCTGGGGCAATCCACCCAGTTTCATAAGAGTACGGCGGAGGTTTTGATGGAACGGATTCCGACCACATTATTCTTATCCTTTACCGCCTTTTTGATCAGTGTTCCGCTGGGAATTCTGTTTGGTGTGATTTCGGCGGTGAAGCGCGGTAAGGTGGCGGATACGGTGGTGACATTGCTGGCTAATATCACGGCTTGTCTGCCGCAGTTCTGGGTGGGGCTGCTGCTGATGTATGTGTTTTCCATGAAGCTTGGCTGGCTGCCTTCCTATGGTTTTACCTGGCCCTGGGAGAATTTTGCGCTTAGTATAAAACAGATGGCGATGCCGCTGACCTGTCTGGCCCTGGGTGGGATTGCGACGACTACCAGACAGACCAGATCCAGTATGTTGGAGGTGATTCGGCAGGATTATGTACGGACGGCCAGGTCAAAGGGGTTGACGGAGAAAAAAGTCATTTTCGTCCATGCCTTAAAGAACGGTTTGATTCCGGTCATTACTATTCTGGGGATGCGTCTGGGAGCGATGCTGGGCGGATCCATGTTTGTCGAGTCGGTATTTGCCATACCGGGAATGGGGTCTTTGTTTGTCAAGGCGATTACCTCCCGGGATATTCCGGTAGTGCAGGCGTGTGTTCTGGTTACGGCATTGGTGGCGTGCACGGTGAATCTGCTGACGGATATCTTGTATGCGGTGGTTGATCCGCGGATTCGGTTAGAGTAGGAGGGGACGGATGAAAAAGTCAAAAATAAAGAAATTTTTCGCGGCAATGTTCTCTCGTAAGATTGTTATTGTAGCATTTGCATTTGTGGTATTGTTTGTACTGGTGGCATTATTTGCACCGCTGATTGCTCCTTATGACCCCAATTATGCTGATTTTGCATCATTTCTGGCGAAACCGTCGGTACAGCACTGGCTGGGGACGGATGCTTACGGACGGGATGTGGTGAGCCGGATGATCTATGGTGCCCGGGTCAGTCTGATCATTGGGGTGCTGGCGGTCATGATTGCCTGTGTGATCGGGACGTTTCTTGGCATGACGGCCGGGTTTTTCGGCGGTATTGTGGATGATGTGATCAACCGCTTTACGGAAGCGATCCGGGCGATTCCCCAGGTGGTGCTGGCGATGGCTTTAAGTGCGGTATTCGGCAGTGGAATTAAGAATCTGGCGATTATCCTGGGAATCTCGTCGATGGCGGGATATGTCCGGATGATGCGCGGGCAGGTGATGTCGATCAAGCAGGCGGATTATATCATGGCCGGTAAGCTGCAGGGCAATTCTAACTGGCAGTTGATGTTAAAACATATTTTACCCAACAGTATTTCACCCATTATCGTGATGATGACCCAAC
>Ga0153923_100619_pt1 | contig 10495 bp, 8 predicted proteins | sample TSNJ007MetaG_FD_104682 | JGI IMG/M metagenome (GOLD analysis project Ga0153923, IMG submission 104682) | Attine ant fungus gardens microbial communities from New Jersey, USA - TSNJ007 MetaG | ecosystem: Host-associated > Fungi > Mycelium > Unclassified | place: USA: New Jersey, Brendon T. Byrne... | reverse complement strand
ATGTTCCAGCACAATCACCCGACTGCATATTTCTTTCACCACTTCCTTCTGATGGGTGACCACGATCAGGGATATGCCCAATTTTTTATTGATTTCCTTTAACAGTTTTAAAATCGCCTTGGTAGTTTCCGGATCTAATGCGGAAGTCGCCTCATCGCAAAGCAGTATCTGTGGCTCCGCCGCCAGGGCTCTGGCAATGGCTACCCTTTGTTTTTGTCCGCCCGATAGCTGGGCCGGGTATGTCTGGCTTTTATCCGGTATCCCAACCAGTTGCAGCAGTTCTTCCACCCGCTCCCTGATTTGCTTCCGGGAAAGTCCTTTATGATCCAGGGGATAAGCTACATTTTGAAAAACAGTCCGCTGGCTGAAAAGGTTAAACTGCTGAAAAATCATCCCGATTTTTTCCCTCTCCTGCTCAATTTCCCGCTCCGAAAGCCTGGTTAAATCCTTCCCTGCAATGATTACCTGACCACTGTCCGGCCGCTCCAACAGGTTAATGCAACGGATAAACGTACTCTTACCCGCCCCACTGGCACCAACAATGCCAACGATTTCTCCATCACCAATTTCCATAGATACATCTTGAAGTGCATGAACCTCTCCTTTTCCGGCTTTATACAGCTTGGAAATATTTTTTACTTCAATCATCTTACACCTCCTCTTGATAACTCGTGTCCTTGTGAAGGATGCTATCGCACCACTAAAGCGGCTGCGGAATCGACCTCGCGACAGCCGATTGAAAACAAAAAACCCGCCCTTATGTTTTACCATAAGGGCGGGAAATCCCGCGTTACCACCTTAATTTACCTCTACGTCACCGCAAAAGCCTTGTCAAGTACGCATGCCAGACATGTTATACTCTATCGCTATAACGGGCGACCCCGTTGCAGCCTAATCCTTGCGGAACTCGGTGCACGGCTCCAAGGCCATTTTCCACAAACTACCTGTCACTCCCTCTCAGCATTTGGGAGTTTCTCTGTAAACCGGATCATCGATGTACTTTCCTTATCCTTGCCTTTTTAAACTATTTGTTTTGGTTCACTAGTGAATTGAAATTTATTCTACACGTTCTTTTCGAAAATGTCAACTGTTTATATGATAAATTCCGGTGTCTTTTCCCTGCTTTCAAAGAAATAGTGATAGATTTTGCTTTTATACCATGCAAAATCTGAATTCCCCCGGTTTCTAACCGTATCTAACTCAATTGAAATAATATCTTTAATCTTGCCTGGGCGGGAAGACATGACAACAACCCTGTCTGCCAGAAATACCGCCTCATCAATATCATGGGTTACCATAATCATCGTACTTTTTTCCTGCGTCCTTATTTTTAAGATTTCCTCCTGCAGTTCTACCTTGGTCAAGGCATCCAGTGCACCAAATGGTTCATCTAAAAGAAGTATTTCCGGTCTGGGTGCCAGTGCTCTGGCAATCGCTGCCCGCTGAGACATCCCCCCGGAAAGCTGGCTTGGATAAGCATGCTTAAAGTCTGACAGTTTAACCATATCAAGGTACTGATTGGTGATCTTCTCTTTTTCTCCCTTTGAATGGTTTCCCAAACCCACCTGAATATTTTTCCCAATGGTCAACCAGGGAAACAATCGGTGCTCCTGGAATATCATTCCACGATCAAATCCCGGTCTAGTAATAGCCTTCCCATTTAAATTACAAATTCCTTCCTCTTGGGTTTCGAGACCTGCGATGATTTTCAGCAGTGTACTTTTTCCACACCCACTATGCCCGACAATTACCACAAACTCACCATCTTTTATCGAAAGATTGATGTTTTCCAGTACACTTACTTTCTCACCATTCACCGGAAAGCTTTTACTTAGATTCTTGATTACTAATTCGTTTAACATCTCTTGCCCTACTTTCTGTTTTGCCATGGTGTACACGCCTTAGTAATAATGGATAGTAAGCCATCCATAAGAACACCGGTTACGGCAATGCCAGCCATTCCACAAAATACAATGGGATATTGCATCAAGCTTCTGGCATCATTAATTCGGAATCCGATCCCAGAACTGGCGGCAATCATTTCCGCCCCCACGACTGCCATCCAGGCAGTTCCAAGCCCCAGCTTTAGTCCTACAAATATAGATGGGATGGCAGATGGAAGATATATCTTGGTGAACATTTCCCATTTATTTAACTGATACATTCTTCCCACCTCAAGAAGTTTCGAGTCTGTACTGCTGATCCCACTAATCGTATTCACTAAAATCGGAAAATAGGAGGCCAGGAAAATAACGGAAACCTTTGATTCTTCACCAATTCCAAACCACATGACCAGGAGAGGCACCCATGCCATCATGGGAATCTGCCTGACAGAGGTACATGTCAGTATAAAAAACTTATTGACACGTTCACTCATGCCCATGAGCACTCCCAGTGCAATACCGAAAAACAAGGCCAGGCTGTAGCCTTTTACTATTCTCATCAGACTGATTCCCAAATCCTTCAGCAATGTTCCTTTCGTCAATTGAAACAAAATCGTTTCCCATACCGATTTTATCGTAGGCAAAATCAGTGTAGGAACCTTTCCTGTTGTTGTTACATAATGCCACGCAATAAAAACAATTACCGGCAACATCATCATGAGCAGAATATTTTCAATTTTATTTTTCACTGTTATATTCCTCAATTGCCTGCTCAATTATAGATGGATTGACCCAATTTTCAAAATCAACTTTGTTGACAGCTAATTCGTTGGAGATCAGAAATTCCTGAATCTGTTTCAAAGAATTGATATATGTCTGATCCAAAGTTAAAGGAAACGCAATATCCAAATCCTCTTCTGCCGTAGCTAAAACAATCTCCAGTGGATTGCCTGATCTGTCAGCAGACAACTGATAGTAAGCACCTGTATCTTCGGCAATCTTATCTTTTGCCTTAAAGAAAGCCTTTGTAATCGCAACTGCTGCTGCTTTGTTTTCTTCAATAGCACCGGTTCGCCCAATCAATACCATAGGTTCATAATAGGTATCTTTGTCCGCATCAAATCCTATGTGAAGTATCGTTGCCCTGCCTTCCTGTACAAGAGAAGTTTCCTGACCGCCGGATACCACTGCTGCATCTACAGCACCACCGGCTACTGCTGACAAGGAATCCGGAATCGTCATATTGACAGCTTCTATATTTTCAAAGGTCAATCCACCTTCTTCCAAGGTTTTTATCAAATACATATGCGGTGCTGCCCCTCGCGTGTAAGCAACTTTTTTCCCTTTCAAATCCTCAATACTTTTGATGCCCGAATCGACGGAAGCAATCAAACGCCATTGGGAGCTAAAACTTGTTACTGCCAGCAATTGTGTATCGATTCCATTTGATTTACCCAATACACCTGCAAAACCTGCATACACTACATAATCCAAATCCCCTGCAACCAGTGCCTCATGAATAGCCGGTGCAGCACCAACAAATGCGCTTGATTTAGCAGTATATCCAAGCGGATTCAAGTATTCCTCTAAGTATCCATATTCATCAGCCACCCCCAGGACTCCATTCGGCCAGTCGCTTCCCGATGAAGGATATCCAATATGTAGTTCTATCAATTCCTTACCAGTTCCTGCTGCATCTGTTGTTGTATCCGGTGTATTTGCCGCACTGCTTCTTTCTGCCTCGCCACTGCAACCTGTCAGAGCCGTTGTAAAAATTGCCCCTGCTGTCAATGTTACAATTAATTTTTGAATATGTTTCATAGATAATTCCGCCTCCCGTATTATTAATCATATATGTTTACTATGTTATATGGCAAAAAAATAAACGTTCAGATATCAAAGCCTTCGGATAGTTGTGTTGACAAACTATCCGAAGACTTGTTATTTTGCGCTTAGTTTTTGGTAAATAACGGAGTGGACAGATACCGCTCGCCTGCATCCGGCAAAAGTACGACCACATTCTTGCCCGCAAATTCGGGACGCAGGGCAACCTGCGTTGCGGCGTACAGCGCAGCTCCTGATGATATACCGACGAGCAGCCCTTCGGCCGATGCGGCGGCGCGTGATGCTTCAAAAGCGTCTTCGTTGGATACGGTAATGATTTCATCGACAACACCCTTGTCAAACACACTCGGAACAAAGCCCGCTCCAATACCTTGTATCTTGTGCACCCCAGGATCGCCGCCCGAAAGCACAGGGGAAGTGGCAGGTTCCACCGCAAAAATCTTAACCCCCGGCACTTTTTCTTTAAGAACCTGACCTATGCCTGAAATCGTTCCGCCAGTACCTACACCAGCAACGAAGGCCGCCACCTCTCCTTCGGTATCGGCGAGAATCTCCTGGGCGGTAGTTTCACGGTGTACTTTCGGATTGGCGGGATTTTCGAACTGCTGAGGGATAAATGCGTCCGGAAGTTCCGCCGCCAGTTCCTCGGCTTTTGCAATTGCGCCTTTCATCCCGGCGGAACCTGGGGTAAGTATGACCTCCGCACCGAGTGCCGCAACCAGTGCGCGGCGTTCAACGCTCATTGTTTCCGGCATCGTAAGGATAAGCTTATATCCCTTCGCCGCTGCAACAAACGCAAGACCTATCCCCGTATTTCCACTGGTTGGTTCGATGATTACCGTACCTTCCTTTACAAGTCCTTTTTCCTCCGCGTCGGTAATCATAGCGAAAGCAATTCTGTCCTTCACGCTGCCGAGCGGATTGAAGTATTCGAGTTTCGCGATGATGTTTGCCGGAATGCCTTTTTCCGCACCGTATTTGTTCAGCTGCAAAAGTGGTGTGCGTCCGATTAAGTCCGTGAGATTTTGATAAATGTTAGCCATGGGAATCCTCCTTATTTTAATATCATATATTACATATCGAATTAGTATGTTTTATATTCTATACGAACGACACCTCTTTGTCAAGAGCCTTTTGAAAATAATTGTATTTCCTTTCAGATGCAATACATATAGCCGTCATCAGCAGAGTTCCTTAACGATTCTTCCGCTAAATCCGACAAGGGCATCTGCTCAAAGATTTCCCTGAATGCTTTATTAGCAGGGCGAAACAAGGTATCCCGCAAGGCCCGTTCGATACCTGGTTCGGCGTCCTTTGCCGTACTTTCCGGCTCTTCAAAAATTGACGTTTCCGTCACCACAAGGATGTCGGCCGCCGAAATCTCCGACGCCGGCTTCGCTAACTGATAGCCGCCCTGCGAACCTTTGGTGGAATTTACTAGCCCACTGCGCCGCAAAAGAGCAAACACCTGCTCCAGATAAATCTTTGATACATCCAGTTTTTGTGAAATGCCGAGAACCGTCAGGTATTCGTTTTCCGATGTATTCTGCGCCAATAAAATCATTGCCGCCAAAGCGTACCTGCCTTTGGACGATATTTTCATCGACTCACCTCCATAAACATATTTTACATATATGTATTATCTACTATGGTTGGCAAGTTGTCAAGAGATTAAGTGCCATCAGATAAAATGCATTGGCATATCCGGTTGCCACCTCTAAAAAAGGCAGACCCGTAATCCCTGAACAGATACTGGCTGAAGCAATCCCGCCAAAACCTTCTGCCACATCCGTTTTGATATGTTCACTGCACCAGTCAATGGCCTTTCTGGCACTTGTCAGAAAGCTTTCCTTTTTACATAACAAATATAATTCCAGCAGTAACCAGGCCAGCACAGCAGTTCCCTTTTCACAATCCCCGGTACCTTCTTTGATCTGTTCACTGGGCTTATAATCCCCCATGCTCCAGCTAAACGATCCGGCGGCATTTTGGTTGGCCACGATTAAATCTGCCAGAGCAATGGCCTCCGCCAGATATCCCTCCTTATCAATCCCTTCCCTGACACAAGCCAAAAGTCCTTCCAGTGCCCATGCCTGCCCCCTTGAAAACAGGTTGAAATCCACGCCGGTTCCCGGCAGATAATTCTGTCCAAAAAAGCCATTATCCAGCTTAAACTGGCTGATATACCGTTTCATCGTAAAATCAATCAGCTTTGCGTATCGGCTGCTTCCCATAATTTCATCATATTTCTGAAACCCTTCCACACAGAAACCGGTATCTACAAATGCTCTGTCTTCCCATCTCTTATTTTCAAAATAATAGTGTGAAGGCACAAAATCCTTTGTCTTAATTACGTTTTCCACCCAGTTAAGGCCTGACTCAGCTGATCTTAGATACCGCTCGTCACCGGTATACTCGTACATTGGAAGAATTGCCCACCTGATCGAGAAACTGGTATCATTTGGCCCCAGCAAACATTGAAATGAGTAATCCTGGCGAGAGTAGTAACGGTATCTGGAAACATATGCTCCATATGTTTCTTCCCGTTCATCCAGAATCTGAGTATTCAAAAACACCTCACAGATTCCTTTCGCCAACTGCTCCATCCGTTCCCGGTACTCCGGATACCGGCCAGATTGAATCGTGTCCAGCAAGATGCTGACCACAGGTGCATCACTCCACAACCAGCAAGGCATCCGGTAACAGGCATTGGTGTAATCATAGAGACAATAGGCAGAGCCTGTAAACTGAGAGGTAACCGGAGCTGTAATCCGGGAATCAAGCAAAAACTTCAATGCCCTGCCATAATTGTCGGTACTGCCAACAATCGGCATTGATCCAAAGGAACCGTTTTCTCCATTCCGATGCAGATCAATTGCCACCACCTCGATCTGGCCCTTGTACGCAAGGATATTTTCTCCTTTTTCCAGACAGAATACCGGAATATTCACCTTCTGTCGTCCGCCTTTTACCATTGTACGGAAAGGATCAGGCAAATATCCGTTTAATACAAGTTCTGCCTGTCTGCTGTTCACTGCTATTTCCATATCCACCGAGTCCAGATTCTCATATTCATCACCGGCTATCTGAAAGAAGAAATAAGAATAATTTCTTCTTTCAAGTACATAGGGATTTGCTATTATTTCATTCACTATTTCTCTGTTCTTCCTGCTCATTTGATTTTTCCCCTGTCCGATCTTTTCTAACCTTTCACCGCGCCTGCTGTCATACCTTTCACAAAATACTTCTGAAGGAACGGGTATATGAGCAGAATCGGTAATGTAACAACAATAATCGTTGCATACTGAACCGATTTGCTGATGTCAATAATATCGCCGGATACATCGCCGGATAAGGACAGCGCATTGCTGGTCACCAGAATTTCTCTTAAGATCAGCTGAACCGGATACAGTGCCCTGGTCCTTAAATAGACCATGGCATTAAACCAGGAATTCCAGTTGGCTACCCCATAGTATAATACCATCGTGGCCAGTATTGGCTTGGATAAAGGCAGGACAATCTGAAATAAAATCCGCAGATCCGTAGCACCATCCACTCTTGCGGACTCCATCAGGCTTTCCGGAATTCCCTCAAAAGAAGTTTTCATAATCAGCATATTAAATGTATTGATCGCAACCGGTAAAATAAGAGCCCACATACTGTCCAGCAGCCCCATATTTTTCACCAGTAAAAAAAGTGGAATCATTCCGCCGCTGAAAAACATGGTAAATATGATCAATTTGTTTAAAAAACGGTTAATTACCAGCTTTTTCAATGTCAGTACATAAGATGCAATGCAGGTCATCAGCATATTGACTGCCGTACCGACACTTACATATACCATCGTATTTTTGTAACTGTTTAAAATAGAGGGATTCTTAAATACCTGCTTGTAAGCTTCCAGCGAAAACCCCACCGGCTTATAGCGAAAACCGGAATAAGCCGCCAATTGTGAGGAATCACTGATCGATGAAATCAACACATAGTAAATCGGATAAAAACAGACAATTACTATTGCTGTTAAAATAACTGCATTAAATACAGAGAATATTCGTTCTCCTTTGCTTTGTCTCATAACCTTTCCTTCTCTCCTCGTATTTATTTCACCACAGACTGGTCTCATTTACTTTGCGGCTGAGTCTGTTGGCGAAGATCACCATCGAAAAATTAATCACCGAATTAAACAAACCCACTGCCGTACTGTATCCATAGTTAAACTCTATCAATCCTTTCCGATAAACAAAAGAAGAGATTACATCCGCAGTTTCATATGTAAGCGGGTTATAAAGAAGGATGATTTTCTCAAATCCCACATTCATCACCCGGCCAATCTGCAAAATAAACAAAGTTACTATCGTCGGCATGATCCCCGGAATGGTTACGGAAAGGGTCTGACGCAGCCTCCCCGCACCGTCTATTTTAGCGGCTTCATAAAGACTTGTATCAATTCCGGTCAGGGCCGCCAGATAGATAATCGTATTCCAGCCCATCGACTCCCAGATTCCCGAAGCAACGAAAATGGTTTTAAAATGTTGCGGAAGAGTCAGCAAATTATCATGAATCCCAAACATAATACTAAACAAGCCATCCCGGGAGCAGAAATCCACCAGCATACCGCAGATTACAACCGTTGAGATGAAATGCGGCAGATAACTGAAAGTCTGGACAATTTTTTTAAATCCTATATGCCTGACTTCATTAATCAGAAGAGCCAGCATAATCGGTGCCGGAAATCCCCAGATCAGCGTATAAAAGCTGATCTGGAGTGTATTGCGGATGACTCGCCAGGCATAATCACTGCCGAAAAACAGTTTAAAATGTTCCAGGCCTACCCATTCACTACCCATAATTCCCAGGCCTGGTGAAAAATCTTTAAAAGCAATGATCACCCCATACATCGGCAGATAATGAAATGTAATATAATAAGCCAGCACAACTGCCACCAGAATGTAAGCTGACGGATTAAAACGGATATCCCGAATCAGCCGGTTTGGTCCATTGTTTGTTTTTTGTTTTAATACCTTTTTACCATTCATTCCCCATGCCCCTTATTTATTGTGAAATGCATCATATGCCTTCTGCATAATTTCAGTAACCGTACCAATCCCTTTTGCCTCAATCGCCGCAATATATTCATCATACTTACCGTCAATGGATTCCTGCCCCATAATAAATTTCAACAGCATCTCATCTGCATAGGTCTCTACTTCATTCATAATCGAGGCATATCTGGAACTGTCTTCCGAAAGTGGGATAATTCCCGGAATCTCATGTTCAAATGTGCTGGATGTCGCCCAGGTCTCCAATGCTTCTGTTACATTAGGAGTAACTTCATTAATCTGAAGCAAATACCGCTGATCAACGATCGTCGCCACACCGGCGTTTCCTTCCGCAGATGTAGCATAAAGATTCATTTTGCTAAGCACCGGCATATCCGTTGCCTTAAGAATGGTATCCATAATCACCGGCTCTCCATCCACCATTTCATAACTTTCTCCTTCGATTCCGAAATTCAGCAGCCGCCGTCCTTCTTCGCTGAACATATAATCCAGAAAACGGATCGCTCCAACCGGGTCTTTGCACGTCGAACTGATTGTACAGCTTAAGCTTCCCTCCGGATTGATCTTACCAAAACCAACTACTTCCCCTTTGACTAAGCCGGCATAAGGAGCACCAATGATCTGTGCATTCGGATCTTTTTCCTGCAGTCCCTGATTCCATGCACCCACACCGCCCTTACTTGGCGCCCATGTCATTCCTGATTGCCCGTTCAACATTTTCGCCCCTCGGGTATTATCATCAATCGTCGCGAAATCTCTATCCAGCAGCCCTTCTTCGTACCACTTATTTAAGGTTTTTAAATATTCCTTGTATTCCGGTTGCGCCGGACCATATTTAACCTGACCGTTTTCCTGATAAAATTCATTGGAAACACCATAAGCACCCGCCAAAAAATGACTCTGCTTTAAATGTTTTAACGTAATGGTAAAGGGGGAAGCTGCTCCTTTCTCATCCCGGAATCCTTTTAATACTTCATAGTACTCATCCACTGTGGAAGGTACCGAAAAGCCCAAATCATCCAGCCAGTCTTTTCGCAAATTAACCCCCCAGGTGACCAGCTGCATATTATCGGTAAATACCATCGGAATTCCGTAAATCTGCCCTTCTTCATTGGCAACATAGCGGAAAGCTTCCGGATATTGTTCCATTGCTGCCTTAATATTCGGAGCATTCTGATCAATCAGGTCATTCAGCGGGATAATTACCTTATCTTTTAATGCCTTAGCCCCTCCACCGGTATAATTCAGCCACATATCAACAAAAATATCGGGATAATCTCCGGATGCTACAATCAGATTGAATTGCTCTTTTTCCTGTCCCACTGGCGGAGTCATAAAAGTAATCTTTGTGTTGGTTCTTTTTTCAATCTCCTGAAACATCGGTAAATTCTCATTTCCGGCGGCATATTGCTGCAAATTCACATGGAGCTGCTTATAAACCCTTAAATTCATGACCGGCTCCTGTGAATCCTGGGCAGTCTGCCCGGACTGGGCGGTCTGTCTGGTGCTTTCTCCTGACGGCTGCTTTGTGCCGGTACAGCCGCTAAGCAATAAAGCCATTGCCAACCCTAATGATAACCCTTGTTTTACTTTCATACCATTACCTTTTCCCTTCTCGTAATTTTTATTTGGTAATCGCATTTTACGCTGATCTTTATGAAAAAGTAAATGTACAATTTGCGTTTCTATGGTTAATTCTGATTGCTT
>Ga0153923_100618_pt1 | contig 10517 bp, 5 predicted proteins | sample TSNJ007MetaG_FD_104682 | JGI IMG/M metagenome (GOLD analysis project Ga0153923, IMG submission 104682) | Attine ant fungus gardens microbial communities from New Jersey, USA - TSNJ007 MetaG | ecosystem: Host-associated > Fungi > Mycelium > Unclassified | place: USA: New Jersey, Brendon T. Byrne... | reverse complement strand
TGGAATGTATGGGGATCAGGAGGAGATGAAAAGGGGCAGACCACGTCTGTTTCATGGACTGCATTGGGCGATCACCGCTGGTCAAATTATACGGCAGGAGCAGACATTAAGTTTGATACGGAATCAAACGGATATGGTGATAACTTTTCGGCAATCGGCGTGCGTGAACTGACACACGGAAGCGGAGCGGCTTACCGGGCCAGGCTTTATGCCGACGGTAAATGGGAATTGCTGAAATATAACACGGTAGTGGAAAAAGGCAGCCTTCCGTTGTTTGATCATGAGTTATGGCATCGTCTTGAGCTGCGGGCCGATGAAGATGTGATTACAATTATAGTTGATAACGAAGAGTTGGCGGCCATCACCGACAGTACGGTAATGAGCGGACGAATTACGCTGATGAGCGGATTTTATAAAACAAGATTTGACAATCTGCAGGTAATGCCGATTGAAGGAAAAGCAGCCTATTCTTTGGCCAAGCTGGATGATACCAGTGAAGTACTGAGCTGGAACGGAAACGTTAGTCATGCTTTGGTGGAAGGATATGGGCATTACAACCGTTCCAGGACCACCTTGCAGTCAGGCGGTTCGGTTGCATTTACAACATTTCCGGGAACCGGATTTGATATTTTCGGAAATACCGGCGGAGCTAATATCACAGTTACCGTTGACGGTGGCTCGCAGGCAGTGACGACTCCGGCACGCAGTGACAGGGAAACCTCCTACTGGACCCATTCCCTGGATGATTCCCAGGAGCATGAGGTGGAAGTTACTGTCAATTCCGGCAGCTATGTGATTGACGGAATCAATCTTTTTTCCGGGAAATATGAATCGGACGGAACTTTATTCACGGCAGAACTGGAACGCCTTATTGGCTATGCCGGGGAAGTGGCAAAATCGGATAAAGTAACGGAAGAAGTTCAGGCGCAGATAATTCAGGTTATGGAAGAGGCAAATGCTCTGATCGATACGGCCGGAACGCAGACACAAATTGACTATATGGTGTTAAGGCTTAAGAATGCGTGTATAAAGTTATTGTCTGCCGGTGCAGCTGGCGAAATTGGACTTGAAGAGAATTCCGCTAATTTTGAGCTTGGAACACAGTCGGTGATTACTTCATATCCGATGGGCGGAGAGATTTTGGAGATTACAAGTGGATGGAATCAGGACCGGCTAAAAGGCGTGGCCAGATTCATAAATGGCAAAAATCTGTTTGGTAAGCCTGCATTTACATATTCAGCTTTCGTGTACAGCCTTGCAGATCATGAACGTAGTGCTGCTTTTGCAGCCGGAAATGCCGACAGGTATTTTAGCATTAACCCCAGTCCGCTGGCGCTCAGGTATAAGGGGAACGGGGCTGATGAGATAACGGTGCTTTCTGATGTCAGGGAAATGATCAATGATGAGTGGATTCGTCTGACGGTGTCCTATGAAGAAAGTGAAGCTTCCGGATTTGTGACCGTTTATATCGATGGCGAGGAAGTTATTTCGGCCCAGGAGCTTGGGTTTAAGTTAAGTAAATTGGATGCAGTTGATGGTTATATTGGCGGTACATTTTTTGCCACCAGCTACATGGGACGGGGAAAGTATGACAATATCGTTGTAACAAATGAGGCATTTGATGGAGATATAAGCCGGGATGCGGAAAAAGCAGCAGCAATCGCTGCAGAGCTGGAGGCAGGTATTGAGCAATTTGGCGAAAAGCTGAAAGCGGTTGACTTTAGCGAAAAATCAGCGGCGGAAGAATATATGGAACAGCTGCTGGCGGCGGAGTTTGCCGATCTTCTTGCGGACGGAACGACGATTCGCCCCCATATCACCGCCTTTGAACCTGCCGGCGAAAGATTCCGGGAAAGCTTTGCCGGACAACCGGGCAGTATGACATTCTCCTTAAAAGCAGCAACAGGAAATGCTAAGGCATTTACCAGAGAATCCACATGCGAGTTTGAATTTGACGGAGAGTTGGGAGAGATTCCGGTATATGACAGTTTCAGCGGTGTGGCACAGGGGACGGGAGATAAGGAGCAGTCATTGTGGCTTGATACCGATGGTGTGCATATTCAGGCTCATGGCGGCCAGGTTCAGAAATTGCCGCTTGAGGAAGCCGGCATGTGGGTATGGTACGGTGAAGACAAGACTCGTAACGGAAATCCTATTGATGGGGTGAATTGCTATCTATCCACAGATCTATACAACTGGGAGAATAAGGGTACGGTACTTTTTACCCATGATATTTTCCCGGCAAGGCTTGGCAATGATGGCGACTTTGCGGACAATGGCATCTGCCTTGATGAAGCGGCATATGAAAAACTCAAAAAATGGGCAGAGATGGATGAGCCGGCAGGCGGAATCAGCCGGAAAGAGATAGATATGGCTAAAAATTTCACTGCGGCATACATCGATTCTTCTTCTGCCACGGGATATGATGATGAAAGCATGAAACTTGCGTTCTGGTATATGTATACCGGCTATGGCATCGTGGAACGGCCTAAGATGCTGTATCATGAGGTCACCGGAAACTATATTATCATTTACCATCAGGATGGGCCTGACGGCTCAAATATCAAAGCGTGTATCGAGAATGGAAGCTACAATTGCACTGGCTCAAGATACAGCAGGGCAAGTATGGGATTTGCGGTATCGGATAACCCGTTCGGACCGTTCAAGCTTGTAAATGTACAGTGGATGAATGGATATCCGGAGCAATTCAGTGCCAAACCGGGTATGGCGAGAGATATGAACGTATTTATTGACGATACGGATGTGGATCAGAACGGTGTGCCTGATGCTTATGCAATTTATTCCAGCGAGGAAAATGCAAAGATGTACATTTCGCTTTTGAATGATGAGTATACAGGACCGGCTGCCGAGGGGGCCGCAGATCAGATGCTGTTGGAAGACGGCACAACGGTTCAGACATTCGCAACGCGTGTACTGCCGGATAATGCCAGAGAGTCTCCGGCGGTATTCAAGCTTAACGGTTTTTATTATATGTTTACTTCAGGAACGACAGGCTGGAATCCGAATCCGGGAGTTTATTACCGTGCAGAGCACATATATGGTCCCTGGACACAGATGGGAGATTTTTGCGAGGGCGGTTCAGGCAATACCTTCCGTTCACAGAATACATCGGTAATTCCATATGATCCGGCGGCAGGACTCTTCATCTACATGGGTGACAGATGGCGTACGGAAAATGATTCATCGGCACTCTGGTATTCCAGTCATGTTTGGCTGCCGATACAGATTACGTCGGACAACAAGCTGGAAGTGAAAAAAGGATCCGACTGGAATCTGGATATGCTTGAGCAGTATGCATCTGTTATCGTCAATTCAGAGCTGCCGGAATATGTTGTTTATGGCCATGCGGACACCTTGCCGGAGACCGTCAATGTGACGGTCGGTGGCAGCACCTTTGATTCTGCCGTGACATGGGAGGAACCAAAGGCGCTTGGAATGCAGACGATAAGAGGAACACTGGCACAAACCGGAGGAGTTATTTCCTTTGAGGCCGTGGCAGTGATTGAGGAAGCGGTTTATTTTGTTGACTGTGGTGCGGAAGGTATAGAAGGACGGGATTACTTTAATTTAATCAGTGAATTGTCGGAAGATACGATGCAAAACCTTGAAACACCAGACCGCGCTTATCTGGCAGGTACCTGGGGATATGAAGGAGATAATACGAAGGCCCGCAGCGGTGATTTGGATCTTTATGAACTGCTTAGATATGTAAACGGCGGGACAGGCAGAGATTTGGTCTATTCTTTTGATGAAATTGAGAAGGGGGAATATTCGGTTTATCTCGGCTTCTTCAACCCGACGAGCTGGCCATCCACCGTCAGGGCAGCGGATATTTCGCTGGAAATAAATGGCGAGACGGCAGATACAGCGGTACATAACATTACTGACGGTGTAAAAGACATGGTGGCTTTTGATCATATTGGTGTAACCGGGGACAGTAAGCTGCGGGTGACTGTTTCACCAAAGAATTCCGGAAGTAACACAGATGTACAGATCAGCTATATTGCCATTGTGAAGACGGCAGAGGAAGTTTATGAGCAGGACATCATCATTCGGTCGAAGCCGGTGAAACTGTCTTATTATATTGGCGAGGAACTGGATCCTGCCGGAATGGTGATCGAACTAAGTTACAGTGACGGCAGCACCAGGACTTTAAATTCGGGAGATTATTGGATTGGCGATTATGATTTCAGTGCAGCTGGAAAAGTTGAGATTACGGTGCATTATAGCGAAGGTGAAAAAGAAATGGAAGCCAGCTTCTTTGTCACGGTATATGACCTGGAAGAGCTGGGGGATAACCGCATTGCAATTGTAAAAGAGCCTGACAGAAAGATCTACAGTCTGGGCGAAGATTTTGACACATCAGGGATGGAAGTGCGTCTGCTTCGCTGTGCAACTGCAAGTAATGCGTCACCCAAAGAAGTTGTAAGTCTTGACGATTCTGATTATGAGCTGGAGTATGATTTTGAAAGTGCCGGACGGAAGACCGTGACAATCATTTATTGCGGGACCGATAGTCTGGGCGGTGAAAAGGTTCTGCAGACGGAAACCAGGGTTACCGTAATTGATGATACGTTTGCGTATGAGCCGGTAAAGTTGAAAATTACGAATAAACCTTACCGAAGTGTTTATGCAGTGGATGAGGAACTGGATCTGACGGGAATGAAAGTAACGCTGACTAGTGCTGTTGCCAGTCCGTCTGACGCTTCGCTGGCCTATTCGGAAGAAATTACAGATTACGAGGTGGAAGGATTTGACTCATCTGAAACCGGATTGCAGAAAATCACAGTCTTTGTAGAAGCGGTGGATGAGGCCGGAGATACATACCTTCTTACTGACAGTTTTAGGATTTGGGTGGTCAAGAATGCGCAGCAGGTTGTTGAAGATAAAGTGGCTGCCATTATAAAGGAGCAAAAAAACCAGTTTAAGGATATTGACCCGGATTTTATATTATTGGAAGAACGACAAGACGGTCTTGCGGAAGGGTATGATAAGGTGAAAGACATTCTTGAGACGGAAGATATGCTTGGTATAACCGGCAAGACGGCAGCGTATCTGAATGAACTGGAGGAAGCGGTGCTTGCAGTTTTCCCGCAGATTACGGTGACGATTGACGGGGAGAAGGAAATTACCGCTGGCCTGAAGATCGATGGTACCATTTGGCGAGCAGATATAGATTTATCGGATGGTTCGCAGCAGGATATTGTAATTTCTGTAAAGAAAACCGAACTGCCGGATCATGACTTTGAATTCGGACCGGGCAGTAAAATCACTGGAATCGGATTCGTAGTTAAGATAAATGGGCAGGAACAAGAGCTGACTGGTCCGGTGTGGATCAGTATGGATATTCCGAAGGAACATGACCAAAGCAGTGAGGTCTACTGCTTTGCCGAAGGAAATGACGGTTTTAAACTGATGACTGTCTATAGCAACAATCAGCTGGGGATTTGGATTCAGCTGCCGGCGGTGATTGGCTTTGTAAAAGAAAGTCCAATAACGGAAGTGAAGCTAAAGAGTATTTCGATCACGAAACAACCTGTGAAAATGGAGTATTATATTGGCGAAGCTTTTGAACCTGATGGCATGGAGATAACTGCTTTTTACAGCGATGGCACAACGGCAGTGGTGAGCGGATACCAGGTAGAAACAGTTACATTTACAAGTTATGGAAGCCATAAAGTGAAAGTGACCTTTGAAGGACATTTTGCCTATCTGGAAGTTGATGTAATTCGCCGAAGCGGCGGTTCGGGTGGCTCGGGCGGCTCGGGTTCTGAGGAACCGAAAACAAATTCGGCCACAAAGCTGGGGGCGTCTCTGACAGGAATATCAGGAACCGTTGACGGCGAGTGGAAGAAAGATGGCACCGGCTGGTGGTATGCACTTGCGTCAGGCGGATATGCTAAAAACCAGTGGGCACAAATTGGCGGAGTGTGGTATCTGTTTGATCCGGATGGCTATCTGTATACCGGCTGGCGGCAGCTTGGGGAAACATGGTACTTTCTTCATGAGTCAGGAGCAATGGCGGCCAGTCAGTGGATCGAATCTGACGGTAGATGGTATTATCTGAATGCAGATGGTTCGATGGCGGTCAATCAAATCACTGCGGATGGGTACCTGGTTGGAGCGGATGGGAGCTGGCGATAATTAAATAATCTGATCTATCGGAATGACTTTGCAATCAGAGGCGGAATCCAGCTGGAGATTCTGCCTCTGATTGATGTCAGCGTGACATTCCTACTTCTAATTGTTTCAATGCATTTTGAAAGTTTTTGTAGGAAATATTGATTTTCCCCTTATTGATGGAAAATAAATCTTTATCTTTCAGTTTGGAAATGGTTCTGTTTAAGGTTTTAATATTCATTCCGATTTCTTCGGCAATCATAGTTCTTGTTTCATCTATTTTAACACACTGCAATTCTTTTATATTATTTTGAGAAGACTTTTTTATTATATAATCAATAAAAATATAATCGGAAGGATAAAAGAACTTCATGCCGTTTTCTATGGATGTGCAGTATAGTTTGCAGGCCACTCTGGCTGATATTTTCTTTAAAAGAACCAGATCTTCGAAAATCCATTTTTCTGCGTATTTCCTTGGAACGAAAAAAACAAGACTCGGTTTGGCAGCTTCGATGGATACGCTGGTAAACTTTTGATCGGCAAGTATGGTTACATCCCCGATATAATCGATTGCCGGATTCGATTCAAGCATATAGATATTACCATTTTCAAATTCATTGGTAACTCTGGTTTGACCGGTAATCAGTATTCCAAACTTCTCCAGGCTTTCATATTTTGAGGTGATTTGTTCTCCGATTTCGTACTTCTTTATATAAAAACTATTTTTTACATATTCCGGCATGCTTTTGGTAAAAAACTTAAAATCAGGATTCAAATTCTCCAAATCTGCTAATGTCATAATTTAATTCCCCCAAAATACTCATTTGTCCTTTTCTGAATTATAACAGAATGATAGTATATTGTAAAATAAAGATTCAGGAGGAGGTACTATTTTGAGCGGGAACAAGAAAACCAATTATGTTTACAAAAATGTTAGGGAAAGAGTTAAGACAGAATGGGTGATTTTTGCTTTGGCATATGTTTTTGTCATAATCGCAGAAATGATCGGGAGAAAGGATTTTAAAATCGGGGCTGGAATGTTTATTTTATTCCCAATTTTTTATGCGATTATTTTGGGAATCATATCAGGCCCCCACGTAGCCAGGATCATAAAGGAAAAGCATGTGAAGGCGGCTTCGGGACTGGTAATCATCGGCATCTGCCCATTTATAGCGAAGTTGGGGATAACGGCAGGATCCAATATCGATATTATCATCAAAACAGGACCAATTTTGCTGTTCCACGGATTTGGGAGTCTGTTATGCATTTTCTTAGCCATGCCGGTGGCAATATTATTGGGGATGAAACGGGAAGCCGTAGGCGCGTGCTTTTCGTTAAACAGAGAGTATCATATGGCATTGATAAATGAAAAATATGGTCCGGATTCCTTTGAAGCAAGAGGAAGCCTTTCTGTATACATAGTAGGCGGGATGATAGGAACCATATATTTTGGATTTCTGGCAACGCTGGTTTCAATGACTGGTCTGTTTACTCCGGAAGCATTAGGCCTGGGATCAGGGGTAGGAGCCGGAATTATGATGGCCAGTTCAAGCGCAGCATTGTCGGCAATTTATCCGGATAAGGCAGAAACGATCAAAACTCTGGCGTCAGCAGGAGAAACAATCGCGGGTATTACGGGAATCTATATGTATATGTTTATAGGAATTCCTTTATGCAACAAGATGTATACAATTTTGGAACCGAAACTTAGCAGATTTTCATTGAAAAAAGACTTTTAAACCAGGGAGGAACATATGAGATACATAGAATGGCTTTTATTATTTGTATTTGGGGCAGTGGGAATTGCATTATCTAATTTTATTGGTTATGGCGCGGGTTTTATGGAATCCCTTCCGGGCTTGTTGATTTTAATGGGAATAAGCATGACGGCGGTTTTCTGTACAAAAGTAATTCCGGTAAGGATGCCTGTTATTGCTTATTGCTCCCTGATCGGGCTGACAATTGCAAGTCCCATCAGCCCGGTAAGGGAGACTGTGATCAGTTATGTGGGTGCCATCAATTTTACGGCTCCATTTACGATTGTAGGTGCCTTTGCCGGTATGAGCATCAGCAATCAGCTTAAAACCTTTTTAAAACAAGGATGGAAAATTTTAATTGTTGGCTTACTGGTAATGACGGGTGCATTCACGGGTTCCGTAATATGGTCAACCTTGCTGCTGAAAATTTCAAGTTTATTTTAGGAGGGACGTATGATAATAAGAAATACAACGGTTATAAAAGACTATGAAAATGTAGCAAACCATGTATCTGTGGTCATAGAAAATGATGAAATCACAGACATTGATGATTACAGAATCATTGATGAGAAATACAGGGATAAAGACATCGTTAAAGGGGAAAACAAATGGTTTATGCCCGGACTTGTGGATTGTCATACCCATACGGGCCAGCAGCTCTTAAAAGGAATGGTTCTTGATGCGAAGCCTATTATCTGGACGCGGATCATGCTGCCCTTTGAAAGTGCGTTGTCTCCGGATAAAATGAAGCTTATGGCGGAATTGTCCGCTTTGGAGATGATAAAGTCAGGTACCCTGGGATTTATTGATGCAGGCAGCTATTTTATGGAGGAGGCTTGCAAGGTATATGAAAAATCCGGATTAATAGGCAGAATCACGGCTTCTACCATGGATGACCAGAGTCTTCCGGAATCCATAAAAACCAATTCAGCGGAAGCACTAAAGGTTTTGGATGATCTATATGAGAAACACAGCTCGGAAAAAATAAAAATATATTATTCGCTCAGAGCTTTAAATAACTGTTCCGATGACTTGATTGTAAAGGTATTTGAACATGCAAGAGAGCGGAGTACTTTTGTGGAAAGCCATATGAATGAATATCAGCAGGAGGTTGACGGTATCGTTGCAAGATCCGGGAAGAGGCCATATGTGTTTTTAAATGAATTGGGAGTCCTGACTGATAAATTTATTGGTGCTCACAGCCTGCTGCTGTCTGAGGAGGAAACCGAAATCATAAGAGAGAAAGATATTAAAATCTGCCATTGCCCATTTTCAAATTCAGGAAAAGCGGTAGCGGACACGCCAAACCTGCTAAAGAACAATATTACCGTAGGCTTTGGAACGGATGGAGCGGCTCATGGTGGATTATCCTTATGGAATGAAATTAAGATCTTCAGAAATATAATGAACATTTACCATGGTGTCCCTAACCGCATTTACAATGTAATGCCGGCTGCGGCACTTATAAAGATGGCAGCCTGTAACGGGTATCAGTTGTTGGATGAAAAAGGCGGAAAAATTGAAAAGGGATATAAAGCGAATCTGATAGGAATCAATGCCAGCACCTCTGCCTTAATACCAACCGGAAATATCTTGCATACGCTGGTTGAGTCGGTAAATGCCAATGATGTTTCAGATATGATTGTCAGAGGTGAATTTGTGATGAAGGACAGGGAAGTTAAAACATTAGATGAGGAGGAGATTTTAGCAAAGGCTAAAAAATATATGGATCAATGATGGTAGTAGGAATTGTTAATTTTATCGTCGGGCTTCTTGTCGGAGTAAGCGGAATTGCTGGATTTCTGCTGCCGATATTTTATGTATCTGTTATGCAGTTGAATACGGTTGAAGCTCTGGCGCTCAGCTTTTCGACTTTTATAGTTTCTGGAGTGTCAGGCAGTATCAACTATCACAAAGCAAAACTGCTGAATATAAAAACGGCATTGACCGTCAGCGTTGGAAGCTTTGCTGCAAGCTTTTTGGGAGTAAAGGCCAATTTATTAATTCCGGAACACATCATGCAGAAAGTGTTATATATCGTAGTGTTCCTTTCAGGGCTGTCAATATTGCTTCGGAAAAATAAAGACAGAGAGGAAGGCGAAACTCAAAATAAATTGGTTTTAGCGGCAATCGGATTTGTGACAGGCTTTATCTGCTCCCTGTCAGGCGCAGGAGGGCCAATCCTTGTTTTGCCCATACTCATCATGCTGGGAACAGAGATACGTGAAGCGGTAGCCATCGCCTTATGTAATTCCATTTTTATCGGGATTCCGGCAGCAGTCGGTTATATGTTGAATTCAAACCTTGAAATTGTAAAACCAATACTGCCGGCTGCTATTATTTTTCATGGAATTGGAGTGTTGATCGGCAGCTCATGCAGCAGTAAGATTAATCAGAATCTGTTAAAAAAGTCAGTTGCTGTTTTTTCGATTTTGATAGCAAGTTATAAATTGTTTGTTTAATGTGACTGCTGCAATGATATAATTCGCAGAAGCGGTGGTTCGGGCGGCTCGGGTTTTGATGAACCGAAAACAAATTCGTGAGTTGACCGACAGGAGGCATCAATGACAATAAAAGAAAACATTAAAACCGCTCCTTTCCGCGCCAAAAAAGGGCGCA
>Ga0153923_100617_pt1 | contig 10520 bp, 10 predicted proteins | sample TSNJ007MetaG_FD_104682 | JGI IMG/M metagenome (GOLD analysis project Ga0153923, IMG submission 104682) | Attine ant fungus gardens microbial communities from New Jersey, USA - TSNJ007 MetaG | ecosystem: Host-associated > Fungi > Mycelium > Unclassified | place: USA: New Jersey, Brendon T. Byrne... | reverse complement strand
TTACACCATACCATATTTAGGGAGTTGAATCATTTTCTTCTTGAAGCTGCGAAACCAATGTATGGTAATATAAGTATAATAATACATAATCAAATACATGGGGGTGCTCGAATGCGCAAATCACCGTTGATATTGAGTATAATTTTATTATCATTAACGTTAATTATGGGATGTAGCTCAGAAGTGGATGATGCCACTAAAGCTGCTGAGAAGTACAAAAATGTTGAATATACCGTCAAGGTTTCTGATGATTTATTTTCTGAGGAATCCATTCTAGCGCGAAATGAAGAAATGAAACCGTATTTTACAGAATACTATACCGAAAAAGCTATAGGGAGCCGAATCACAACTATCCCTTATCAAATCGCTAATAAACAAAAGCTTTCTTTAAAACCAGATAACCTAAAATTCACCCTTTCCGAACAAAAGAAAGATATTGTTGAGTTAAAATATACTTGTGATCTTGTTTTGTTGGATAAGGATGACAAAGAAAGTAAACGTGTCCCTTTGGAGGGAATACTGACTATGTTTGATGTGGATGGTCAATGGTTAGTGCAAGGAGATCGTTTTGACTCGGAGGCTTTAATGAAATTGATTTATAACTAAACACCCTTCATATACCATATTATTACTGGAACATATTGTCTAACAATAGTAATATTAATTTCCAGTACATAGTAATATGATAAGGAGCTAATGAGTCATGAAACGAACTGCATGGATCATAGTAACATTACTTTTATTATTGGGGAGCATTCCAATTACTGCGTCAGCAAAAGAAGCAACTGCAAAATCATGGAAGACACTTTACTCTGAGTATATCAAGAAAACGTTAATGGATGCTACTAGAGATAGGTCTTATGACGGTGACTTCAATTATTTCACTTTAGTAGATTTGAACTTTGATGGTACTCCTGAACTTATACAGGGGTATTCTTTACGATTCATTCAGCCCATCAACATTGCTCTAACCGTCCAAAATGGAAAAGTCATTCCATTCAATTATCAAGGAAAACTGAAGGATATTTCAGAGGGTATATTTAATGTAGGTATGGGTGGATTTCTACCGCGCGATGAAAATCGTGGCCTGCATCTCTATAAGAACAAAAAAGATGGAACATTACGTTATATCGCTTTTGTAGATGGCAGTGGTTCGTACAATTCTAATTTGCAGGTTTATGAGATTAGTATCCAAGGAACCAAATTTAATGACAAAGAGATATTCTTGGCCGACATTCCAGATCAAGAAAAAACGGATGATTTGCCAAGCTATTATGTAAATCAAAAAGAAGTGAATAAATCCGCCTATGATAAGGCGTATAAGCAATATTTTTCAAACTTGACGTTAGTACCAAGTAAAGTTATCACTGCAAACTATACAGACCTGTTTAATAATGAAGTTAACAAATTCGTTCCAAATGGAATCGCTAATTTTATAAATCGTTATTCTTCATCCAAATAAAGCTTGTTGATTGATCCTCCTTCATTAGATAAAAAAAGCAGACTGCTCACCATAGCAATCTGCTTTTTTGATTAAATTAGCTTTTTACTCATCCGATAATTAACTAACAGTACTCCTTTTCGTTCTACACTTTGCTTCATCATAAGCTGGTATCCCTGTTGTTCAAAAAAGGGTCTAGCTGTAATACTTGCTTCGGTATCCATTTCATGAAGACCAAGCTCTCTCGCCTTCATTTCAAGCTTGTTCACGAGAGCAGAGGCTACGCCTTGGCCTTGGAAATCTTTGTGGACATAAAGACGATCCAAATGTCCTTCCAACGTCATATCCGAAAAGCCAACTATGTACCCGTTAATTTCGGCTACATAAGTAATATTTTGATGTAAAGAAGTGCTCCAAGCATCAAGTTTGAGGGTCTTTTCCTCTTTAGGTGCCCAAGCATTAAGCTGTTCTTGTGAATAGTCTTGTTTGTTTACGAAATGAACTGTCTCATAGAACAATGAGATAAGCTGACTAATATCCGATTCTTGATAAGCTCTAATTTCCATTACTTGTTCTCCTTGCTGGCATTGCTACAACCCCACTACATCTTTAAGCTCCAGAAGAGAACTAATCATATAGTTAGGCTTGAGGTCTTTAGGAACCTCTATATTCTGGCGATTGTAATAGCAGAAGTCAATGTCAGAATTCACAGCACCATGGTAATCATCTTGTAAAGAATCCCCAACGAACAGCACTTCATGATTGCTTAGCTGTAGTTCTATTAAAGACATTTCAAAAATCCTTTTATCAGGTTTTCGGATGCCTACCTCATCAGAGATCATTATGGATTTGAATATTTCATAGATCTTACCGGCTTGCAGTCTTTTTCTTTGTGCCTCACTGATCCCATTGGTGATAATCCCCAGAGCATACTTATCTTTAAATGAAGTTAAGATCTGTTCCGCTCCTTCTTCAAAATAACAGGAATTGCAAAAATAATCCCAATAAGTATCTGACAGTTTGCTATGAAAAAGTTCCTCCTGTTTAAGAGTGTCTCTAAAAGAATACCTCAATACCTCTCCTATAGTCTTCACCTCACCACCACCCACAAAGTTCATCCAATGGCGAAAATTATGACCGGAAAACTCTCCATAAAATAAAGACCACGCCTCAATATCTTCTACGAAGAGATTATGATCGTTACAGGTTCTTTTCATCGCTTCGATTTCACAAGTACTATAATTTATTAATGTATTATCTAGATCAAATATAATGGCTTTGTACATAATATCCTCCCCGAATAATGTTCTTATCTATCATAACATGAACATTAAAGTTTGGATAAAATTAACAAAAGATTTTGATCACTCTGAGGTACTCATGAACTCTACTAGATCAATTTTCTGACCTGTTTTAGCACTTTCCAGCGCTCCAAATACCATTGCCATACTATACCGATTATCTCTACAATTCGTCTCTGCTGAACGCTCTTCTGCTAGGGACAGGAACATTTCCTCCAAACATCCTTGATGGAAGGTTTTGTCCATATCAACAGCTTCTCCATTTACACGCTCAACATCACGAATAAATTTATCACTCTGATCTCCTGCTACGACTACCTCTGCATATGGCATGTCATGACCATCCCAAATCGCAGTTCCTTTTTCCCCATTCAGACGCCAAGCTGCTTCCCAAGAGGTAGAGGCACCTTCTGCACACCAAGACCCCTGATAAGTAAATACAGATCCGTCCGACATCTCAAAGATACACACTGCCGACGCATTCCCCTTATACCATGATCCAGGAGGATTAAACTCCTGACAGTAAACGGAAATCGGATTGGCTCCACTAATAAATCGGGCCTGATCAAAGGTATGAATCGCCATATCCAGCAGCAGAGGACTTTCCATGACATCACGGAACCCTCCGAAATGAGCGCCGAGGAAAAAGCTAGAACTGATGTATCCTACTCTACCAATGGTGTCAGACTCGATTAAGTTGCGTAAAGAACGAATACGCGGATCATATCGGCGATTTTGCATCACAGAATGGGCATTTCCGGTTCTTTCTGAGATCTCAACAATCTTAGTGCACTCTTCCATAGTCTCGGCCAGTGGTTTCTCACTAAACACATTACATCCGAGTGCTAATGCAGTGCTAGAAATGCTGTAATGGCTTCCCGGAACTGTAACGTCAAACACAAGATTAGCTCCAGTCGCCTGAATCGCTTCTTTAATGTCAGTAAACGTTAGACAGGAAATCTCATGCTTTGCCGCCATCGCTTGTGCTGACTCCAATCGTATATCTACAAGAGCAACAATCTGAGTATCTGAACGTGATAAAGCGTATTCAATCCAGGCGTTAGCCATTCCTCCGCAACCTGCAACCGCTACACGGTACTGTGCTGTCATCATTCTCCCCCTCTACGGTTACAGCGGATTAGGTACAAAGCTACCGCCCCGGCATTGTTTTAAATAATTTAAAGCATGTACTTGTCCCATCATTTCCAGCTCATCCCGATAAACAGGATCATGCCAGCCTTCAATATCAATCGTACCTTTATAACCTGCCTGACGCAAAATTGAAATAACATCAGTCCAGTTCGTATCTCCAAAGCCGGGAGTACGGTGCCATACATAAGGATTGGGGCCATGAATTCCATATTCTTTTACGATATCCCAAGCGATGGTGGCATCCTTACCATGTACATGGAAGATCTTATCTGTCCATTTACGAAGCTGCGGAATCGGATCAATCAATTGGACCATCTGATGACATGGCTCCCATTCGAGTCCTATATTATCAGCAGGCACAGCATTGAACATCTTCTCCCAAGCTAATGGATTGTGAGCAATATTCCAGTCACCTGATCCCCAGTCTCCACCCATGGAACAGTTCTCGAAAGCAATTCGCAAACCGCGATCCGCTGCTCTTTTGGACAACTCTCCAAACACCTCGGTGAACTTCGGAATAGATTCATCAATGGATACCCCTGGTAACCTTCCTGTAAAACCTGATACCATATCCGTTCCGAACAAATGAGCATGATCAATCAGTCGCTCCCAGCTCGCGATTGCATCGGAATTATCACCAGTATTCGTCAAAGGATTGCCGAAGATCCCAACAGATGAGATCACGAAGTCATGTTCTGCTGCAAGCTCTTGCACACGCTTTCCAGTTTCCACGAGATCTGTTTCCCCTGTTGTTTGCCAGAAGGTTAAGCTAAAAGATTCAAATCCATGTCCTACAATTTGTGGAATCACTCTTACAGCGTCGCCGCCGCCTACTAATGTTCCAATTCGCATTGTATCCTTCATCTTGTGACCACTCCAATATTGGTTTATAGTAAGTGCTATAACCCGAGTATATACTGCTTCTGAGCTTAAAACTCTTATTATCTTGTGTTTATATAGTCGTATCTTGTGGGAGTTGAGTGATTTATGAGTTACCCTAATGATCTTAAAGAATATCCTCAATTAGAAGAAAAAACGTATCCATTCCGATTATTTTTTAATGAATGCAAGAACGCAAAGATCGGTCAGAATATCCTGTATTTACACTGGCACGAGCATTTCGAAATCATCATTATGCAAGAAGGCAGCGCCATTTTTCACATAGACAGCAAGCCCTATGAACTGCATGCCGGAGAGGTATTGTTTGTTCCCTCTGGAGGATTGCATGTTGGGTACAGTCTGCGGGATGATCATGTTCGTTTTATCTCCGTCGTATTCCATAGTTCTTTATTTAAGGATTGGAAGCAGGATCCTCAGCATGAGCAGTTTGTAATCCCTTATTTAGAGAATCGTTATCAGCTGCCGGTCAAACCTGCAGAGCTTGTTCCGACCTGCTCCACATATTTTTCTCTTCTGGATACCATCGTTGATGAAGTACTTCAGAAGGGACCTGCTTTTCAACTGGTCATCAAGAATCAACTGCATTTACTCTTTGTGCTGCTCTCTCGCACCTTTCTACCTGAACAAGTATCCGGTAGAACGAATGAGCGGCACTCCTTTAATCGCGAACGTTTTAAGCCACTACTAGAGTATATGGAGAACCATTTCGATGACAAAATGACCGTAGAAAGCGCCGCAAGATCCGTAAATCTAAATCCATATCATTTCTGCAAAACCTTTAAGAGGCTAACAGGTCGAACCTTCATCGATTATGTTAATCTTTGCCGAGTAAATGAAGCAGAGCGATTGCTTCTCGAGACCAATTTTACAGTGACTGAGATTGCAGGAAGAGTCGGCTGCGACAATCCCAATTATTTTACCAAGCTGTACAAGCAGTATAAAGGGATTCCCCCTTCAGGGGTTCGAAAATAGGCGATTCTCTCTATTCACGAAAAATAGCACCGTTTGCCTCTCCCAAACGGTGCTGGCTATTGGATTATTCCGTAGCATTAAGCTGTAACCTCCGCACACTTGCAAGCGCGGGAAAAGATTCATCCACCATACCGGTACTCCATAGCTCAACCTGCTGGCCAACCTTCAAATCCTTAAAGCTAATCGATTCTCCAGCTTCATTAAACATTGTTGACTTCTGATTGAATGAGAACCAGTAAGAGGGATCTACCATGCCAGGCTCATGGATGAGAATCCGTTTCGCCTGTTTGGTATCGATATCTACGATTTGACCTATTACATGTGGTTCGCCTAGCTCTGAAATGTCGTAGGTCAACATATCCGGAGCGATCCATTTTTCTATCTCAAGTATGGCCGTTTCAGCATAATCAGATGGAATTGTAATCGTTACTTTATTACCAATCGTGTCCACACCGGAACCGTATAGATTAAGCTTCTGGTAGAGTTCTTGTTTATGCAAAAGCTCTTGTGCAGCTAATAACTCTTGCATCGAATATTTAACATCATGGAGCTCATAAGTACCTGCCGCGAAAGTCTGAGCAAACCGCTGCTCAATCTGCGAGTTCAAACCCACTATATTGATATGAACCTTATTATCCTGTAGATAGATATCTCCGTTAGGAATCTTCTGAGCGGATAGGAAAGCTTTAATCGCTTCAGGATCACTGGAGTAAAGCACTTTTTCAGCTTTAGGATCTTCTATTCCAGCGCTCGCAGTAGGCGAGATATCTGGAGTTTCAGTAATTGCAGTAGCTGGGGCCGGCTCCTTATTCGATTGTTGATCTTCTGAACAACCAATTATGAAAAGAATAACAACTGAAATCCATATCCAGCCACCAAGCCTCTTACGCATCCTTGTCACTCCCTCACTCTTTATCTTCTCAAACGGAGATTGGAAGTGATAGGTTGCAGATTCAGAATGAATTCTCTAATCTAATGTGTAAGGAGCGAGTCCAATCGGAAGAGCTTCAGGACGGGTGCAGGTACTCTTCATTTCGTAGAATGAATGAGCATCTGAAGAATCATGGAATGCCCACATCGCTTCTAGTACATGATAAGCCAATTCTCCACTGGCACGGTGCTTTCTTCCCGTCCGAATGGCATAAGCCATATCCGCTGGACCAATCCCCCGTGTGTTCTGATCATATCCAGGTAGTAGCGGCTGTTCCGTCCAGTCATTCTCACCCATTAGGCGGTACTTCACTGGACCTCCAAAGTTATTTGGATCTGGAACCTGTATCGTTCCAAGTGTTCCATAGATTTCTATATGCGGCAGATTACTTCCGCCAAAGATATCAAAGCTTGTAATCAGCGTTGCAATGGCACCCTTCTCAAATCTTAATGTTCCGGCAACGTGAGTTGGAATTTGAACAGGAATTTTATTACCCGATTTCTTCTCACTTGTAATCGTGCGTTCGACTAGCGCTTTACCAGTCATCCCGCTAACCGTACGAATTGGACCCAATAACTGCACCAATGCTGTCAAATAGTATGGTCCCATATCAAACATTGGACCTCCACCAGCGGCATAGTAGAATTCTGGATCTGGATGCCAATGCTCATGTCCACGCCCCATCATAAATGAGGTAGCTGCAACGGGCTGACCAATTACACCCTCATCGATCAATTTGAGCGCCGTCTGAATGCCGGTTCCAAGGAATGTTTCCGGTGCGCTACCCACAAGCACGCCCTTTTCTCGAGCCGCTGACAGAACTTGGCGTCCTTCTTCTCTCGTCACAGCAAGTGGCTTCTCAACATACACATGTTTACCCGCTTCGATAGCTTTCAGGCATACATCCGCATGAACAGCTGGAATCGTCAGGTTGATAACGATCTCTATCTCCGGATCATTCAGTAATTGCTCTGTGGTGTAAACGCTTGGAATATTGTATTTATCGGCTTGTTCCTTCGCTCTCTCCAAGTCCAAGTCCGCACATGCAACTAGATCAAGAATCTCGAACTTCTGACAGTTCTCCATATATATGCTACTGATTTTACCGCATCCGATAATTCCTACTTTGACTTTATCCATTCGTTGATCGCTCCCAGAGATTATTGACTGTCTGCCATTCCGCTATAGCTACTACTAACCGCTGAGATTTGGGATTGTGCGCGAACTTTACCCTCGGCAGCCCATAGCAGTCCTCTGCGCATCATTTCCTTTACCTGTGGCATAGCTACAATATCGGCATGATGTCCGAGTGAATTATAATACACTCTGCCATGACCCCACCGTTTGGTCCAGGCTACTGGCATATCCACGGCTTTGTTGAAGGAATGTGGGCCTTCAACAACTGGAAAACGAGTCGTTGCAAGTACTTCTACAGCTGGATCTACATGCAGATAATATTGCTCTGAACAAACGGTGAAGTCTTCTAATCCTTCTACGAGAGGACTTGAGCTTTGGCAAATCTCTACGGTGTAGTTCACACCATCATTGCCGGGATGAGCTACCCATTGCCCCCCGGTCATAAACTGCCAATCCACATTATTTCGGAAAGAATCACACATCCCGCCATGGCAACCCGCAAGACCCGTTCCGTTCTGAACAGCTGCCGAGACATTATTCACAAGATTCTGTTCGATTGTACCCATCGTCCATACCGGAACGATCAAATCTAGTTCAAGAAGCTTCTCCGCATCGGCAAAAGCCTCAAGTGTATTCGATACCTCAACTTCAAACTGTTCCTCTTGCAGTACTTTAGCGAATATATCAGCTACCTGTTCAGGCTCATGACCATCCCAACCGCCCCATACTATCAATGCTTTTCTCATCTTCAGCACTCCTTCTAATAGAGGTTGTTCAAACACGCATTTTTGTTGATTACATCTCAGAGATTTCGACCCACCGGCGCTGTTCAATAGAGCGTTCTACCGCTTCTAACACAGCTTGGCATTTCACTCCATCATGGAAATTAGGTACAGGCTGACGTCCTTCTTCAATCGCGTTAGAAAGCTCCAACATTTCATGAATAAACGTATGTTCAAAACCAATCGTATGACCCGGCGGCCACCAAGCCTCCGCATATTCATGAGCAGGGTCCGTTGCCAGCACACGCCGAAAGCCCTGTACATCCTCAGCATCTGAGGTTAAATAAACCTCGAGTTCATTCATTCGCTCGAAATCAAATTTCACACTGCCAAGGCTTCCGTTGATCTCAAAAGAATTGGTAGAGCGATGACCTGCTGCGAATCTTGTAGCTTCAAAGCTACCTAAGGCACCGTTATCAAAACGGGCTAAAAACAATGTGGCATCATCTACAGTTACCTTGCCCTTAGGAGCATCCTTATCCCCTTTGGCACTTAATCCGGTCATTTCAGCAGCAAGTGGACGTTCTTTAATGAAGGTCTCACTTATACCGATTACTTCCTTCACATCACCTACTAAGAAATGTGCCAGATCAATGAGATGCGCACCCAAATCACCATGTGAGCCTGAACCCGCAATCTCCTTCTGCAATCTCCACACTAACGGGAACTCCGGATCAATAATCCAGTCTTGTAGAAACCAAGCCCGAAAATGATAGATCTTCCCAAGCCGCCCGCTCTCTACTAGCTTCTTAGCAAGTCTAACCGCCGGTGAAAAGCGATAATTAAAACCAACCATATGTGTAACCCCTGCATCTTCAGCGGCTTGCAGCATTTCACGGGAATCTGCCAAGGTCAGTGCGAGTGGTTTTTCACAAAAAATATGTTTACCAGCTTTGGCTGCTGCCAGAGCAATCTCCTTATGTGCATTACTAGGGGCATTTATATCAATAAGATCGACATCCTCACGAGCGATTAGAGCTTTCCAATCCGTAACACAATCCGACCATCCTAACTGAGTGCCAGCCTCTGCAAGCGCTTCGGCATTCCGTCCACAAATTACAGACATCTCAGGTTTAAGCGCTTTCGGGAAAAACATTGGCAAACTGCGGTAAGCATTACTGTGCGCCTTACCCATAAATTTATAACCGATCATTCCAATGCGAAGCTGTTTCATCTTATTCCTCCTCAGATTTCTTAGATTTAGATGAAGCTCGTATTACTAGTTCAGTCGGTAATTTAATCTGGATGATTTGGGAGGGGGGTGATAATTCTGAGCGACTATTCCCGTGCAATTCTAATACCTTAGATACAGCAATTTCTCCTAGCTCATAAAAGGGAACACGCACACTGCTTAAGGCTGGTGTAGTAAGCTCAGCAGCATCTGAATCATCATAACCCACCATGGCTGGGATGCGATCTCTTGGGATGCCTAGTTCCTGTAGACCTTGCTGCAATCCAATGGCCATTCGATCATTGGCCGCTACAATCGCATCAATCTCATTCAGCAGAGGCAACATCTTCTTGGCAGCAATAGCACCGCTTTTACGACTGAAGTTACCTTCGAATAGAAGTGATTCATCTAAAGGAAGGTTAGAATCCTCCAAAGCGCGCAAATAACCAGTTAAACGATCTCGGCTGTTCGAATAAGATGCTGGCCCGTTTAGAAAGGCAATCCTCGTAAAGCCCTGATCCAGTAAGTGCCTGACCGCTTGCCAGCTTCCTTCGACATGATCAGCATCCACCTCGTGAAAAGCCTCTTCTTCAAAATGCTGATTAATCAGGCAAAACGGATGACCTTCCTCCTTCAAACGTCGAAGTGAGGCTAGCTCACCTGGATCCTCTTTGGCACCGAGTACAATACAAGCATCAATCTTCCGCATCTTAAACAATTCGTTATAGTCCAT
>Ga0153923_100616_pt1 | contig 10528 bp, 9 predicted proteins | sample TSNJ007MetaG_FD_104682 | JGI IMG/M metagenome (GOLD analysis project Ga0153923, IMG submission 104682) | Attine ant fungus gardens microbial communities from New Jersey, USA - TSNJ007 MetaG | ecosystem: Host-associated > Fungi > Mycelium > Unclassified | place: USA: New Jersey, Brendon T. Byrne... | reverse complement strand
GGTTTCCATAGTGGCGGAATTGGTGATCACGTTTTTGAGTTCATTTGTTCTGGCCAGGATGGATTTTGGGAAACATCTGAAGCAGCTGATCTATGGTTACCTGATCCTGGGATTATCTATTTCACCCTTTATTTTGCTGTTTCCTGTGTACAAGATTAACTTGTTGTTAGGACTGAAGGAAAAGTACGGACTTATCATGCCCTATATCGCCACTTCGATTTCCTTTAACACCCTGTTGTTGGTGGGCTATCTGAAGGCCTTGCCCAGGGAGATTGATGAGGCGGCTCTGGTGGATGGGTGCACCTTATGGCAGCTTATCGGGCGGGTGATCCTGCCAATGACCAAACCGGTGATTGCCACAGTTGTGATTTTTAATGTGCTTTACATATGGAATGAATATCCGTTTGCATCGGTTATGCTGCGGGATATCGGCAGCTATACTCTGTCCATGGGGGCATCGTTCTTTAAAGGAAAGTTTAGCGTGGATTATGGCGCGATTATTGCCTCCAGTATCATGATAATTATACCGGAACTGGTATTTTATGGTTTATTTCAAAAAAATATTGTTGATGGAATGACTGCCGGCGCGGTCAAAGGTTAAAGGAGAAAAAATGGGCAATATTACAGGAATGTTTAAGGATCTGACAAAAGCGAAGGAAGCGAAAAACGGCCGTCTGTCCAGTTGGGATCACAGTGGCAGAAATCAGGATTACTGGGAGATAGCACCTGGCAGCAGCATTACTCTGGGAGAGATCGAAGGGCCGGGGTGCATCACACATATCTGGATGACCTCCTCCTGCCGCAAGGTGAAGGAACCGTCGATTATCGATCCGGTGATGCAGGCAAACGCTGCCCCGGTGATGGAGATTCATCCGGCGCTTGGCGTAATCTGGGATGACTATGATCCGTTTTATTACCGCAAGGCTTTGATTAAAATCACCTGGGATGATGAGAGTACACCCAGTGTCCTGGTTCCGTTCGGTGATTTCTTCTGTATTGGCAACAGTTATCCCGGGAATTTTACGTCACTGCCGTTTAATGTGTCGCTGAAACCGGAAGAGGCGGGGCGTTACGGAGCACCATGCTCGGTATCCTGCTATTTCCCGATGCCCTTTAACAGCAAAGCAAAGATTGAAATTATCAATGAAAATGAACTGCCATTTATCCTTTATTTTTATGTTGATTATGAGATGTATAAAAAGCCTCTGGATGAGGATACCCTGTATTTCCATTCCTCCTGGCATCGTGAGAACCCATGCAAAGGCTGGGGGCCGGAACTGCAGACCAATTCACCGGAGGTTAACACCGTTCCCAATTTAAAGGGCGAGAATAACTATGTCGTTCTTGAAACAGAGGGCAGAGGACACTTTGTCGGCTGTAATCTGAGTGTAAAACATTTACAGGGAAGCTGGTGGGGCGAAGGCAATGACATGTTTTTCATTGACGGCGAGGAATATCCCAGTATCAACGGCACCGGAACGGAGGACTATTTTAATCATGCATGGGGGATGCAGCGCAATCATTTTCCGTTTTTCGGCACCATCGTGCATGAAGGCGATAACGCGGAAGGCATGCATATCGCGTATCGCTTCCACATCACGGATCCGATCCGGTTTGAGAAAAGTATCCGGGTGACGATTGAGCACGGCCACGCCAATCATCTGGCGGACGACTGGAGCAGCACCGCCTATTGGTATCAGACGCTGTCGGATAAAAAGCCGCTGACGATGCTGCCGGTGGAAGAGCGGCTGCCGATGGTTGCTTCGCTTCCGGAGCGCACCTTGCCGGAGGTTGCACTGACTGCGGAAATGAAAAAGGCCAAGGAAAACTATGCAAAGAGATGGGCGGAGTATGCTCCTAAGCGGGAAGAGCAGTTTAGGCTCAAAGAGGAGAAGGCAAGGCGTGATTCTCTTTCCAATACCGAAGATGCAAAAAAACTGCGTGAGCAATTGTAACAGGAAGTGAGGAAACTATGTCAAAAGCTTTGCATATGGAAAATATTTCAAAGGCACAGGCGGAAATAGCAGCGAAAAAACCTTTGTTAAGAGATGCCGTGATGAGACAAAGATACCATTTTATGGCTGAAGAGGGCTGGATTAACGATCCCAATGGATTGATTTTCTTCCAGGGAAAGTATCACTATTTTTATCAATATAATCCATATGATTCATTTTGGGGGGCGATGCACTGGGGTCATGCAGTCAGTGACGATTTGCTGCATTGGGAATATCTGCCCATTGCCCTGGCTCCCAGTGAGCCATATGATCATCATCAGGAGGGAGGCTGTTTTTCGGGGAGTGCCATAGAATACGATGGAAAGCTGTATCTTTTCTATACCGGGACAACAAATTATGGGGACGGATTTGTTCAGACTCAGTGCATGGCCTATAGTGAGGATGGAGTCAATTTTGAGAAATATGAGTTGAATCCGATTATCACGGCTCCCGCCGGATATGAACAGGAGAACTTCCGGGATCCGAAGGTGTGGAGACACGAAGGCTGGTTTTATATGGTATGCGGGGCCCAGAAGGATCATCTGGCCCAGGCGCTTATCTATAAATCAGAAGATCTGAAGACGTGGGAATTCATGAATGTCCTGTTTGAAAGCCGCGGCGAGTATGGCTCGATGTTTGAATGTCCGGATTTCTACCCGCTTGGTGACAAATATGTGTTCATGTTTTCGCCTATGGGACTGCATAAGCGTACCTGCGTTTACCTGGTCGGTGATATGGACTATAAAACCGGGAAATTCTATCCGATCAATGTGGGAGAAATCGATTGGGGGCTTGACTTTTATGCGCCGCAGTCGTTTCTGGATGCCCGCGGGCGGAGACTTGTTGTGGCATGGGCAAATGCCTGGGACTGGATGCCGTGGTGGAAAGATTGGGGACCGACTTACCAGGAGAACTGGTGCGGCTCCTTTAATCTTCCCAGAGAGGTGCGGATGATGCCGGACAGTACCTTGCAATTCGTCCCGGTGGAAGAACTGAAAACACTGAGAAATGTCAGACAGGAGTATTTTGATATCTCTCTGCATGGAACGCCATTCAACATAACCGCAGGTGATGGTGTGGCTTTTGAGTGCCGGCTGATACTGGATCTGGAGGAAACCACCGCTGCGCGGATGATCTTTAAGCTGCGCGGTGATGGGAAACGGGAAACTGTGGTTTGCTTCGATCTTGATAAAGCCGAGATCTCCTTTAACCGTGAAAATAGTGATGGTTGGAGTACAGGCCGCAGTACCAGTCCGCTGGCGCTTAAAGATAAGCGTTTACTGGATATTCATTTGTTTTCTGATCAGAGTTCAATTGAATTATTTACGTCCGAATACCAGAACAATCATTCCTGCAATATTTTTGCGGGTAATAGTCAGAACAAGAATTTTATTGTTGCAGAGGGCGGAACGGCTGTATTTAAGAGTATCACATCGTGGGGGCTGGATTCTTCCATGAATTGACAGAGTGGAGAGATGTATGAAGAAACAATTTGATGTAATCGGCATGGGAGAGCTTCTGATTGATTTTACCGACAGTGGTATGTCGGAGCAGGGGCGGGGGGCGCCCCCTGTAATGTTTTGGCCATGCTGCGGAAAATGGGCAGGAAAACAGCGTTTATCGGAAAAGTGGGGGCAGATGTGTTCGGTAAGGATTTGCGAATAGTGCTGAACGAACAGGGGATTGACACTTCACAACTCGCCTTTGTGCATACGGGGGAAGGCGGGGAGAGAGATTTCTCTTTCTACCGCCGCCCCGGGGCTTGTTTGACGGTGGATTCGCATGCCAGGAAAAGGCCATCTTCCAAAACCATACTGCCCCAATCAGTAATATTTTCCAAAAGAATGTGTTTATAAGTCGGTTCCAGCATAAGCAGGCCGTTTCCTGAATATTCTGGCTTGGCAGCGGATTCTTTGGTGACTTTGGCAGCAATTGCTTTGCCTAAGAAGTCGCCGACACCTTTGAATTCAGAGATCAATGAAGAATCTGGCAGAGCAGGGTAAAATTGAACGTAAGGGAAGCAAGAGGTCGGGATATTGGGAAGTTCATGATTGATTGGGTATGAAATGGTGCTTCTATTTAATAACTGAAGTATCCATATTCATCGTACATAGTTCGCTGCTGCATTCACCGGCCAGCGCCATTTTCTGAAAATGCCGGCGTTTGCTGAGCAGGGACTTGAAATCCTGGTCGAAGGCATTTCCGACGATTCCTTTTTCGTCGTAGCCACAGACCCGGACATTGCCAGAGCAATCAATCCAATAGGAGAAAAAAGGGACCGAGCAGCTGCATTTCTGCGTATTGGTCTCTTTTTTGATGCAAGTCTGGGTTTCGGCACTGTCGCCGGATTCATTGCCGCAAAAGAGCGGGAGAATTACTTCGACACCAATCCCATGGAGGTCATCAGCAATTTTTTGGATTTGCTGAATCGTATGGGTCCGTTCTTCTGGGGAATGATATACGATGTATTCTGTTTTCATGGCATCAGGATCATTCTGGTCTTCGAAAGGAATCAGTTCCCGGAACTGAACGCTGTTGATCCCCAGTTCAGAGACGAAGGCGGTCAGGTGAGTGGCATTTTCCAGATTGGATTTCATCAGCATGGTGTTGAGACGGATCAGCGGTTTTTCAGAGTGCTGCGCCTTTTTATAATCATTCAGCTGCTTTAGATTATCATAGATGCGGTCATAGTCAGAACCTTTCATGATGCGGTTGTAATCAGTTTTGACATAGCCATTGAAGGAAATGATGATCTCGTCAATCTGCTGATCTACCAGGCAGGAAACGATGTTTTTCTGCAGTAAAAGTCCATTCGTACACAGTGAAATGTAAGGAATGGAGAGTGATTTGGCATATTCTAAATATTCGGTAAAATGCGGTGTAACCAAAGGTTCACAAGCACATGACAGATAAAGAATGCGGGTGGTTTTGGCAAATAAGGCGAGAAGCGACTTGAATTGTTCCAGCGGGAGGTAATGCTTTTCGGTACAGGTGTTGGAACGGTTGCACATAATACAGCTGATGTTGCAGAAATTGTTGGTATCAAGGCGAATGATATCTTTGCGTATGCCCAGATATTCGGCAGTGGAGAGAGCGGCACTTCTGATTTTATCATTTTCCAGGCGGTCATATATTTTTTTCAGTCTTTTTAAGCTGTTCATAAATTTTTCCTACCGTAATCTTAAGTATTCTTGTTTAGTATGAACGGTCTTGCGATGACTATACATGTGCTGCCGTTTTACATAAATATAAGAGTTTAGTGTCTTCCACGAACTTAGTGAATATGGTACAATAAGGTTGCTGTCAGCATTAGAAAGGACAGCAGGAGGTTCTATGGGAAAGAAAATTCTGGTTGCAGATGACAGTACAGAGATTATTGAGATATTGCAGATCCTTCTGACCGGGGAAGGGTATGAGGTGGTTACTGCTGCCAACGGGGAAGAAGCAGTGGGCTTAGTGGATGATCAGATCGATCTGATTATACTGGATGTCATGATGCCGGTGAAATCCGGTTATGTGGCTTGTGCGGAGATTCGGAAGAAGACGATGGCCCCCATCTTATTCCTGACGGCCAAGACTCAGGATTCAGACAAATCCATTGGGTTTTCTGCTGGTGGTGATGACTATCTGACGAAACCATTTTCCTACTCGGAGCTGATTGCCCGGGTGAAATCCCTGCTTCGCCGCTACTATGTGTATCAGGGGAAGAGCGGGGGATCGGCATCGGAGGTGCTGGTGACCAGCGACTTAAGTGTCAACCTGGCAACCCATGAAGTTACCGTGGAGGGCCGGGAGGTCTCGCTGACAGCCAGAGAATATATGATTCTGGTGCTGATGCTAAAGAATCGCAGGAAGATATTCTCCTCGGAGAATCTGTATGAAAGTGTATGGAAAGAGCCGTATTTTTATTCGGCTAACAATAATGTGATGGTGCATATCCGGAATCTGCGCAAAAAGGTTGAGAAAGATCCGCAGAATCCGGAGTATATAAAGACTATGTGGGGAAGGGGATACTATATTGAATAGGAAGTTACGCGAACTGGTCTCCCCGTCACGGCTTTATCTTGTTCTGGTTCAGTATATTCTGATTTCGACAGCGATAGCAGTGATTGGCGGACTGGTGGCGGTGACCGGATTAAGTGCCCTGACCGGGGTGATCACCGACCGAAAAGCCTATTATCAGAAACATATCGGTGTGCTGGTTGAAGATTTTCAGAACTTCGTGACGGAAAATGACATAAGCGCTGCAGATTCGGAAGAAATCGGTGACTGGAATCTGGGGAATTGGTACGTGTTTCTGGTGGTGTATAAGGATAATGTGGTATCTTATAACAGCGGTGTTACCGATATGCAGGCGTTGCAGACGGAACCGCGGTTGGCCCTGCTGTTCCGGCATGACAATTCGCTGGCTTATCCGGTGACATTTGCCGATGGGGAAGGTTCGATCTTGATCCGTGCTTACTTTGAGGCAAAGTTCCAGAGCCTGATTCAGGTGGCCAGTATTGCTGTCGGTGCGGTCTTGTTTATCATAACCTTCTTACTGCTGTTCCGTAAAAAACTGGGATATATCCGGCAAATTGAAAACGGCATCCAGATTTTGGAAAACGGCAGCCGGGAATATCAAATCCCGGAAAAAGGAAGAGACGAGTTGTATATTCTGGCCCGCAGCATCAACCAGATGAGTGAATCCCTGCAGGAAGAGGTTCGGCAGAAGGATATGATCCAGCAGGAAAAACAGGATATGGTCACGGCCTTGTCCCACGATATGCGCACACCGTTGACTTCGGTACTCTTTTATCTGGATTTGATTGCCGATAAGCGATATCAGGCGGAGCAGCTGGAGGAATACGTAGGAAAAGCCAGAAAGCAGGCATATCATATGAAACAGCTGATGGAAGATTTGCTTGCATTTTCCTATAGCGAGAGCATTGAGAAGCCGATGATGATGGAGGAATACGACGGGCATGAGCTGATGGGGCAGCTTCTGGCCGAACTGAACGGACGACTGGAAGAAAAAGGTTATCAGGCCGAACTGAAATATGATATTCAGCAGCCATTCCTGCTGCGGGCTGACGTATTTCAATTAAAAAGGGTATTTGATAATCTGGAATCTAATGTTGTGAAATACGCCAGAAAAGATGCACCGGTATACATGGCGTTGACCTTGGCGGATTGTGCGTGTGGAAACGATGGTGCGGGCGGAAACGGTAGTGTGGTTGGAAATAGCGGTGAAGATAATAACGGCAGTGAACAAATGATAAAATTCACCCAGGAAAATTCAACAAGGGAATCGGATGTAGGCGTGGAGAGTTATGGCGTAGGCATCAAAACCGCCGAGCGGATCATCAGCAAGCACGGTGGCCGGATGGAAGTATCTTCCGGTAACTATCAATTTAAAATTTGCATCTATATGCCATATCTGTAAGAATGTGAACAGGAAATTCTGAAGAAAAATTCAGAAAATTTACAGGTGGAATTACAGGTTTTTGGTCTATATTAAACTTGAGGAAGAAGATAATCAGAGAGGATCAATAATGAAGATTATTATTTTAACCGGGAAGTTTGGTATGGGCCATTTTTCTGCCGCCAATTCACTGGCACAGCAGATCAAAGGCGTGAATCCGGAAGCAGAACTGCTTTTATATGATATATTCGATTATGTTATGCCGGAGTATTCGGACCGGCTTTACCGGATGTTTGGTGTCATGGTAACCCGGGCCAGCCACCTATACAACCGGTATTATAATAATCTGGAAAAGAAAGGCCCGGACTTAAAGCCTAAGTGCCTGCGGTTTTTCTTAAAGAAGCTAAAAGAACTTTTGGAACAGGAGCAACCGAATGTTATCTTGTCGACCCTGCCCTTTTGCTCACAGTTGGTGTCACGCTTTAAGACCCTGTATGGCTGTCAGATTCCGCTCATTACCTGTATTACCGATATCAGCAGCCACAGTGAATGGATCAACCAGAATACCGACCTGTACCTGGTTCCCAGCAAATCCGTCCGGATCCAGATGATGGAAAAAGGTGTGGAAGAAGAAAAACTGTATGTATATGGTATCCCGGTACGTCCAGAGTTTGTCATGGATAAACATGGGCAGGAAAGTTATATCAAAGAAAACCATCTCAGGCATATTTTAATTATGGGCGGTGGCCTGGGATTGCTGCCGGATTCCAAAGAATTTTATGAAGATCTGAATGAAAATACCAATTTTATCGTAACCGTGATAACTGGGAAAAACCGGGAAATCTATCAGAAACTGCATGGACACTACAGCCGGATCAGAGTGATTGGTTATACCGACCAGGTCTACCAGTATATGAAAGAGGCTGATGTCGTGATCTCAAAACCGGGCGGCATCACTCTGTTCGAGACCATCTATGCCGAGACACCACTGCTGGTCTTTGAACCGTTTTTGCAGCAGGAGATCAACAACTCCGGATTTATTGTTAAAAATGGGATTGGTATGGTATTGGAGAAGAATCCACGGGTATGCCTGGAAGAAATCCGGCAGATTGTCGAAGATGAATCCTTGCTGGAATTATTGACAAATAATGTAAAACAGTTAAAATTTGAGTATGATAAGAGTTTACTGGAGCAGGTGCTGCAATTGATTTGTGTCGGCGGCGAAGGCGGGGAGGTGCCGGCATGAGCAGCAAAGTGAGGCGTCCCGCGCTACGTGACCTGAACCGGGATAAAACAATCATGCTTACCTTTGATGATGGCCCGGATCCCTGCTATACCGGCCGGCTCCTGGATCTGCTGCAGCAACATCAGGTCAAAGCGGTATTTTTCGTCGTATTAGAGGCAGCTAAGCAAAATGAGGATCTGGTGAAACGGATGTTAAATGAAGGGCATGTAATGGGAGTTCATTCCATCCGTCATACCAGTCCTCTGTTACAGGGATTCCTGGCGACCGGAAAAGAATTTCTGGCTTATCAGGATTTTTTTCGGCAATATGGAATTCGCAAGCGGTATTACCGCCCCCCCTGGGGACACAGGAACATATTTACTGCCTTTTTTCTGAAAAAAACCGGCATCCGGATGATTCTCTGGACGGCCATGGGAGATGACTGGAAACCCGAGGCGACACCGGGGTCGATTCAGCGGCTTTGCCGGCAGCGAATCGGTCGGCTGGGAATTCTCTGCCTTCACGATGCCGGAGAGAACAGCGGCGGTGCGCCGGGGGGTCCTGGCCGGACCACCGAGGCATTATCGAGGCTGATACCGGAATGGCAGGCACAAGGTTACCATTTTGTGGTACCAAAGTAAAACATAAGGAATATATAAGTATGAACCAAAAAAGTAATTTTAAAAGTAACGGTAAAAGTAACGGTAAAAGCAACGGTCGGGGCACGCTTTTTTTAACCTGCCTTATGCTGATAACCGGATATTTGATGATAAAGCAGTGCTCGCTGGCGCAGTTAAAAGCGATTCTGGCAGAGGCAGACATGATCTGGCTGGTGCCGGGATTTCTTTTGATGGTGGCCTTTGTCGGTTGTGAAGCGGCGATTATCCGCAGCATGCTGGGTTGTTTTGGCCGTAAAGTAAGCTGGCGGCGTTCGATGAGCTATTCCTTTGCCGGATTTTACTTTAGTTCCGTGACACCGTCATCAACCGGCGGTCAGCCCATGCAGGCATTTTATATGAAACGGGATGATATTCCGTTGGCCCAGTCCAGCTTTACCCTGATGGTCATCACCAGTTTTTATCAGCTGGCGATTATGTTCACCGGATTGATCGCTTATGTGTGCTCCTATGAGTTGTTGATCAACAGTGGCCATTTTGTCAAGCTCTTGCTGATTATGGAGATGGGCGTGAATCTGCTGGCAGCCACGGCTCTCTTGCTGATGGTTTTTGAACCGTCATTGACAAGACGGATGGGAATGACGATAATTGGCTTCCTTAAGCGTGTTCATCTGTTGAAGGCGGATGAACGCTGGCGGCAGAAGTTTTGTGCCAGTATTGATGAGTACAGTGAAGGGAAGCGGTATTTGAAGAGCCATCCGGCAGTAGCCGTTAAAGCGGCAGTCTTGTCGCTTGTTCAGGTTGTCTGTCTGTATTTTGTTCCATTTTTTGCCTGTAAGGCGCTGGGGTTGGCGGTGGATATCCGTTTGATTGTAATTCGTCAGGCACTTTTAAGCCTGGCGGTAACCGCTGTACCCTTGCCGGGTTCGGTCGGTGCTTCGGAAGGGGTTTTTGCAATCCTATATCAGGCTTTAGCATCGCAGGAAATGCTGATACCATTGTTGGTATTGAGCCGGGGGATGAGTTTTTATGGCTTTTTGGTGCTTAGTGGGGGCGTGGTGTTACTTTTAAATTGGCGCCAAACACACTGGAAACCAGCATAGAAACCACTGTATTCCTATTCGTATCATGATAGATTGCGAACAGCAATCCAAGGCCGATAAATTTAAACGTCTGGATAAAAGGGCCATTGAATTCTGGTAGTCCTGATACAGCCGTCCCTTGAGAAAAGACCGGTCTTCCCGTTTTTTATATGACTTTGCCGTTTTTTTGCTGACCTTGCGTGAGG
>Ga0153923_100615_pt1 | contig 10530 bp, 8 predicted proteins | sample TSNJ007MetaG_FD_104682 | JGI IMG/M metagenome (GOLD analysis project Ga0153923, IMG submission 104682) | Attine ant fungus gardens microbial communities from New Jersey, USA - TSNJ007 MetaG | ecosystem: Host-associated > Fungi > Mycelium > Unclassified | place: USA: New Jersey, Brendon T. Byrne... | reverse complement strand
TCGTGTATGCACATCCCCACCCGCTCCAAGCCACAACGTATCCACTTTACCGCGTGAGGTTTTTACATAAACAGCTTTATGGCGATTATCGACCTCTTCTACCTTCCAGAGCTTCCCTGCCAGAGTAAAACAGTAACCCGGTGGTGGTACTGTTGTGATCGATCCAATTTCCTCTGTTCCATTATAGACAACATGCTCTTCATCGTCTTTAAAGACAGCGTAGAAGCGGAAGTTGTTCACGATTTTCTCCCCTGCCATCCCGATAATCAAGCTGCCTTCATCCATCTTCTCGATTTGTCCCATACCCAGCATATAAGTCATGAAGGTATCGTAGTCCGTAGGATCAATGCTATTGAAGGAAGGTAAACTTAATACTGCTTCCTTTAAATCCTCCGGCTCCGCCTCCCCCATACTCTTCAATATGCTCATCGTCTGATGGTATAACAGCCCGACTGGCAGCTGGCGCACCACCAGTGGTTCAACCCACTTCTCGCGCACATATAGCTCAATAACCGCTATCGCCCGAAGCAGCGTCCAAGGCATCCGTGCCGGAAGCTGCGCTTCCTCATCCTCTTCCTCGGGCGTGACAAAGATCATCTCGGATGCGGCGTCACCGCGCCTGCCCGAGCGGCCGAGTCGCTGCACAAAGCTTGCGCAGCTATAAGGAGCGCCGACCTGGAGCACCCGCTCCAGCTCTCCTAGATCAATGCCCAGCTCCAGCGTCAAAGTCGCTGCCGCAACTGCAGGTCCGGAGCCTTGCCGCAGCGCGGCTTCCGTCTCTTCGCGGAGCATCGCGGAGATGCTGCCATGGTGAACGTGAAAAACATCCCGTTCCCCACGCTTCGCGGCCGTTCTCCGCAGCTCAAGGGTTGCCGTCTCCGCATCCGAGCGGCTATTCGTGAAGATCAACGCTTTCTTAAGATGCGTATGATCGTAAATGAAATCGTAGTAAGACTGCTTCGCGCGTTCTAAATGCTCCGCCTGCACTTCATCCCGTGCATCCGGGAAAGAGAAATGCTCCACACTTAAACGGAGCTTACGCCCGCCCTGTGGAGCGGACACCTCTACGCTCTCCCGCGTACCTGCCGCCAGCCACTCCGTCACCGAAGCATAGTCGCTAAGCGTAGCCGATAGACCGATTCTACGCGGATGACATCCCGCCATTCGTGAGATTCTCGCCAGCTGACTCAGAACCTGAATCCCCCGATCAGCACCCATAAAGGCATGCACTTCGTCAATGACAATATAACGGAGATCATGGAACAGCGCCGGAATAGCATTCGGGCGGTTCATCAGTAATCCCTCAAGGGATTCAGGGGTAATCTGTAGCACGCCGGAAGGATTCTGCACCAGTTTCGTCTTATCGGCTTGCGGAACATCCCCATGCCAGTGCCATACCGGAATATTGCCTTCACGGAGCAAATCGTTCAGCCGTGTAAATTGATCGTTAATCAATGCTTTCAGAGGAGCGATATACAGAATACCAACCGAACCGGAAGGACGTTCATACAGCTCAGTAAGCGCTGGGAAAAAAGCCGCCTCTGTCTTACCTGAAGCTGTACCCGAAGCAATCAGTAAGTGATGCGGTGTATTAAACAGCACACGACAGGCATCCACCTGTGCCTCACGCAAAGTCTCCCAACGGTTCTTATAGATAAACTCTTTAATAAAGGGAGCCAGCCTATAAAACGGATTATCACTCATAATTCAAACTCCGCGAGGAACCCATCTAACTCATTTTGTTCAATATCAGCAGGTTTAGAGGTTCGTTCGCCCACTAGCTTCTCGAAAGAGATCTCCGGATGCTGGTGTAAGGTGTGAAGTAGATCCATGAAATCACGCACCACTTCACGCGGAGTCAGGAGCTCGTCTGCCCCTAATCTGCCCACAGCTTCTTCCATAAAATGAACCAATTGTTCCTGTGTTAACCGTGCTTCGTAACCATAATGAAGGGCATGGATATCTCTAAGCTTTTGCAAAAGGATCAGAATTTCTTCGTGTGAGAGCATGTCCAGTGCAATAATAGGCCCAGTATAATTGTTCAGACCTGCTGCGCCGTATCTTCCTGCAACTAATCTTGAACGCAACGCTTCATAACTAAATAATCCACGCCGTCCATCCTCCACAAATTGCGGAGTCCCCCCTATAAAAATTCCTAGGCTTTCTGCCTTGCCCTGCATCGTATCGTTGAACATCGTAAGCAGCTTTTCATAGTTACTCTGACGCGAGATACTGTTCGTGATTTTGTAGAGATTGACGCCTTCGTCTATGAACAGCAGCAGTCCCTTATAACCGATAGCAGAAGTGAATTCCGCCCACAGCTTCATATAATCATACCAATTATCATCATCAATAATCACGCCAACACCAAGTGCTTTTCGTGCTTCCGTTCGAGTAGCGAATTCACCTCTTAGCCAGCGAAGGGAATCCTGCTTCAATTCATCGTCAGCCAGCTTATGGGCATTCCAATAAGAAGCCAGCACCTTGGCAAAATCAAATCCATGCACCAAACCGCGCATTTCGGAGGCTACAGCATAGATTCGTTTCTCTACCTCTTCTCCAAGTTGGGGGTGATCAGGGCCGTATTCATTCTCCTGCATCACAGACTGCTGAAGCGTAATAATCCATTTTTGCAAAATAATCTCCAGAGCGCCTCCATCTGGACGCGTCCGGGTAGACAAATGACTCATCAGCTCTCGATATGTAGCAAGACCTTGTCCTTTCGTTCCCACTAATCTTCGTTCAGGGGATAGATCCGCATCGGCTACTACAAAATCCCGATCCATCGCATAATTACGGATCATCTGCAAAAGAAAGCTTTTGCCGCTACCGAATTTGCCGGTAATCAGCTTAAAAGCAGCTCCACCCTCCGCAATATTATCCATATCTCTCAATATCGCTTCAATCTCTGGCCGGCGGCCAACGGCTATATGCTCTAGTCCGATACGCGGAACCACACCGGCTGTCAGTGAATTGACTAGCGCTGTCGTCATACGTTTGGGTATTTTTAAACCATTCATCCAAAGTTCACCCCATTAAATATTAAGCAGATGAATTTTATATTCTTCTGCAATTTCTTCATCAACTATGATCAAATCACCTAGAATGTTCATTGCGATATCATTGATCTCATCAATCAAGAGTTCTGACATCGTGCCATTTGCAGCCGCTAGCTTCTGTATGGTTTGTGTTCCATCCTCGTTCATAAACGCAATCAAAGCTTCGTGTTGGAGTGGACTTAAAGCATTAGAGAACTGCTCCCATTCCGTATCTACGTTAGCAGATTGAATTTCTTTTATAGTTAATTCAGGCTCAGGAGACTGAAGCGGTACAATGATTTCATCTTCAATATCTTCAAATTCTTCTTTTTCTACTACTTCTTCAAGCTCGGATTCCTCATTAGTAATCTCAAAACCGCTATCCTCAAGTTCTTCCAGCTCGTTCATTTCCTCAACCGTAAGCATGGTTCGTACAATCTCGGAATCACTCTGCAGCCTTTCAAGCTTCTCACGATCAATAACTACTGCCGGCCCCTTATCTTCCTGTTTCTCTTTCTCAAATTCCCGCTTCAGAAAACGAGTGATAAGGTCATCCATATCTGCATCCACATTAACCCCTTTGAGCCGTCCTCGATACCCCACCAGTTCCCGTAATTTATTCTCAGTCAAACGGAATAGCCTTGTAATTAAACTGCGAAGCGGTGGAGATTTACTGATACGCACAACCGGTATAAGTACTGAATAACCATATAGCGAAATATCATATACGGCGCTACGAAATAAATAACGCTCCCGCATTACTGAGGGGCCTGGTGGGAACATTTCAACCAAATTCGAGCCATGTTTCCTACTGACATAAGCGTTGATTAATGCCACTACTTGTGGAATATATCGTTCGAGGGCTTCTTTACCTTCCCCCATATAAAACTTCGATTTACTAATATCGTAGTCCGACATTGCTGTTAATACCGTAAAGGTTAACTGCTCAGGAGCTACAGTAAGACATCTCTCTAACTCTAGCTCTGCCAGATCTCCGGCAAGACCGCGTGAACGAGCAACGATTAAAGATAGAGGCACATCCAAATGATGAACAAACGAGAAGTCCGCGATCCAACCACCCAAATATTGATCCAGACGTTTATAATTTTCACGATAAGCTTCCCAGATTTGACTGAGCTGCTTATAGCCATCATAAGGATCTTGCCAGCCTACACCATTAATAAGCTCATACACGTGCAGAAAAATATATGAAAGATCCGTTTTCGGATATCTACCCTGTCTAACTTCATTGCGCCAATAAAAATACCATCTACTTTGCGTGCCCGTCATATGACCATACGTTGGCCAGTAACTCTTAAAAGGAATAAATAGCGCCGAATCCTCGGTTCTATGTTCCAACTCCTTCGCTCTAGCTACAAACTGACCTTCGGTGGTTGTCACAGGCTCCGGCGTGTCGGTCTCCAGATCCCAAAGCTGAAGCTGTAAAGAAGGTTCAGACGACGCTTTAGGCTTCCCTACATTTGCAGTAGATAACTTTGGCAGCGCTGGTTCTGATGAATTTCGCGGGGGAATAGGAACATTTTGTTCCGTACTTTCCCAGACTAATTCCGTGAAATGAGGCTGATTCCTATCCTTACTCATGTTCGATCGCTCCGTTCTTATAAAAGAAGGACTAATGCAAGCATAACGCCTTCTTTGCGGGGGCCCTAAATATATAGTAGTTTCTAATGTTAAAAAAAACGGCCCTGTTCACAACTGTGAAGGAACCGTTTTGTTCTTATTAAATTTTAGCATTGTTGGTAGATTAACATCAAGTATGTAATGAAGAATTATCCTCTACAGGAGCTCCGTTCCCTTTGTCTCTTTTCCTAGGAAGAGCACCGCTAACGCACCGATAATAATCGTTACAAAAAATAACATGAAGATCGAGCCAATCGCTATAGATTTACCTACCAGCACCCCTACTAACAAAGGAGCGATGATGCCACCAATCCGTCCAAAGGAAGTCGCTAAACCAGCGCCTGTTGAACGAATAGTTGTTGGGTACAACTCTGGTGTATAAGCGTACATGCCACCCCATGCTCCGAGATTAAAGAATGATAAGCAGATTCCAGCAGCCATCAGCATGCCTTCTGTAGTTGCATTTCCGAACCATGCCGCACTAACGGCAGTGAACAGCATATAGATGACCAGGACAAACTTACGTCCGAACTTCTCGATGAAGTAAGCGGCAGTAAAGTAACCCGGCAGCTGAGCTAGCGTCATGATAAGCACGTATTCGAAGCTTTTAACCAAGCTGAAGCCTTTAAGTACCATAACTGTAGGTAGCCATAGAAACATCCCATAATACGAAAACACTACAGTAAACCATAAAATCCACAGCATAATCGTAGAACGACGATACTCTGGTGACCATACTGTTGTGATACGTTTTTTCAAGGACACAGGCGCCTTCTTGATCTCAGCAAACTTCGGTGAATCGTCTATAGCACGTCTTAAGTATAGAGCGTATAGAGCGGGAACAGCACCAATACCGAATGCTACACGCCAGCCATAATCAGGAATCACGAAGAATGCAATTAAAGCAGAAGCGATCCATCCAACCGCCCAAAAGCTCTCTAGTAGCACAACCGCACGGCCTCTCTCACGGGCAGGCATACTTTCAGACACTAATGTTGAGGCGACGGGCAGCTCCCCACCTAGTCCAAAGCCAGCGATAAATCTAAGTACACAGAGTATTCCGAAGCCTGTTGCAAAAGCCGATAACCCACTCGCAGCCGAGAAAATTAGGAGTGTCCATAAAAGTATCGGTTTACGTCCAAAACGATCGGCTAATATCCCTGCTGCCGCAGCACCCACAGCCATACCCACGGAGTTAATACTTGTCAATATACCTATCTGCTCCGGTCCCAGATTCCAATCCTTGGCTAAAGCCGCTACAACAAAAGAAATCATCCCGACGTCCATCGCGTCGAACATCCAGCTTAAGCCTGCACTGAAGAGTAATTTCCTTTGCTTCGGATTCCGCAGCAGTGTCATTTGATTCACTTCTAAGCCCCCTTATATCCAACATATATCTTATGAAACTTACTTTTGATTGTTTCACTTATACATATTAAAATTGAAGCGTTCAAAAATCAAGAAATAAAGCTGCATTAAAGTATTGTCTGGCAAGCGATTGAAAATAACAGGTCTGAACAGCTATCGTGGCTATCAGAAGTATGTTGCGGACAGACTCTCTCTGAGGTCTCGTAAGATGCGTCAGCCGATTGATCACACGATCTGTGGAACTTCTAAGCAGGGAATCTTCTTTCCAGGAGAACTCCTTGTGTTTAAGTTGATCTACTTTACATTGGGTTTGTATTGTTGGATTGCTCTTGATCTCTTCAAACAGTCCAGCATATGCATAATACAGCTTTGTCGGTTCTATAAGATCATCATCGTCTCGATCTGGCTTTAAGAACATTAATCGGAATAGCTGACGAATACTTTCGAAATTTAGGGCCGATTTGAGATCATCAATCATAAACAGAAGTGCTGCCTGATTAACTGAATACTTCTTTCCTTCTCTTGGAGAACCGAGATACTCCTTAAAATCACGCTTCACCCAATTTTGCATAGTAGTCACAGTCAAAGTGGAATACTCTATTAGATGGCCTAATGAAGCAATTTCACCGAGTGAAAAGCCTTTTACATCATGCCCCTTAATGATCTTTTGAAAAATGGGTGGAACATCTGTAGATAAAAAAGCGGGTAACGAAGTCCCCTTTTGTACTTCATCAAGATGAAATTTAGTCCATGCCTCTTGGAGGATATTCAGCGGTTTCCGGTCTGATAATCCGGTCAATGAGAGCAGAAGACTGGACATCTCCACACGAGTCAATGCAAATGATTCCATATCTGTTTCCCTCCACCATTTGATATTTCTCTGAAAAGTTCGTAGAATAGTTCATAAGAACTCATAATATGAGTATAACCTATTTTAGGAACGAAAGGGATGGTAAAGATTATATGGGTATAGGACTTAGTTTGACGTTGGTGGCTATTTTGATCATTTTAACCGCTTTTTTTGTAGCAACGGAATTTGCATTGGTGAGACTTAGAGGTAGTCAGATCAGTCAAATGGTGATCGAGGGAAAGAAGAACGCGCTTGCTGTACAACGAGTGTCTGCTAATCTTGACGGGTACTTATCCGCTTGTCAGCTCGGGATTACAATCACTGCACTGGGTATTGGTGCTCTGGCAGAGCCAGCGTTTGAGCAGTTGCTCCTTCCGGTATTCGACTGGGCTAATATTAGTCCAAGTGTGAGTCACCCTCTTGCGTTCTTATTCGCATTCGTCATTGCAACATTCCTACACGTCGTTGTCGGGGAACTTGCTCCGAAGACAGTAGCTATAAACATTCCGGAAAAAATCGGTCAAATTACTTCACCGCTGATTATTTGGTTCTACAGAATTTTGTACCCACTCATTTGGTTTATGAATGGTTCCGCAAATCTGCTTGTTCGCCTTTTTGGGATGAAGCCTGCCAGTGAGCATGGAGACGCTCATAGTGAAGATGAGATTCGTTTGATCTTATCCGAAAGCTATGAAAGTGGAAAAATCAATAAAGCTGAATATGGCTATGTCAACCGTATCTTTACTTTTGACGAGATGTTGGCCAAAGAAATCATGGTTCCACGAACGGATATGGTATGTCTTTTCACCAATCATTCATTGAAAGAAAATTTCGAGATTATTCGTAAGGAACAATATACTCGCTTCCCGGTTGCAGAAGGTAGCAAGGATAACATCATCGGAATGATTAATACGAAACAGCTTTATTTGCAATATGACAATAACCCTGATTTTGATTTCAAAGGCTTGATTCAGCCAGTCCTAACCGTCTCTGAGGTAACACCTGTTAAGAACCTTTTAACACGTATGCAGTTGGAGCGGGTGCATATCGCCCTGCTGCTTGATGAATATGGCGGAACGTCTGGACTCATCACGATTGAAGATATTTTGGAAGAAATCGTTGGTGAAATTCGAGATGAGTTTGACGGTGATGAGCGCAGAGAAGTTGAGAAACTAAGCGATACAAATTATCTGTTCGATGGTAAGGTATCTTTAATTGAGGTCAAGGAGCTTACCGGTCTTGATTTCGAACATGAGGAAGTGACAACGATTGGAGGCTGGTTATATAGTCATATCCCAGATCCGGCCGTTGGCAAAAGCATTGTACATGACAACGTAACCTTAATCATCCGTGAAATGAACAGATACCGTGTACGCAAGGTTGAGGTCATCATTGAGACCACTGGTGACACTGAATCATCAGAGCTTGAGAATTCATAAGCTTTTAATCATAAAAAAAAGGATAGAGTTATCAGATTAAATCTGATCCTCTATCCTTTTTTCTTTTATCAAAATCTTACTCATGTAATATTCATCTACCCATTGGCCATCAATTACAAGTGATTTTCTTTTCGTCCCTTCGATCTCAAACCCATTTTTGATATATAGCGACATCGCTAGCTCATTATGGGTCATAACTGTAAGCTCCAACCGAACAATTTCAGTATTCTTAGCCCATGCATCCAGTTCTTTGAATAGCCCACTACCGATCCCCTGACCTTGATACTGTCTTAGAATGCCAATGACTATGTACGCACTATGGCGATTGCGTCTAACACTTCCACCTCTAACCGATATAAATCCTATCAAATGGTTATCAACCTCTGCCCCAATAAGGATAGAAGTATCTGCTGAAGCGAAGGTTTCGATCATCTCTTTGACCTGGTTTAGACTGGATTGTCGTTCATCCGGGTCCATTAACATGAATTTGGATTCCTGATCCAACTGATGCTGTAAACGAAGTAATTCTTCTGCATCCTCTGGTATCAGCACTTTCAGTGTAACCATCATATCATCACTTCCAATCATAAATAGCTATAAGTACTTTTTGAACAGCTTACTGGAGCTGCTATTGTAGCCAAGATGCTCGTAAAATTGATGTGCATCCTCCCTTCTGACCGCACTCGATAGCATGATCTTAAGGGCGCCCCTAGAAGTGGCTACGTGCTCAGCGTATCTCATTAGTTTCGCTCCGTAACCTTTCCCTCTCACCTCTTGTGATATGATGATTCTTTCAATGACAGCAAAGGGTCGATCGTCACATAAAGCATCCATACATAAATGAAGATGAAGCGTCCCAACAATAGCCCCTTCTTCTTCGTACACATAAAGAAAACTATCCGTATTGTCAGCTATCCGCTTCAGTCGGTCCGGTGACACTTGTATAGCTGTCTGCTCAGGCAACAACATTCGATATAAGTTTTCAATATACAATGCGTCTTCAGGAACAGCCTCTCTTATCATTTGTTTATTCCTTTCTTAATCGTTCTTAACAACGGCAGACCATGATAACATTGCCATTCGGATCTTTAAAATTAAACCAATGGTCATGCTCGATATCCGTAAGAATCTCTCCGCCATTTGCTTTCACATAGTCATAAGCAGCATCAATATCCTCGGTATTTAGATGAAAAGAGGGGATATTAAGAACGGACTCAGAAGTGTAAATTTTGCTGTCTAATACGATTTCTGGTCCTTGCATGGGGATCACGTATAGATGCCCGAATAATACTTCACCATCCAAAGGCAAACCAAGCAATTGGCAATACCATTCTTTGGATTTCTCAATATCCTTTACCGGAATAAAAACTGCACCAATCTGATTCAGAATCGGACTTACCACCATTAAGAAAGCCTCCTCTTTAAAGTTGCAGAATAGGGTGTTATTCTAGAATAATTCGATAAAATATGTCAATTACCTCCCTCCACTTAGGGAAGGTCTAGCAAGTTATGTTATAATTTTGTGTGCACTCTCTAATTTCACGTATGACAGGAGAATTGAATTGGCTAATCTGAACTTCGGTGGATTGAAATTAACTCCACCAAAAGTCTTATCACTAGGATTTGTAATACTTATCACTGCCGGAACTTTTTTACTTAGTTTGCCGGTCGCCTCAGTAGAAGGGCATATTTCTTTTATTGATGCATTATTCATGGCTACATCGGCAACCTGTGTTACAGGTCTGGCAGTCATTGATACGGGCACACAGTTGACTACTTTTGGACAAGTTGTTCTACTCGTATTATTTCAGTTTGGGGGATTGGGTTTTATTACGATGGCCACCTTGATTACTTTGGTCCTTAATAAACGAATATCCTTTAAAGAGCGAATTCTTATGCAAGAATCTATGAACCAGAATTCCATGCAAGGTATTGTCCAGTTGATCCGCAGAGTCCTGATCTATTCCCTTGTTATTCAGCTCACAGGTGCCATCGTGTTTGCCGGTAGGTTTATGATGGATATGCCTTTCGGGAAAGCTGTATATTATGGAATTTTTCACAGCATATCTATTTTTAATAATGCAGGCTTTGATTTATTCGGTGACATTCGTGGGCCCTTTAGTGGACTTACTCGTTTTGTAAATGATCCTATAGTGAATTTCACCTCAATGATTCTCATCTTTCTTGGAGGGGT
>Ga0153923_100614_pt1 | contig 10551 bp, 6 predicted proteins | sample TSNJ007MetaG_FD_104682 | JGI IMG/M metagenome (GOLD analysis project Ga0153923, IMG submission 104682) | Attine ant fungus gardens microbial communities from New Jersey, USA - TSNJ007 MetaG | ecosystem: Host-associated > Fungi > Mycelium > Unclassified | place: USA: New Jersey, Brendon T. Byrne... | reverse complement strand
TGTCCTGAGAGAAGACGGGGTAGATTGTCTTATTCATCTGCACGGATCTTATTTTCCGAAAGCGGCTTGGCCAGATATCCTATCATTTCTACGGCAAGGAGGGGGATTGATTTATACAGGGGGAGCCCCATTTAAACGTCCAGTGAGCCGAGAAGGCGATCAGTGGGTCATTGAGCCGGAGTTAACTGCCTATCATCAGGAAATCTATATTCACGAGGCACTAGCTGTGGATAGCCAGCGTTCGACTTCGTTAATTCATAATCAGCAACTGCCGTTGCTCGAAGGTAAGGAGCATATGTTTACGATTGAACCTACTTTCGGTCTTATCCTACATGTTACACACGAGCGGGATCAGCTACAACAAGCTACGGGCTCAGCTGGTCCTATGAATACACATATTCGACCACTGCTGTTAGGAATGTCTTCGGACGGAAGAGAAGTGTCGGCTCCGGTTGTACTAATGGAGCACACCAAGGGTGAATTTGCGGGTGGACGCTGGTTATTTGTCAATCAACAACTGACGGAATGTTTTTGGTCAGGAGGGGGCGTAAGCGCCCTTGCAGAATGGGCAACCTTCTGTGCTGGGGGAGTCACTGAGATGTGGATTAAGCCAAGCTATGCTGTCTATTATGCGGCAGAAAGTCCACACCTTACGTTTCAGATGCAACAAATCACTACGGGAAATAGCAATGGTGGGGATATCGAAGAAGAGAAATGGGAAATTGCTATTTCGATTAACAAGCAAGGTGGGAAGGACAAGCTATGGCAGCAAAGCTTGAACTTGAGCGTTGGAAGCGAAATCGAATACATGACATTTAGTGTGCCGATGGCTATCGAACCGGGGATGTATGAGATCCTTTGTGAAGCGGAATCTGGAAATGGGGAACGGAGAATTCTACGGCAGGGCTTCTGGGGATATGATCGTGATTTACTAGAGAGAGGTACGCCACTTGCTGTGGGCCGTGATTATTTTGAGAAGAATGGCGCTCCCTTCCCCGTGGTAGGGATGACCTATATGACCTCAGATGTGGGTCGGAAATTTGTGTTTTTACCCAATATAGCTCTTTGGGATCAAGATATGTCGACGATGAAAGAGGCTGGAATTAACTTCATCCGAACCGGCTTATGGACAGCATGGCGGCACCTTATGTTTGAAGATGGACATGCGTCAGAAGAGCTGTTGAGAGCTATTGATGCATTTATTTTGACGGCAGCTAAGCATGAACTTGAAATGACCTTTAGCTTTTTTGCCTTCGCTCCGGAAGCATGGGAAGGAAAGAATCCATATCTCGATCCAAGAAGCGTGCAGGCACAGAAGCGATTTATTGCGGCTATCGTATCTCGGCATAAAAGGACATCCAATGTTCAATGGGATTTGATCAACGAGCCCTCTTTATTCGATTCCACACGGATTTTCTCAGGTCCGCGAACATTAAATGATCCGTTTGAGAAGGCAGCCTATGTGACATGGCTGAAGCAACGGCATGAATCTATTGGACAACTCCAGGCGCGGTGGAATATGACGAGTACGGAGTTACCTCAATTTGAAGATGTGACTCTACCTGAGCAGACGGATATCGCCTTTGATATTCAAGACGTTAAGAAACTTAAGAAGAATACACGCTGGTTGGACTATACACTGTTTACGATGGATATGCATAACCGCTGGGTGGGAGAGCTTTCGGCAACGATTCATGCCATTCAACCACGCCATTTGGTAACTGTAGGGCAGGATGAGGCGCTTGGGATGGGACCACGACCTTCTCCATTGATCTACGCAGAAAGCGTGGACTACACGACAGTGCATACCTGGTGGTTAAATGACAGACTTCTATGGGATAGCGTATTTGGCAAAGATCCTAACAAGCCAACACTCATTCAGGAGACGGGCATTATGTACGTGGAGATGCCGGATAATCGAGCCAAGCGTTCAGAAGAAGAGTTGAGAGACATACTGGAGCGCAAGTATGCTTACGCTTTTGCTGGAGGTGGTGCGGGTGCGGTGCAATGGCTGTGGAATACCAACTATTTCATGGACAATGTATGTGAGTCCAATATTGGTGCTCTACGTGCGGATGGGACACAGAAGCCGGAAGCTGATGTATCCTATGATTTCGGTCGGTTTATCAGTAGTATTACGAATCTGTTTGAGGAACGCCAACTTGAAGAGATTGCAGTTGTGTTTCCATACTCCAATGACTTCTCTAGCCGCCGGCTTGCATGTGAAGCGACAGGAAACCTCACTCGTGTTCTCGGTTATGAAATGAAGCTTCCGCATCGTGGCATCGGGGAATTTCACCTTGAGACGCTAGCGAGGGATAAACCGAAGTTAATTATCGTTCCAAGCGCTCATAATTTTAGTAATCATGCGCTGACGGAGCTATTGAAGCATATTGAAGCTCATGGAGGTACGCTACTGTTCACCGGTCCCATTGGGATTGATGAATATTGGAAACCAACATCACGGGCGGAATCCATCGTGGGGTCCTATCGTTTGAGTAATTTATCCCGTGAGGAAACCGTGCAAATTGGCGAATATACTTACAAAGCTTCATTCGGAGGGAAGAAGATCGGTGAACTGAACAAAGAAGTAGCTTTGGACAACAGTGACGTTATGTCTGAGGGGTTATCTGTCGTTCGTACGATATCCTATGGTCTAGGGAAACTGATCTGGTGTCCGCTGCCACTAGAGCTAAATGAGCGTACAGATACAATGAAGGCACTATACACCGCAGCGTTGGATGAGACAGAGGATTTGAAGCTAGGAATGACATGGGAAGTCGGCGGAGATCACCCAGGTATATTTGGAACTAGACTTCAGTTCAAGGAAGGAAGCCTTTATATTTTTGTGTCTGAAGCGGGAATGAATTGCCCTGTAACTGTACGTGATGAAGAAAATAATAAGAGCTACAGCTTCTTACTTGAGGGTGAACGCTCGGTATTATTTGCAACAGATTTGAAAGGGGCCATACTGGCTTCCTATCGGGATATTCCCATTGAAATAGTGTAATATTTATCGTAAATAACGTATTCGTGATAGATTTATCTATCAATGGAGTCGGCCCTTCCTCAATTCATGAGAAAGGGCCGACTTTTATTAATCATACGATCAACGATGATAACTTTGCAGAGTGAAAGCTTTGGAACGTGTGATAGAATCAACGTACAGTTAATATCTGTTAACCTTAATAAAGGACGCACAGGGAATGTTGGATTTTGATGCCATGGTATGGCAGGCTTAGAGAAGGAGATGATAGAATTGAAGAGGTAAATATGAGAATCAATCCTTTTCAACTGCCTCTTATAGATCGCTAATAACAGACTTCAGTCGTCTATTCATGATTGATCAGCCTATTCATTCTAACTTTCAATAAGGAGCATGATACCATAATGAATTTACATATCGTTTCTGTAAACGTTGGAAAGCCGGTTATTGTAGAGTATAATGGCAAGCCATTGGAGACTGGGATATACAAACAGCAAGTAGAGGGAAATATATATGTTGGTTCTGAACAAATGGCTGGAGATGGACAAGCCGATCTTGTGCATCATGGTGGACCCGATAAGGCGGTGTGCGTATATCCATACGAACATTATCCTTACTGGGAGAGAGAACTTGGGAAGCCTTTTACGAATGCAGCATTCGGAGAAAACCTAACGGTCACAGGGATGTTGGAGACAGAAGTTTGCATTGGGGATACCTTTCAAGTGGGTGAAGCGATTCTACAAATTAGTCAGCCTAGATATCCTTGTTTTAAGCTTTCACAGAAACATGGGTCATCTGATCTGCCCGCTCAAGTTCTGAAGACTGGATACAGTGGGTTCTATTGCAGGGTACTACAGACAGGGTATATGAGTGGAACTTCAGCTATTCATAAGCTTGAGTCGCATCCTGCACAAGTGAAAGTAGTCGAGATCCTGCGACTTCTTGCCAGTACTCGTAGCGACAGAGATCAAGATGCGTTGCAACGTATGATGGAATTGGACGTTCTGGCGCCTGTCGTAAGAGAGAAGTTCCAAAGATGGTTGGATGAACCGCCATTCAATGGATAACATTTATGTATTCTTGTGTTATCATTAGCGCGTTTGCTTCAATTGGTACTCCAATGCATATAGATCTTCTTCAAGTGAACTCATTTGTTGTCTAACTAAGTGTCTGGAGTCACTAAGAGCTTGATTATAAACAATAGGTGCTAGATGAGACATGAAGAAATCCAATACGCTATCTGCGGCTAGATCACCGATCGTTTCACCTCGTTCTTCTTCAAAATATTGCTGGATTAGCTGTATAGATTGCTCTCGTTGTTCTTTAGGTAATTTCATTGTTTTTATTGTTTTCATCGTGTAATCAGATCTCCTTTTTGTGATTCTAGTCTCTGATGTTCATGTTATCGTAATGAAGGCTCGCGGTCAAAAGGGTCTGTTTGAACAATAGTGTAAGTACATTTGGCTGAATCTAGAAAGATGTGCTGTTATTGAACTATCCGCATTTTACAGGTATATTTGTATGAAGTAATTTATGTGCGAGACATATATCTCAACAACGAAAGGTTGATTGCAATGGAGAACCCAAGTACACCCTCCAATTTTATTAAGAATGTGATTACAGAAGATTTGAAATCCGGTAAGGTGAAGGAAATTGTGACACGTTTTCCACCAGAGCCTAACGGTTATTTACATATCGGACATGCTAGAGCGATCTGGATTAACTTTACTTTAGCAGCTGAATTCGGTGGCAAGACGAATCTGCGATTCGATGATACCAATCCGGTCAAAGAAGATACAGAATATGTGAAGTCCATTCAGGAAGATGTGAAGTGGCTAGGATTCGAATGGGAAGAGCTAAGATTCGCTTCTGATTATTTCGATGAAATGTACAACCGTGCAGTGTTATTGATCAAGAAGGGGAAAGCCTTTATTGATGATCTCAGTGCGGACCAGATTCGTGAGACTCGAGGAACTTTGAAGTCTCCTGGAAGTAACAGTCCATATCGCGATCGTAGTGTAGAAGAGAATCTTGAGTTGTTTGAAGGAATGCGGGATGGAAAGTTTGATGATGGTGCCAAAGTACTGCGTGCTAAGATTGATATGTCGTCACCTAACATCAACTTACGTGATCCGATCATTTACCGAATCTCACATACGTATCACCATAACACGGGCGATAAATGGTGCATCTATCCGATGTATGCCTTCGCTCATCCATTAGAAGATGCGATCGAGGGAATTACACATTCCCTATGCTCATTGGAATTTGAAGACCAACGTCCATTTTATGACTGGGTAGTAGCAGAATGCGAAATGCCAAACGTTCCTCATCAATATGAGTTCGGACGCTTGAATGTGGAGCAGACATTGACGAGTAAAAGAAAGTTGAAGTTACTTGTTGATGAACAACATGTCGATGGTTGGGACGATCCACGGATGCCAACGATTTCGGGACTACGTCGATTAGGTTATACACCTGAGGCGATTCGCAACTTCATTTATGAGACAGGAATTTCTAAGACACAGGGTGTTGTAGATCTTCAAATGCAAGAGCATTTTATCCGTGAGGATCTAAAGCTTAAAGCACTTCGTACGATGGCAGTATTGAACCCACTCAAAGTGGTTATTACCAATTATCCTGAAGATCAGAATGAGTGGTTTGAGGTAGAGAACAATATTGAGAATCCTGAGATGGGCAATCGCCAAGTTCCATTCTCACGTGAAATATATATTGAGCAAGATGACTTTATGGAAGTTCCACCTAACAAGTATTTCAGACTATTCCCAGGTAATGAAGTGCGGTTGAAGAACGCATATTTCATTAAATGTAATGAAGTTATCAAAGATGAAGAAGGTCATGTCGTTGAGATTCACTGTACGTATGACCCTGAGACGAAGAGTGGAAGTGGATTTACTGCTCGTAAGGTAAAAGGAACGATCCATTGGATCGATGCAAGCCAAGCTGTTCCGGCTGAATTCCGTTTGTATGAGCCGCTCATTAAGGCGGAGGAATCCGATGAGGAGATAGATGAGACTGAGGAGAAAGAAGAGAAGACATTCCTTGATCAAATCAATCCGAATTCATTGGAGATCGTGCAAGGGTTTATCGAACCGGGAATGAAAGATGTAGTTCCTCAGGATAAATTCCAATTCTTCCGTCATGGTTACTTTAACGTGGACTCTAAGTACTCCACGCCAGGCCATCCGGTATTTAACCGAATTGTTTCGCTCAAGAGTTCATTTAAAATGAAATAGGTTCTAATTCTAGGGTAACAAATCAGCTCGCAGTGATATCACTGCGAGCTGATTTGTTTGTTATGTTTTATATGTTTAAGTCTTCCTCGGGATCTTCTTTACGTTCGGTAAGAGAAAGTTTATATCCTTGTTTAAGAATCAAGTACCACATCCATCCGAATCCGACTGCACCTATTAAGGCGAATAACATTCCCGTTCTATACATCGCTTCTGCACCGAAGTTCTGGAACAACCATCCGCCGATAAATGCACCAATGACACCAGAGAGACCACTCAATGCGAGTGTGTATACAGCTTGGCCGGTTGCACGATAGGGACGGGGTAACAATAACGATGTTAATTGGGTTCCAATATAGAAGAATCCGCCAAAGGTGATACAGTGTAGAACTTGAATGGCAGCGACTTGTAGCGGGAGTGTGGCTTCAGCCATCAAGAGCCAGCGAAGACCGAAGAGTAGACTGACTAAGGCAAGACAGCCTAACATCCAAGATATTTTGCGTTTCATGAACCGATCGAATAGGAAGAACATAGCGATTTCCAAAAAAGCAGAAAGGAATACGGCTAACCCGACAATTCTTTTGGAGCCTCCGAGTTCGGTTATATATAATGACATAAATGTGTTATTCATTGCATTAGGGATCGATACCAGAACACCCATCAGAATAAACGAAAGGAAGTATCGATTGCTCATGATATTGGTAAATCCTCTGAGATACAATGTAGGTGAATCGGAAGAACGTTTGAGTGGAGGGAGAACTAAGACCGCTCCAATAGCAATGATAAGAACAGCAGTAAATAATGTCGATACTTTAGATATACCTGTCCAATCTAGAATTTGTCCAACAGCAATGGCGGTTACACCCCAACCGATCGATCCCCATATACGAAAAGAGTTAAACTTATAAGGGGTATCCTCAATATATCCTAGAATTAGGCTGTTACTATGAGAAAAGAGGGGTGTCTGAAAGAAAAAGAATAGAATCATAGCTAAATATACCATGGCATAGGTATCAGCTTGAAAGACAAACTGTACCAGCAGTAATGCTCCACTCATCATAATGATAATAATGCGTTTCATATTATGAAGACGGTCGCCGCAGTATCTCCAAAAGGGGTTAGCAAATAAGGAAACAAAGGGCCCGAGAGCCATAAGTGATCCGATTTCAAATTTCTTCATACCTACATCTTGTAGGTATAGTTGAAAAAAGCTTGTGAAGATGACCATGGTGCCATATATAAAGAAATTAAATAGCTTAAGGGATGCTAAGGAAGACTTCATAGTTATAGATTCACGCAATATCGACATTCCTTTCCGATTTGAATGCAAATCGACAATGGCTATTTACTGTGTTTTAGTTGACCACTTCACTTTATCACGTGTTGAAAGGGTATTCAAACCAGTAAATTTCCATATCATAAAGGGTTGTATGAAATGCATGTATCAAATGATGATTTGTCCCTAGTATCGTATGCAGTTGCTTTTTAACATATGTTTCAAATCTCAAAATGTTATGAGGAGAGGATTGTCTAGAAATAAATTGGTTTAATTTGTGAATAATGTCACATGATTGTATTGATTTTTGATGTAATCTAATGATGAAGAAAGCGCTAACGTTTATTGCTTTTGTTATAGTATACCTTCTCACATTGTAAATTATAAGGAGGTTAAGTGATGACGATGACTTTGGAAATGGTTAGAGATTCTGAAGAATGTATACGTTGGAAGCAAGGAAGAGGTTGGGTATATCAACTACTTATAGATTTCTTCGAGAACCGGCCAAGTCTGTCTTTGATTGCCCAGTGGCAGAAACATTTGGTCACGAGAGAAGAAGCAGTCCTCACCAAAGAAGGTCAGAAACTTAAAAGTTATCTATCGAACACTATGCCGGAACATTTCATGGAGATATGTAAAGTAGAGAGGGCTGAGTATCACCGTTTATTTGAAGGCGTTCGGCCGATACTTCCTTCGCTTTGTGAGAGTGACTATAGAAGCATGTTAGGTGAGAATAGTGTGGATTATACATCAGATATCCGTAATAGGTACGTACAATCCGGTATTGTCTTTAATAAATTACACTTTGAACAAGATGATCACATCTCGATTGAGCTTGAATATATGGCTGTACTAGGTGAACGAATGTCGGATGATTTATGCTTGCGAGCTTCACAACACGCGTTAATGGATTCTCAAATTCAGTTCTTGGAGCAGCATGTCATGCAGTGGGTTCCAAGTGTAGCTGAGGCCCTTTGTAAGGAAGCGCGTTCTCCAATATACAGAAGTCTGGGTTATATTCTAAAAGAGTTTCTACCTTATGATATTGCCATGTTACGCTCATGGCGAGCAGAACTTGACTCGTGTTTGGTCATTTCATAGTAGCCCTTGAAGCTGATTCCTTGAGCAATGTGTAGGAGTCGGCTTTTTTGTTGTATAACTGCATCAGGGCAAACCTCAATCGACCTAAGTCATCGGGTCAGATAGGAATGATTTGTATATCCTTATAAATGGCTTCTATTTCCTGCATGGTTACTTTTCCGGCCATCGTGTGTAGTGTATTAGCCGTTCCGCAGGCTGCGCCTCGTTTGAGAGCTTCGACGATGTCCTGCCCTCTATGAAGAGCACTTACGAGACCGGCCATCATCGAATCCCCACTACCTACGGGGTTTATGGCATTGACTTGTGGAATCTGAATTCTATAGAATGTTCCACCATAACCAACAAGTGCTCCACGCGCACCCTGTGACACGACAATAAGCTGAGTGTCATTACTCATATAAGAAGATATAGCTTGAAGAGTCCCATGGTCATCATCTTTACTAATCCCTGCTAGTTCAGCTAATTCATGCTCATTAGGTTTTACTAGATCTGGCTTCCCCTGAAGACCTTCCCGGAGAGCGTCCCCACGAGCATCTAACGCAACCTTAGCACCTTGATGGTGTGCGATCTCGGTAAGATCTGCATAGATCGAAGTGGGACACCCTAGGGGCAGACTACCACATAGCAGTACCCAGGCGGAGTCTTTAGCCAAAGATTCTACCTTTAGGCGAAGCTCCCGTAGCTCTGCTTCAGTGATGGTTGGACCGTCCTCTATAAGTTCAGTACTCGTGCCAAGCGTAGGATCAAGAATGGTGATGGCCCGTCTGGTTTCACCGTTACGAAGTACGATGAAGTCAGAGGAGATCGTCTCGGACTTCAGACCAGCTAATAGGGTAGCTCCTTGATATCCTGCTACGTAACCTGTAGCTGTAACTGATTCACCTAAAGTTTGTAATACACGGGCGGCATTTACACCTTTACCGCCTGGAACGGATAGATAACCACGCATTCGGTGCAATTGATTCACTTGAAATTGAGGTATAGTATAAGTAATATCTAGTGCTGTATTTAAGGTTACCGTGGTGATCATAGGACACTACTCCTTCAAAGGGCTCTAATTGTCATAAATTATCGCATATTACCTAAGGTTAAGCACGTTGAACTAAACGAACAAGTAGAAACGGCTGCGCCGCCCTTGTCCAAGGTCGGCACCCGTTTCAGCGGAAATAAAAGGACGTATCCTTCTTCCCATAAGGGGAGAGGATACGTCCTTTATTATAATGTTTGTCTTAGTCCTGTAATTTAGGTTTTCTAAATTTCATCAAGAACTCATACACAACCGGTACGATAACCAGCGTTAGCAATGTGGAACTGATCAGACCACCAATAACGGTAATCCCAAGTCCACGTGAAATGATTCCAGCACTATCTTCTAATCCAGTCACTAGCGGTAGCAATGCACCAATGGTGGCAAGTGCAGTCATTAGGATTGGACGAAGGCGAGTTGCTCCGGCTTCAAGCAACGCATCGCGTGTAGACATTCCTTCTTGCTCTTTGTGAATAACGCGGTGAATAAGTACAATCGCGTTCGTTACAACGATCCCTATGAGCATCAATGCGCCCATGAGTGAGGATACATTTAGTGGTTCTTTTGCAATCAGTAGTCCAACAAGGGCACCAATGATTGTGAACGGTAAGGAGAAGAGAATCGCAAATGGTGCAAGACCTCCACCGAAGGTTACCACGAGAACAAAGTATACAACGGCTATGGCCGCTAGCATCGCAAGACCAAGCTGTGTGAATGTATCATTGATTTGTTCTGTCGCACCACCGAATTTAATTTCGATACCGTCAGGCTTCTCGATTGATTTGATCTTATCTTCTAGGTTTGTAGAAGCTTTACCAACGTCTGAGGTAACAATATTAGCTGAAATGGATACGACCATCTTACCATCCGTACGTGTAATGGAGTTCGGAGAAGTTCCTTTTTCCAC
>Ga0153923_100613_pt1 | contig 10563 bp, 10 predicted proteins | sample TSNJ007MetaG_FD_104682 | JGI IMG/M metagenome (GOLD analysis project Ga0153923, IMG submission 104682) | Attine ant fungus gardens microbial communities from New Jersey, USA - TSNJ007 MetaG | ecosystem: Host-associated > Fungi > Mycelium > Unclassified | place: USA: New Jersey, Brendon T. Byrne... | reverse complement strand
TTACAGTACAGATTATTTGAATGTATTCAGAACAGATCAATTACTAAATATCCAAATTACACTTGGGTCGGGAAGAAGCAGAGATCAAAAACGAAGCTTCTATAAAGGATTAGCTGAGCTATTAGTAGCACAATGCAAAATTAGGGAAGAAGATGTATTTGTTATGCTGATTGAAACAGAATTAGAAGATTGGACATTTGGAAAAGGACTCGCACAAATGATTTTATAAGAAGTTTCGTATCCATATCTATGGAAGAAGGAATAAAGATGAAGCATAAACCCATCGCATCGATCGCTAGATAAACAATTGGAGATTTTGCTCCGGCCTTTGTCAGTTATACGGAAGATGTTCTCTTCGGTGATGTGTGGAGAAGAGAAGAGTTGTCTCTAAGGGAAAGGAGTCTCGTTACGGTATCTGCATTAGTAGCTGGCGAACATACAAGTCAGCTCGCCTATCATCTCAACCTCGCCAAGGAGAATGGTCTTTCGGAAGCCGAACTGATCGAGGCCATAACACATCTTGCCTTTTATGTGGGGTGGCCTCGATCAGCTTCAGCAATTAATGTTGCTAAAGAAGTTTTTTTGAATGAAAAGGAGAAGTAATTATACTTGGTGTCCTAAAATTACGCTTTATCATTTAATAAACTAATCAGTAAAGGTGGCATCAGAACAGTTCACTTATTAACACCTATAATTAGAATTAATAATCTATCCTCAGAAATAAGCATTCCTTTATAGTCGCTCTGGAAAATGATTCCGGGTGTTGCATTGACTCCTGCATTGTATTATATTTGATCTATCAACAATTGACACATCAACTATTGATGCATCATATAAATTACAGTCACCAAGAGAGGACCATACAACCATGAGTAATTTTCAGAAAACAAATGATTTCAACGAGATTGTCTATGGACGCCGTTCCATTAAGAATTATGATCCTAGCATAAAGATCAGCCGTGAAGAAATGGCAGAAATGTTAGCAGAAGCAACCATTGCACCGTCTTCGGTCAACATGCAGCCATGGCGTTTTGTAGTCATTGATAGCGAAGAAGGGAAAAACACACTTGGAGATCTGGCTAAATTTAATAAAGATAAAGTATTAAGTTCATCTGCGGTCATTGCTGTCTTTGCGGATATGAACAACTTCGACTATTCCGAAGAAATTTTCGGTAAAGCTGTTGAGCTTGGATATATGCCTAAGGAATTGAAAGATTATCAACTGAATGCGTTCAAACCTATGTACGAAGCGATGTCCGAGACAGCTATGAGAGAAACCATCATACTTGATGCTGGCCTTGTATCGATGCAACTTATGCTTGTCGCACGTGCACACGGCTATGACACCAATCCCATTGGTGGTTATGAGAAAGACCAAATAGCAGAGACATACGGGCTTGATAAAGATCGTTACATTCCTATTATGCTGATTTCAATCGGTAAAGCAGCAAGTGAAGGATTCCAAACGTATCGGTTGCCTGTTGAAACGATAACTACTTGGAATTAATGCGTTTCAATTGTAAACCACTACAGCACTTCGGAGGTCAATGATGACATGTTTATTTTCGGATCAAGAAAAGATCTTACATCTACTGAAGGGGCTTAGCAACCAAATCAATCCTAAGTTCGAACGTTGTACAGGCATTAGCTCATCACGATATGAACTCTTATATCACCTTTATCAAGTCGATGAAGTGAATCAGTCTATCTTACAAAAGGCCGTGAACATCGATAGCGCAGCTATTACCCGCCATTTAAAACAACTTGAGGCTGACGGGATGGTAGTAAGAAATAAAATTGCTTCGGATAATCGTGTCACTCTCGTTCGTTTAACCGAGGAAGGCCGCAATAGGATCATAGGTTACAAGGAAGAGAAAGTTAGATTCGTGAATACGATGTTGAATGATTTCAGCAAAGAGGAACTCGACATGGTCACCACGATGCTCAACAGAATGCAAAACAATATTAGTGAATTATAAAATATATATAATAAAGGATGATCATCAATGATAATTATACATGCCAACCTACAAGTGAAACCTGACCAAGAACAAGCATTTTTAGAAGAAATGAAATCTCTTCTTCCCCTAACGAGAGCAGAAGAAGGAAATATCAGCTATGACTTAATGAAAAATACGGAGAAACAACATCACTACACGATGGTTGAGCTATGGAAAGATGTAGCGGCGACTACGTCACATAATACAAGTGCTCACTTTACTGCTTTTGTTCAAAAAGCCCCAGTATTCATGGCTGCACCTATGGATTTAAAAGTATTCGCAGGCGAGCCTGTAAATCGGTAATTGTTAGCGGCATAATCATAAAAAACTCGTCTTGTGCTTAGAATGCACTGGACGAGTTTTTTTATGATTTTATTGTAATAGGTACGCTACTTAAACTTATTCTAATCATAATATTTCCATCGTTTTTTTCAAAAAGGCTACGAATTTGACGCCTCAAGAATAGAGAGAGGAGTTCAAAAGAAATCACAATGAGTAAATAAAAGATACAAATGTAAAAATCGGAAACTAGTTTGTGCACACATTCGTGCTTTATAATAGCGTTATGGAAGATCTTAGACATGATAAAGTTGAACTACAGGGAACGTATGATCCTCCGAATGATGTAGATACGGACTGTTTGGATTCAAGCTCTTCATATTTCAACCTCTACCTCTTAGGAGGATGTACTACATGTTTTGAAAGCGTCAACATAAGAAGGGCCGGATGGTAACGGCAAGTAGTTTGGTAAGGCACAATAAACGATATAAGTATAGTCTGTTTAACTTTTTAGTATAGAAGCGTTCAACGTTTTTATAAATATGAACAAGAGGAGTCTATAACCATGAGAGTAAAATCCAAAAAACATTTGACTGTTGCTTTAGCATCCATCTTATCCGTTGGTATGATTCTGCCTAGTGCTACGATCGTACATGCCGGTGGTGATACTCTCCCTCCCCGCCAGGGTGAACAAGGCTATAAGGGTAAAAATCAGCCCGTTTATCATGGGTACCGAAAACAGAATATCCTGGATTGGACTCCTAAATCAGATGAGTACTATGAATTTATGAGAGCACAAGTCCCGCTTCAAAAACGAAATGAAGCTTTTAAACCAACACAAGCTAATCCTATGTTGGATCAGGAAGTTCAAAGCTTGGTCTTAACAGGTGATTATGGCAACGAGTTTTTTAATCCAACAGTTAATAATGATCAATTCGCCCAATATCTGTTTAACTTTTGGCAATATGTTGATTATACGGCATCCTGGCATGGTGTAGTGACGAATCCAACACCAGACTCCCTATTTAATCCTGAAGGCGAATGGTGGGAGCGTGAATATGAGTTTGGTGTGATGAATCTACCTAACCCGGCGTATACCAATGCCGCTCACAAAAACGGTGTTAAAGCATTAGGTGCTATTTTCTTCCCAAGATCAGAGCATACGGATGACTTTATTTATAAAGACGAAAACGGACGATTCCCACTCGCGGATAAATTTGTTGAAATCGCTAAGTATTACAACTTTGACGGCTACTTTGTGAATGCGGAAGAAAAACTTCCCGTCAGCTTTATGCCGGTATATGAAGAGTTTCTTCGTGCCATGACTTCACAGGGGATTTACGTTCAAGTCTATGCTTCTAACCTTTATGGACAGGAGAACGAAAGCAAATGGGGTAAAATAGATTACTACAATAAAAACGCTAAGGAGTTCAGCAACTGGATCAAGGACCCTACCGATGAAACCGTTGCTGCTCATTCCCTGTACATGAATCCGGACCCAAGTAAAGCAATGGTGGACGGTTCCGTGGAAACCATGAAGTCATTAGGTCTGGATCCAAGAAATACAGTGTTTAATACGTTTGAAGCTGGTCAAACCGGGTTTAGTGGTATGCGTGGATCCTTGTACAACACTTACGATGAAAATCTGGTACCTAGAACAGGCATAGCTTCCTTGGGAAGCACCACGGTCTATGAGCATTTGGATGAACAGCTCTTTGGTCATTCAGGACCTAATAAGTACACAGAATACAGACGAGGCAACCCCGATTACTATAAATATATCACAGCAAGAGAAAGAGCATGGTATTCAGGTGCAGCTGATGCTCCAACATATGCTGAAGGAAAAGGTACGCTTAATTCAGCTGACATGTCTCATGATGAATTGCTTAGTGCAGTTCTAAATGCTACCCCTGACCCTGTTAAAACTGCCAATGATCCTAATCGTGCAAAGCCAGACGAGGGTAAGGATAACGAGGGTAAGGAATATAAGACATGGCCAGGTCTAGCAGCATTCATCTCGGAAAGATCCGTTATTGACGGTTCCAACTTTAACACCAACTTTAATACAGGACATGGTATGCAGTATTTTGTAGACGGTCAAGTTTCGAATGATCATGAATGGGCAAACATCAATATCCAAGATTACTTGCCAACATGGCAATGGCGCATTGATACAGAAGGCACACGATTAAATGTAGATTTCGACTATGGAAAGAAATATAGCGCAGGAAATGACTATACTCAGGTTGGTGCGTATAATGGTGGCAGTTCTTTAGTAGTCTTCGGTGATCTGGATGCAACGAACTTTGTGAATCTTTACAAGACTAAAATGGATATTAAAAAAACTTCCAAGTTAAACATTACTTATAATAAACCATCTGCTACCGATACAAGTAGCGTTAAAGTAGGATTGATATTTGAAGACGCTCCATCCAAAGTGGAATACGTTCAAATTCCAAGCGGTGCTAACAAAACGACCAAAGGATGGGACGAAAAGAACCTTAACTTGTCTGCTTATGCTGGTAGAAGCTTAGCCGCTTTCGGTTTGGCCTTTACACCGGAGAAAGGTGCGATAAAGAATTACCAATTCAACGTTGGTGAAATTAAAATTACGGATGGCACTATAGCTAAGCCTAAAGCTCCAACAGGCTTGAAAATCGATAAATCCTTCGATACTTCCGAAATGTATATCTCATGGGATTTGGAAGACTACAGCAAAGTACAGAAGTACAATGTATATGCGAAATATGACGATGGTAGAGAAGTATACTTAGGCGGAACCTATGACGACGCATTTTATATTAAATCCTTATACGATCCTAAGGGTAATGTTGAAATTAAAGTTACCGCAGTTGGCGCTGACGGAATTGAAGGCAAGCCAGCCGTAGTCAAAAAGGATTTCAGCAAAACAGTTAAAAACATTGAAACGACTGAACACGAGGGATCCATTTTCTTATCATGGAACACACCTCCCATGAAGCATGAAAAAGTAAAAGTAGATGTGAGCTTCAACTATTCACACGATGATGTATATTCAACTACTTTAGAAAAAGCAACGAATTCCGCTGAATTTGAAATTCCATATACAGATGGAAGTGCGTATACCGTTAGAGTCTCGCTTTTGGATGCTAAGGGAAATGTGATCACGTACACGGATGATACTAGTGTGTTAAAAGATAATTATTCCGATGTATACGAAGGCGTAGCAACAATGAACGGTTCCTATGTTAAATTGTCTGGCCCAACATCCAATGACTGGTGGCATTTGTACGCATCGCAAAATGGCAAACCAATTACCTTTAAGGATGGGAAATCTTATGCTACAAGAGGTGTCGACGATTTAGCCAATCTCAAAGTCGGGAGTACTTCTGGCGTAATTGAAGTGGTGCTGGAAGACTTCAGCGGCAATAAATCCGAGCCGGTTGAAATTCCATTTGGAACCCCAGGCAACAAGTAAGGAACTAAACGATTTGAATCTGGAGCTGTCCCTCGAGTAGATTTTTCTACTCGGAGGATGGCTCCTTTGCGCTCCCTTGCCAGCTCCTATGCACGTTAGGACATTTCTTAAATGCCGCCATATCCCGACACAATCAGCTGATATATTAAATGTGTAGCAACTAGGCAACTGGGAAGCTGCCCCGCCATCATTCTTACGGCATGCGGCGCTGTACCAGACCGTCTTCAAGGATTTGAATATGGGGCATCGCCCTGTTTCCATTCTTACATGGATAAGTGGATAAGTTTCTATTTAAGTAGCTTTCTATTCAGTTTACCTAATGAGGTATATGGTAAATCTTCCACTAGAACAATTTCTTTGGGTAGCTGAAATCGTGCCAGTCGAGGACGCAGCCATTTAATGAGCTCCTCGGTTTGCATTTGGGCATCGGGTTGCAAAAGGACATAAGCTTTCAATCGCTGTCCAAAATACTCGTCACTAACCCCTATCACACCCGCATCCTCTACTTGAGGGTGAGTAAGCAGCATCTGCTCTACTTCTAGAGGATAAACATTCTCCCCCGCAGAAACGATCATACTATCCACCCTTCCCCGCAAATAGTAATAACCCTTCTCGTCCTGGTAGCCTAGATCACCGGTTTCGATCCAGGTATGAGTTCCGTTTCTCATAGACCACCTGTTTTTAATACAGAATTGACCGACCTTACCGAGCTTAACTTCGTTCTTATACTCATCTAGTATTTTGAGGTCGACACCCTTAATCTTTCTTCCGATTGTACATACGGAATGGGCCAAATCTTGTGGTGTTGCGATCATGTTCAGACCCGTTTCCGAGGTGCCATATAAATTATAAATTACTTCACCCAACTGATTTAATGTGTCTTGGGTGAGCTTTGAACTTAGCTCTGCACCCCCCGAAGCAATACAGGTTAGCGATTTCAAATCACTTACGTTTGTTCTTAGCATTTTATGTAGCATGAGTGGCACAACCGTTACAACTTCCACTTGATGCAATCGAATCAAGTCGCATGCAATTTTCGCATTAAACCCACGGCGTACAACCACTTTTTTCCCTAAGGCGCTGAATAAGAGCAATACCGCTACGCCATAACCGTGATAGATGGGCGTTGCAATATACGCAGTATTATATTGAAAGATCTTTAATCGAATAAGAAAATCGTAGAAAGGGTCTAAATAATTGAAAAGCGACGGCTTATGCGCAGCTTCCTTGGATCGACCAGTAGTTCCGCCTGTCAAAAGCACCAGCTTCCCTGTAGAGTTGCGTCGTTTCTGTCTACTGCTATAGGTTACAGCGGTTAAATTGTTAATCGCTGGACGTGTATGATGATAACTCATTAGTACCGCTTCTCTACGTGCTGTAGCTTTCTCACGGGAGTGGATTCGTTCCTCATCGATAACCAAGAGATCAAAATGATGATGCTCAAGGATGTCATTCAGCTGGATCTCGCTCATTTCGGCATTTAGCAGATATACATCCGCGCCCGTTGCAGAAACCGCGAAGATGGTTCTGATTAATGAAGCGTGATTTTGACAAACAAGACCGACTTTCTTACCACTCTCAAGATGGTAACGTTCGCTTAAGCTCACCGAGAGCTCTTCGGATTGCATAAAAAGTTGGTTATAAGTTAACGTTTCCTGCTCATCTACTAAGGCAACTCGGTCTCCATACGTTTTGGCCGAGAAATGAAGAAGTGTCAGCAGATTGATTCCATTTGTGTAAATTGCAGCAGCTAAACGAAACAAGGCTAGGGGTGAGAGTAATCTGATTGTATAAAGAACATAGAGCAGTTTATAGATCCTCACTACCATCTCTCCTTTTTTCTCAGCCTACGCGGTATCGAGAACTCTAAGTATTTTCTGAAGAGAATGGAAGCCAACTGTGCAACAATCAACCACCAAGGCTTGTAGGTTGTTTTATGGGTATAGAGAGACTTTCCTATGATTCTTGCAACGTGCTGTGGCGACATTGCGGGTAGCTTCTGATAAGAAATCGTTGGCAATATCATAGGTGTTCTAACTAAGGGAAGGTAAATCGAAGTCGTGGAAATCCCCGTCATGTTCAGTTCTTGCGCAACCGACAGGAACCAAGTGTCGAAGGCTGCCTTGGATGCCTGATATGCTGCCCATTCGGGGAGCGGATGTAGCAGAACGTTGACTGTCGAGACGTTGATGATGTGTCCTTGCTTCTGCTCAAGTAAAGGAATCACCGACAAGAGCAATTGAACGGGAGCCGAATAGTTAATCGCCATTGTACGCGTAACATCATGGTAGCGATCCAAGGACTGATGAATGGAACGTTTAATGGAATGACCCGCATTGCTTACAACAATATCGATCCCATCTGGAAGTCTATGAAGAAAGCGAGTCAATCCCTCCATGTCCTCCTCATTTCGTAGATCGGCTGGGAACACGCTGACTTGAGCCTCTTTCATCTCGATTGCACTCTTCATAGCTACAAGCTTTTCTTCTCGCCTAGCTACTAAGATTAAATGAACCTTAGTATCCGCTAGTAGATAAGCAAGCTGCTCTCCTATACCCGAGCTAGCGCCCGTAATAAGAACAGTCTTCCCTTCCAATTGGCGCCCCAACTTGCGCTCATTGAACAATGACGGTGGGAACAGGACGTATTCAAGCAATCTGTAAGTAGGCATGATGGCTCCTTTCTTACCTGATAATCAACATTCACAGTCACGGCAACTCCTCAGTTTTTCGACAAGGAGGAGGTGAATACCTCTATGCTGAGACTTGATTATTGAGCTTTGTCGGGGATTTCCCCTGTAATTCATAACACAAAAAGTAACCCGTCCTATGAGATTGAAGAACTCACAGATCAGGCTACTAGGATGGAGATATTAAGATTATAAATTATACGATTTCTTTATTTTTAGCTGGTACCAACTTCTTAGATGTCTTTAGTCTACTTTTTATTCGCTAATTGCTCTTGTGCAAGACGGATCATTTCCCGTACCATCGCGCCTCCAATTTTGCCACCAACTTGTCCGACTGATTCTGTAGTCAGACTTCCATTGTCACCTGGATGCATAGGTACACCAAGCTCCTTAGCTACTTCGTATTTCACATTGTCGGGTTGATTTGGATCAACCGCATATCCTTCGCGTTTCATTACGTCTGCTTTGAAAGCCTGCATCCCCTGTTCCACTCCTGGCACCACATATCTCCTGTTTCTTCTTGCCATCATGCTACACTCCCTTTTCCTCGATGTCTTGTTCTAACATACCCAGAACTTTGGGAGATTATGATGTCCAAGATCGGAAACGGCGTAGTGCGAGTTGTAACGGTATTATTTCATTAATTATCTCGTCCTACCTTCATGTCCGTTCTATACATTTTTTCTGCTTCAGTTTCACACTAAGTGGAGCAGAAACAGGGCTACATATGTTACTTGAAGCTGAAGAATCATACGACGAAGAAACGGTGACAACGTTAGCCCTTCAACAGGGAATACGTGCATACCCTCTTCGACCCTATTGTTTGGAAAGCAACCGAAAAGGATGGGTATTGGGGTTTGCACAAGTAGACGAGGCATCGATTGAGCAAGGGATTCATCGTCTTGCTGAGTTGATTTTATAGAGTCATCATAAAGACACCAGATCATCCCGACTCTGGTGTCTTAGTAACTTACAATTAAGATTTTCGCTTAACAGGAATCCATACTTCGTGTACTGAATCTACTTGCTGGTCGTCTACCCAACAGTACTTATCTCCTTAATATGTTAGTCCATGACCAAGTGTGTAGATATTACCGTCGCTATCTTGATATGCATATTGTAATCCTTCAGGCATATATTTGTCCTTGTCATAGCCCGGCACATCATTTCTCGATACACACTCACCATTCTTATCAACTGCAATAACGGCTTCACTTGCTGGCAATGTCAACGGTAATACACCCACTGGTCGACTATTGCCCGCCATAACCTCAAATTGAGCCTTATAGAATGTATCGTACCCAGCGATCAATGCATCTGCCAAAGGTTCTACATTTCCAAGGATCCACGGCAACGTGACATTTACATTTATGATTACTTTTCCTCCGCGATTATGAATGCTATCAGTTATTTCTAGTAAATGTTCCATACCAAACAATGTAGTTTCTTCATACGACGATCCATCTAAAGCCATTAGCGTTTTATTCTCGCAGATTTCTAGTTCCAAAAGTCCAGGTGTTGCATTAAAGTAATGGCCGGATTGTGGATGTAAGAACACAATAGCTACGTCAGCTTCTTCATAATTATCGGTTAAAGTGAATTGACCAAGTTCCTGACATTCCTTTATTGCCTTTTCAGTGTAAGACGTTGCTCGCTTCTCATCCTTGTGAAAAACCTCTATATAAACCTTCTTACCGGCCATTTTTTCAGCTGTTAACGGTAATGTCTCATTTTTATTTTTAAGGATGGTTACTGATTTTTTATGCGCTTGATAAGCAGCCTCCACGCTAGCAGGATTACTAACTGTTGATGTAGCTAATTCCGTTGAAACATAGGTTCGATCATCGAATAGACCTAAAGCAAACATTTCTGTAAGCAGTCGTACATTCGCTTGATCGATACGTTTTTCACTTATCCATCCACTAGTGATAGCTATCTTTAGATTTTCAATATCATTGGTATCCGCAACTATATCTGTACCCGCATTGATGGCTTTAGCAAAACGTTCCGCTTCGCTCAGCTCTTCAACACCCCAGCACATTTTGCTCGTGATACCACTGTCGCTATTCACATAGCCTTTGAAGCCCATGCGTTCTCTTAGAATATGATTAAGGAAATAATGGTTAAACGTAAAGCCA
>Ga0153923_100611_pt1 | contig 10588 bp, 10 predicted proteins | sample TSNJ007MetaG_FD_104682 | JGI IMG/M metagenome (GOLD analysis project Ga0153923, IMG submission 104682) | Attine ant fungus gardens microbial communities from New Jersey, USA - TSNJ007 MetaG | ecosystem: Host-associated > Fungi > Mycelium > Unclassified | place: USA: New Jersey, Brendon T. Byrne... | reverse complement strand
TGTTATTTCATCTTAGTTTTTTGTTTGAAATTAAATAGTAACATGGCGATCGTGGCGAAGTGGTTAACGCACCGGATTGTGGCTCCGGCACTCGTGGGTTCGATTCCCATCGTTCGCCCTAATAGAGAGACTAGACAATTGTTTAGTCTCTTTTTTGTTATTAAACATTGGATTTTTGTCGAAGGACCAAAAGAATTTTTACATCTTGAATTTACAATTTAAGTGCAACACATAAAAAATGACTCATAACGAATTTCCAACTAGAATAGGTTTGTCGAAGAACACTATCAGGAGGAAGTCAATTATGAGTCACTACACACATCTTACCACAACAGAGCGAGAAAGGATTTTTCTACTCCATGAAAATGGTTGTTCTCTCAGAGAGATTGGCTCAGATATCCATCGAAGCCAATCAACCATCTCTCGTGAACTGACTAGAAACAGCGAAAATGATTGCTTACCCTCTCATGCAGATAAGAAGTATAAGGAACGCAGAAAGAAGTGTGGACGACATAAAATCTTAGATGATTCACGAATCTGGGCAATTGTACATCGTTTATTTGTCGATCTTCAATGGTCACCAGAAGAGATTTCTAACCGACTAGCTTATGAGCAAGCAGATTTTCACATCAGTTTTGTGACGATTTATCGAGCAATTTATGATGGAATATTTGAAATAACTCCATTATCGAAAGGGAATCGCAGCTTCATTCGATCCCTACGTCACAGAGGAAAAACGCGTCCTACTAAGAATCATACAGAAACTCGCGGGAAAATCCGAATCACCAACTCGATTCATGACCGTCCTGAAACTGCTGAAAAAAGGAGTGAAATTGGTCACTGGGAAGCCGACACGGTGGCTGGAAAAACAGGAGGCGCTTGTTTAGTTACGCTAACTGACCGGAAATCTCGTTTTCTTATAGCAGGGAAAGCACAGAAGAAAAGTTCTCTTTACGTTTGCAAGAGGATGACGGAACTATTTAACACGGTTGATAGAGAGCTTGTCAAAACCATCACTCCAGATAGAGGAAAGGAATTCGCTAAACACTTTGATGTGACAGAGTCTTTGGGAGGTGTTCCGTTTTATTTTCCTGACCCTCATGCGCCTTGGCAACGCGGAACAAATGAAAATACGAACGGATTGATTCGAGAATATCTCCCGAAAACAAAAGAAATGGATACCGTAGAAGATACAACGATCTATCGAATGATTGAGAAGCTAAACAGCAGACCAAGAAAATGTTTAGGTTGGAAAACACCTTATGAAGTCTTTTTCAACAAAGTGTTGCACTTGATTTGACAATTCGCCATTCATAAATAGTTTTATGGACCATTCATGGACCAATCGTGGACCAGTAAACCTACTTTTAAATGATATCATCTAATCTATCAGCCATTTCTTGCTGCCTATTAGGGAACAGGTGACCATAGACATCAATTGTAGTTGTGATACTTGAATGTCCCATTCGATCCTTGATCGTGACTAATTCCTCTCGATTATCGATTAAAAGTGCTACATGTGAGTGTCGAAAATCATGAATCCGAATCTTTTTCAAATCTGGATGATGTTTGTAAATAGTATCCATTTTTTTGCGGACATGGAATCTAGTTGTTTCATTCAGCTTAAATTGAAAGACTTGAGTCGTTTTATCATGTGGGAGAGCAAATTGATTTTCAAAAAGATTCTTCTGTTGCTGCTTCCAATCTTTTAACATACTGGCTAGCTTAGAGTGAATGCTAATTCTACGAATGGAGCTTTTTGTCTTAGGCGTTGAAATCACTATTTTACCTTTTATTTGAGAGCTACTTTTATTGACGATGATCTCACGACGGCTAAAGTCTATATCATTCCAGGTTAGAGCTAACAACTCTCCAATTCGCATTCCAGTAAAGAATAGAGTATAGAAGATTAACTCAAAGCAGTCTTCATCTGAATTTTCATCCTTTAAATAATCTAAGAATTGTGAAAATTCACTTGGTGTCCAAAACTCCATATCTTTTTCTCTATTCGCAAATTTTTCATTTTTGAACAAGGATTAATTTCAATGATTTCTTCATCAACAGCAACATCAAAGATTTTCTTCAGCAACAAAATTATCTTATTGATAGTGTTGTAGCTGAGATTACTGGTATCTATCAATTCTTCTCTGAATTTACGTATATGTGATCTAGAAATATTTCTGATATCTGCATTCTTGAAGTAGGGAAGAAGATGACTTTCAAAGTTGGCTCGTTTTGAATAATTGTAAGATGGCTTATGCTCATACTTACTTTGTTCAAAGAAGAGTTCCGCAAGTTTCTTGAATGAGATACTTTCTCGCTCTTTTAGCAGTTTCGTAGTATCAGTTTGTCTAAGTTCACTTTCAATTGTTTTTGCCTCAGCTAATGTTTTGATTCCATATCTTTTCTTCCGAATTCGATTTCCTGTAATTGGATCAATTCCAAATGATACATCAATCGTATATTTTCCTTTTACCTTTCTTATTGTCATCAGTGAAAACCTCCTAAATTATTGTTTAGAAGCTTTTCAGAATGTGGTATACTCAACTTGTCTAGGGCGGAGTATACATCCTCAGAATCTTTTTCTGTTGTGTATGTTTTGCTTTCTTTTTGTTCTCGATTAAAAATAAATGCTCTTTCAAAAATACGAATTTGGTCTTGATAAATATCAGGATCTTTTTTTATGATTTCTAGTAATGGTTCATGTTTTTTACTTAGTTCCGCATTTTCAATTATCTGCTCAAGCAGTCGCGCGCCCAATGCGTCATCGACTAGTTGAAGAAACTTTAGAGTAGGTGATACGTTTTTGATTATCTATGCCACGCTTCTGACATAGGATACTGGTTGAACTTCCAGCGATAAAGCTAGTTTGTCTGTATAACCGATCAACCTTTTCCAGTTAGTATCAATTTGTATGTCAGGATCAGTTTTTGGACGATCATAGAAACATAGATGTGTATTCAGTAGTTTATATATGATATCTTCTAAGTCTCGATGTTTCAATAGTTCTTTAGCTAATTTATTGGCTTTCTTATGGCGAAATCTTAATTCATAACGATTGACTATTCCTGCCTCTTCTAATGAAATTTCCTTTTTCCGCTTCTGCTCGTAATTTTTTTGGTAGAAGCAGAAATGAACTAAGCTCTGCTTTGATCCAAAGTAGATCGTTGTTCCATTAGATTCATGTTTTGAAATATTTTTCGATGAGATAATTTCTGCTACTTTAAATTTTGACCAAAATTCTTTGTTCTGTATTTTTTTAACGATCTCATCTAGATCAATTAGCCCAATCGCATCGTCAAGTGTCAAATCGATTCGAGTGAAATTTCCCCGATGCTTAAATACTTTTTGAATGAAATCAAACCAAGTTTCATTTCTTGATTTTAACCAACCAGCCACCATCGTACAACCTTGGCCAGAGATTTCTAGGAGCGTTCCTTTTTCTGAATTTAGATGTGATCTTAAAAGGTTGATAATGTTCAGTATTGTAAAGCGATCATCATATCCAAGAGGAGCACCATCGATTAATTCGAAATGTTTGCTTGTAATCCCTAATACTTTTGTGATGATCAGCTCTGAATCAATGGTAGGAAAATGAATAGACAGATAATCAATCTTTGCATTAAGTGGATTGCCGCCATCGATTTCATGAAAGTAGTCTAATAGAGATTTTAAATTTTGTTCTGATAGGTTTCGTGTACCAGCTTCAGCCTTTGAAAGCATAGAGCGTGAAATGCCTATTTTTTGAGCTACCTCCTTTTGAGATAAGTGATAGAGGAGTCTTGTTTCTTTTAATGATTTTCCTAATTCAGTTGGGTCTAGATTTTCCATTTAGTACCTCCATAATATGGGTGACTTGTTTGAGTGAAGAGGTGACTACTAAAATACTTATACGATAGTGTTTTCAGATATTTTTCAGTCATAATTTCTTATTGTTAGCCCCCTGTTAGAATACGGGGCTTGAGCAGCAAAGCTGCTAGAGTATCGAAAGCACTGTAACAAAGCTTGCGGTTGCTGGAGCAACCGCGCTTTGTTACAGCGTTTCGACACTAAGTTGTTAGTCGGTTTCTAACGGGTCGATTCCAATCAATTCTTCAACGGCATTACTAGGGACAATTCCTATTCTACGGTTCTGGTAGTAAGTGAACCCTTTATTGACTAAAAGCTGTTTAGCTTCATGGATTATTTTAGCTGCATGATAATTTGAAAAACCAGCTTGGACCAAATCTTTTTTCGACACCAATTTTGACATTGCATCACCACCTTCTGTTGTTTGCTGCTAACACTAATAATGTTTGTCTTTAGTATATCAGGTGAAAATGGTTTTGTAAACATCAATGTTGTTTGTAAAGTTTACAAGTAACACTTAAAATGTTATAGTCGAAGTGTTGAATCAATTTGTAACGTAATCAAACTTTTTTAAAGGAGCCTTAACGATGTTTAACGAAGAAAAAAATTTAGATAAAAAAATTGGAAAAAATATTAAGAGAATTCGAAATGATCGGAAAATCACTCAAAAAGAGTTAGCAGAGTCTTTAGGGATCATAGAGCAAACGGTGTCAAAAATTGAACGTGGAGTTTTTTCTCCTTCGTTTGCTACATTGCTCAAGATTTGCGAAATTCTAGATACTACGCCCAATGAATTACTCTTAGAAGATAGCGAGTGGAAAGATTGGAAGACTGAGCAGCTTGAACAATTGGATTATTCTGTTACTGGTTTATCTGATAAAATTAGTATCGTTGAAGATCAGTGGGCAAGAGCTGATATGGAAAAAGAAAAAGGAAATATTAAAGGCGAGAGATTCCATCTTGACACGATTATCGGTATGTATGCGTGGACGAATGACCATTATAGAGATATTGCTGAATATTTGTATCAAAAGGATTTAAAAAAATACATGGAGAAGATGACTGTAGAGGTAAGGAAGAATAAGATTAGTAATTTGAATCTTTTGGATTAACTTATACATACTAAAATACTTATGGATTTGGAGGCTTTAACCAATGTCATGGAAACCAATTAATACTTATGTTGTTGAAATATTAACAAACAAGAATAATGTGACAATAAGTAGACTGAACCAATTGTTGCTGACAAATTTTGTTCAAAATGTCGAAGATTATTCTATTTTACAAAATAGTCGTTCTTTGAAGATGAAATTAAGAAATGTTGCTTTACCAAAAAAAATTTCCAAAATAGCTGACAATAAGATTTCTTTGTCGAGTAATGTAGAAGATATTGATGTAATTAGGATGGTCACTTTATATTTGGATATTTTTAGTGAAGAAATAAATATCTTTCTTGAGAAAAAGGAAGAGTATGAATCTTTTTTATTTAAAGGTTCTTATGAGTCTGCTATGAGTGTTCTAGACTATATTGAAAAAAACATATCTTTTACATTATGGGGAGGAAAACAGAAATTAATAATTAACGATTTAATCGGTGGTTTGGAACAAAACAAATTATACTTAGAAACTATCACTAAAGAAGCCAATGGAAAAGCATATTTAGAGATCCTTTTTAATTCATATAGTACTATGTCAGAAAAGCAGACAAGTTACGATAATTATCAGAGCTATATAAAGAAATTTTTTGCGAATACAAGTGGTAATATGATTAGCTATCTCAAATATAAACTGGATTTGGATTACAAAATTGAAATTGATGATTTTAATGGAATAATACAAATTGAAAGTTTCTCATCGGTAATTGATTTGTATCTATCATTTGTGGAATTATATCCTAAAGTTCTCTTTTTAAAAAATGAAAATAGTATTCCTAAATCAATTTATAATTCATTAGCAGCTATCGATGATATTAGAATGAATAATTTACTTCTCAAGGTTGGTCTGAATGAGGAGTACTTGAATGAAAAACTAAAAATCCAGAGAGAGGAGGGGTATTCGGACGTAATTGATGCTTATAGTATTGGAGACTACGATACAGTGATTGATTATTTTTCTGAATATTTAAAAGATCATCCTTCTGATTTTCAATCAACAACCATATATATTAAATCGTTGATTCAAGGTCAAAAAGGGAGTAACGGATTATCAGATATCGCTGCGTGTATGTACGATATGTATGCATTAAACGATAACTATAGTAGGTCTAAGCAAAAAATGTACAGATATAGGAAACAATATAAAGAAACCAGTTGGGAACCCAAGATTGTAAGCTTTTTAAGCCGAAGAGATTCAATAGAAAAATCAATAAATATTACTGACATTGGGTCCTATTTAAATGATAATAAGCTTACTCCAAATTTTTCTAATATTATTTTTAATGACACAATTGAGAACAAATTTAAGAGTGTTATTAAGAAAGAGTTTCCTGAGACAACTAAAATAATTTATGATAATGATATAAGTTCAATTAGGGACAATAACAGAAAGAGATATATGGAGCTTGGAAATAGAGACCTTAATATAAGTAAACAATATAAAGAGTTTGAATCGGTAATTTTTAGTGAAAGCTACGATCTTTTCTCTAGGGAAAGAGCATCAATCAGACTCTCAGAGATTTTATTGATTAATAGGGATTATTTTAGCTATATAAAGCTTACAGTTAAACTTTATTTTGAAAATAATTTGTTGATTAATAGAATGCATTTAAAAGAGTGTTTTTCTAAGATTGGTAAGAGGCCTTCATTTGAAATTAAGTCAAATATTAGTTACCCACTTTTCGTATACTTATTCGATATGAATAATAAACGAGCAAAAAACATTGCTGTAGCCAATTTTTTTGATACTAACAAAATAACCAGTCTAGAAACATTACTAAATTTTAATGTTGATAAGAAGTATAAAATATTCTTTTTGGCTTCCATATTAGATATTTATACATTAAAGAAAGATGTTAGATTTTTAAATGATAACACTAATGCTGAGGATGTCAGATTAGAAATTTTAAAATGGCTGGTTATTGAAGATCAGAAAAGTAAGAAACAGTATATAGACGAAATAAATGAAATCAATAAGCAGATAGCGTTGAAAGATAGGATAAGCCGAATCAATAAAAGTAAAATTTTTGTTGATACTCAAAAAATTCTCAACGAGAACAAGGCTATTTGGGAAGAAGATTACGGAAATTACTTGATTTCGAAAAAATTTGATAGGGAGATCTATGCATATGACATAGAAAATCTCAAAGGAATGTCGGATATAGAGTATTTTAATAAACGTACTAGAGATATAAACTTTGAAATACAGAATGACCTCACCTATCAACAAGAATTTTTGATGTTAAGAAATTTATTAAATAAGGTTTTAGATGAACTACTAACCAATACTACGCATGGACTTGAAACATATTTAAGTTCTCGTATAAGACATGGTTATGCTAAAAATCATTTAACCAATGTCTTCTATAAATATAACTTAATGTCAAAGTCAGATAGTACCGATAATAAAAGCTATTTAATAAATGACTATTGGGATAGTAAACAGAATTTTGATCCTAAAAGTTTCTCTCATTTCAAACAACTAATTTCCCAATTTACTGCAAATATTGACAATATTGTCGCTACTATAAACAGTGAATGGATTCAAATAAAGAGATCAAAGAATGATAGTGGGTTATTTAGTTACACAGAGTTAATTGATATTTCAACAGTAGCATTTCAAGATAATAATTTTAGCAATTTTAAAGAACTATTTGATAGTTTTGTTAGTTTATTTTGGACAACAACAGAAACTAATCTTAATGTTCTAAGAAATAAAATCAATACAAGCTTAAAAAAATTTTTTTACGATCAACTAAACGAGATAGAGCAAGAAATAGCCAAGATTAATACTGAAGGGATGAAACAGATAGTTCCTGAATGCCTTTCAAATATAAATTTATGTCGAACTAATATAGAATCAACTATCAATGACTTTTCGGAGGTTTTTGAAAAACCTAATACAACTCATAAAAGTTTTACAATGGAGGAATTGTGTGAAACTGCACTGTCTATATCTGGAAAGATGCATAGGGATTTCGATAAAATTAATATCACTCAAAAAATTGAGGTTCAAGATGTTATCAAGGGAAATTATTTACCTTATTTTATTGATTCGTTAGGAATTTTAATAAATAATGCGATTGAACACTCGGGTTTTACGAATTTGGGTGATCTTGAACTAGGAATAGAAGTCTCAAAAATAATTGATGGATCAGAAGATTGGAACAATTATAATGAAATATTCCTATCAAGAAAGATCATCATCAGAGAGAAAAGTAATCTGAAATGCATAAAGGTTATGAATAATTTTGCTTTCGATGTGGATATTAATCGAATTCAGAATGCATTCAAATCAGCAGAATCCTTCGATAAGGTTAAAGAGTTTGTTCAAAGTGAGGGAGGGTCTGGATTAATAAAGCTTTCCAATATTTTTAAGAATAGTTTACCTGTCCCTTTCATTATTCTGTATGAAGTTCGTGAACAAGTGTTTACAATTAGTATTGTTTTTGTTAGTGAAGATGCAATTTTGGATAGAGGTGTAAAATGATTGAAATCCTTTTTGTTGAAGACGAGGTTAATAAAGCTAGAGAAATAAAGAGTTTTCTAACACAGCAGTATGATAGATTCTCAATTTCTGAAGAAAAATCATTTCAAGGAGCAATTAATTCTATTAGAAAAAATAAATATGATCTAATTCTTCTCGATATGAGTCTTCCTCTTTCTGATGATGGTTTAGATTTTGAAACATTTGCGGGAGTTGATGTATTGGAAGAGTTGACTAGATTGGAATCTAAAAGTCCAGTAATTGTTATAACAGCATTTGATGTTTTGATAGATATAAATACTAATGAATCAGTCAAGTTAGTCGATTTAGATAAGGAAATGTTCGAAGATTATCAAAATATTTATAAAGGTGTAATTCAATATAATATATCTTCTGTCCAATGGAAGGATTTACTTTCAAAAAAAATATTAGACATAATAGGTGGGGGAAAAAATGAAAATTTTAATTGTTGATGACGAAGGAAAAAAACAGCAAAGGGTTGGATATTTGATTAAAAATAGTCCGATGTTAGAGAATTCAAAGATTGATACAAGGCTAACTATTTCCGAAGCAAGAGAGTTGTTAAAAAGTACTTTTTATGATTTTCTTATATTGGACTTAAATATTGCAGAGGATTTAGGAGATGAACCAAGTATAAACGCAGGTTCAGAGTTTATCGATGAAATTATTGAAATTGATGCAATAAAAAAGCCTTCGAACATAATTATTCTTTCCTCTAATGAGGACTCTAAAGATCATTTTAAAAATGAAACAAATAAAAAAGGGTTCGAATTATTAAGTTTTGACATAACAAAAACAGATTGGGAAGAAAAGTTATTAAGTAAATTGGAGTATCATGCTCAATGTATAGAGCAGAGGGTTCCAACTGAAGAAAAATATGATGTCTGTATAGTTGCAGCGGTTGATGTTGAGATGGAACAATTAAAAAGGCTTTGGGGAGACTGGAAGTTAGTAGATTATCAAAGAGATTCAACCAGATATTTTTCAACAAATTTTGTCGACAAAAATGGAGATGCAAGAAAAATATTGATTGCTCAACAATCTGAAATGGGAATGGCTTCATCAACATTTTTATCTACTAAATTAATTATTCAGTTTGAGCCAAAGTATTTAATCATGGTTGGTATTGCAGCAAGCACCAAAGATGAATATGGATTTGGTGACATTATTATTCCTGATACTATATGGAACTATAGCAGTGGAAAATTCATTAAGGAAAATGATTCTGAAGCTAAGTTATTACCTGATGCAAAATCATTATTATTAAATCCAAGAATAAGAGATATAATTTATCAAACTGATTTTGGGAATGAACTCTATAATATCAAGAGAGAGTTTTCAGGTAATCATCCAGATTCAGAACTAAAAATTGCTAAAGGTCCAATGGCTTGCGGTGCAGCAGTGATTTCTGATTTTTCAATTGTAAAAGATTGGGTTTTGTCTCATTCAAGAAAAAATGTAGGCTTAGATATGGAATCATATGGAATTTTTTTTGCAGCGAATAATTCTTTCGTTTCTAATACGTTACCTTTGTGTATAAAATCTATAAGCGATTTTGCTGACACTAAAAAAGGAGATGCTTATCAAAGATATGCTGCATATACGAGCTCGTCTTTTGCAAAGCTACTTATTGAAAAATATCTTCCATTTTAAAACTGATTTTTTTGATTCTATAGAAAATTTCGAGCACTATTCCCTTCTAAAAAAATCTTAATGTAAGAGTTTATAGAATAGTTGAAGTATACCAATTCATCAAACCTTCCTATTTTATTGATTAATTAACCACAGGAGGACCAATCCATCAAAATATCAATGTTTTCAAATAAATTCAAACTCTTAAAAACGTTGATTTAATACTATTTCAACTTCAAACGAACTGGTCTAGCCAAACTCAAAATCCAGTGCCCTCACGGCGTGCCGGTTCGACCCCGGCCGCCGGTATAAAAAGCTAAGATGTTATTTCATCTTAGTTTTTTGTTTGAAATTAAATAGTAACATGGCGATCGTGGCGAAGTGGTTAACGCACCGGATTGTGGCTCCGGCACTCGTGGGTTCGATTCCCATCGTTCGCCCTAAT
>Ga0153923_100610_pt1 | contig 10602 bp, 10 predicted proteins | sample TSNJ007MetaG_FD_104682 | JGI IMG/M metagenome (GOLD analysis project Ga0153923, IMG submission 104682) | Attine ant fungus gardens microbial communities from New Jersey, USA - TSNJ007 MetaG | ecosystem: Host-associated > Fungi > Mycelium > Unclassified | place: USA: New Jersey, Brendon T. Byrne... | reverse complement strand
CCGTGTGACGCCGCGTGCGCGGCAGACGTGTGACCGTTTTGGTGCGTGTCCGGGAGGACGTGATGAATCTGGAAAGCAAATGGCTCGAGGACTTCAGTGCCCTGGCCGCCACCCGCAGCTTCTCGCAGGCGGCCGAACGGCGCTTCGTGACTCAGCCGGCGTTCAGTCGGCGAATCCGCAGCCTGGAAGCGGCGCTTGGGCTGACGCTGGTCAACCGCTCGCGCACGCCGATCGAACTGACGGCAGCCGGGCAGCTGTTTCTGGTGACCGCGCGCACCGTGGTCGAACAGCTCGGCGAAGTGCTGCGGCATCTGCATCACCTGGAAGGCGGGCAGGGCGAGGTGATGCAGGTCGCCGCCGCGCACTCGCTGGCGCTGGGCTTCTTCCCGCGCTGGATCGCGCAACTGCGCAATGAAGGGCTGAACATCGCCACGCGGCTGGTGGCGACCAACGTCGGCGACGCGGTGCACGCGCTGCGCGAAGGCGGCTGCGACCTGATGCTGGCGTTCTACGATCCGGACGCGGCGATGCAGATGGACCCGGAAATTTTCCCCTCGCTGCACCTGGGCCAGACCGAAATGCTGCCGGTGTGCGCGGCGGATGCCGACGGTAAACCGCTGTTCGATCTGGAAGGCGAGGCCAGCGTGCCGCTGCTGGCGTACAGCGCCGGGGCGTTTCTCGGGCGCTCGGTGAATGGTTTGTTGCGTCAGCGTCAGCTGCGCTTCACCACCATCTATGAAACCGCCATGGCCGACAGCCTCAAGAGCATGGCCCTGGAAGGCCTCGGCATCGCCTGGGTGCCGCAACTGAGCGTGCGCGCCGAACTGGCCCGTGGCGAACTGGTGGTCTGCGGCGGCCCGCAATGGCACGTGCCGCTGGAGATTCGCCTGTACCGCTGCGCACTGGTGCGCAAGGCCAACGTGCGGTTGCTCTGGCGCAAGCTTGAAGGCGGCGCCGCACAGGCTTCCTGAACCCACCCAACAACCCTGTGGGAGCTGGCTCGCCAGCGATAGCGGTGGGTCAGTCACCGCCTGTGGTTACTGATCCGACGCCATCGCTGGCAAGCCAGCTCCCACAGGTATCGAGTGATGCTGGAGCGCTGACCTTCAAGTCAATAAAACCGGGCCTTTCGCTGATTTGACAGATGGTCGTTTCGGGGGCTGTTTATTGCATTCTTTGCGGTATACTGCGCGGCCTTCGGCCGGTACGTCCGGCCATTTTTCGTACAATCAAGCCACGCAATCCTGCGTGGCTTGTTGTTTTTGACGCGCCTGCGGGCGCCCAGAGAGAAGAGGCGCGACGATGAGTGCACTGGTTGGCGTGATCATGGGCTCCAAGTCCGATTGGTCCACCCTTAGCCACACCGCCGATATGCTGGAAAAGCTCGGCATCCCGTACGAGGTCAAGGTGGTTTCTGCCCACCGCACCCCGGATCTGCTGTTCCAGTACGCCGAAGAGGCTGAGGGCCGCGGCATCGAGGTGATCATCGCCGGTGCCGGTGGCGCCGCTCACCTGCCTGGCATGTGTGCGGCCAAGACCCACCTGCCGGTGCTGGGCGTTCCGGTGCAGTCGTCGATGCTCTCGGGCGTCGATTCGCTGCTGTCGATCGTGCAGATGCCGGCGGGCATCCCGGTCGCCACCCTGGCCATCGGCAAAGCGGGCGCGATCAACGCCGCGCTGCTCTCGGCGAGCATCCTTGGCGCCAAGCATCCACAGTTCCACGCGGTACTGAAAACCTTCCGTGCCGAGCAGACAGACAGCGTCCTGGACAATCCAGACCCACGTATTGCCTGAGGTTGTTGAGATGAAGATCGGTGTAATCGGTGGCGGCCAGTTGGGTCGCATGTTGGCGCTGGCGGGTACTCCGCTGGGCATGAACTTCGCTTTCCTCGACCCGGCGCCGGACGCTTGCGCGGCGGCACTGGGCGAACACCTGCGGGCCGATTACGGCGATCAGGATCACCTGCGCCAACTGGCCGATGAAGTCGACCTGGTGACCTTCGAGTTCGAAAGCGTCCCGGCGGAAACCGTGGCGTTCCTCTCGCAGTTCGTCCCGGTCTATCCGAGCGCCGAAGCCCTGCGCATCGCTCGCGACCGCTGGTTCGAGAAGAGCATGTTCAAGGACCTGGGCATCCCGACCCCGGCCTTCGCCGACATTCAATCGCAAGCCGACCTGGACGCCGCCGTGGCTGCCATCGGTCTGCCGGCCGTGCTGAAAACCCGCACCCTGGGTTACGACGGCAAGGGCCAGAAAGTCCTGCGCAAGCCGGAAGACGTGGTCGGTACATTCGCCGAGCTGGGCAGCGTGGCCTGCCTGCTGGAAGGCTTCGTGCCGTTCACCGGCGAAGTCTCTCTGATCGCCGTGCGTGCCCGCGATGGCGAAACCAAGTTCTACCCGCTGGTGCACAACACCCACGACAGCGGCATTCTCAAACTGTCGGTCGCCAGCACCGATCACCCGCTGCAGGCGTTGGCCGAAGACTATTCCAGCCGCGTGCTCAAGCAGCTCGACTATGTGGGCGTGATGGCGTTCGAGTTCTTTGAAGTCGACGGCGGCCTCAAGGCCAACGAAATCGCCCCGCGCGTGCACAACTCCGGGCACTGGACCACCGAAGGCGCCGAGTGCAGCCAGTTCGAAAACCACCTGCGCGCCGTGGCCGGCCTGCCGCTGGGTTCGACCGCCAAGGTCGGCGAGAGCGCGATGCTCAACTTCATCGGCGTGGTGCCGCCGGTAGAGAAAGTCATCGCCATCGAGGATTGCCATCTGCATCACTACGGCAAAGCCTTCAAGGCCGGGCGCAAGGTCGGTCACGCCAACCTGCGCTGCACCGACATGGCCACGCTGCAGGCACAGATCGTCAAGGTCGAAGCGCTGATCGCCGAGTAAACAGTTTCATGTGGTAGCGGCGGAACCTTCGGGAGCCGCCGTTCTCTCATGGCAGGATGCCAAAGTCTGACTAGGCTTTGGCATATCTACCATTCAGAGTCAGAGGGAAATGCCATGGGAATTATCGGAACCATCTTTATCGGCTTGATCGTCGGCCTGCTGGCACGCTTCCTCAAACCGGGCGATGACAGCATGGGCTGGATCATGACCATCCTGCTCGGTATCGGCGGTTCGCTGGCGGCCACTTACGGCGGCCAGGCCCTGGGTATCTATCAGGCCGGTCAGGGCGCAGGCTTCATCGGTGCGCTGGTCGGCGCGATCGTGCTGCTGGTGATCTACGGTCTGATCAAAAAGAACTGATCCAAGCGACCAAGTCCTCTCTGCCAACGCGGCAGGGAGGGCTAGAATGCTCGGCGATTCAACGTCCTTCCTTTATCCGAGCATCTTTTACCGAGCACCTCCATGCGCCGTCTTCTGTTGACTCTTCTTTTGCTGGGCAGCGGCCTGGCCCACGCCGGCGAACTGCCGGAAACCGACTGGCTGGAACTGATGCCCAAGTCGGACCAGAAAGCCCTCGAGGCCATGCCCGAAATCGACCACAACTCCCCGGAAGCCACCGGCACCTTCACCGAGAAGGGCGGGATGAAACAGGCCAAGGGCCTGCCGGCGGTGATGTATTCGACCAAGACCGTGGCGTCGATGAACGACAAACACATCCGCATCGGTGGCTACCCGGTGCCGCTGGAATCCGACGCCAAGGGCCGCAGCACGCTGTTCTTCCTCGTGCCATACCCGGGCGCGTGCATCCACGTGCCGCCACCGCCGCCGAATCAACTGGTGCTGGTGCGTTATCCGAAGGGCTTGAAGCTGGATGACATCTACACGCCGTTGTGGGTGACCGGCACGCTGAAGATCGAAAAGGTAAGTAACGACCTGGCCGATGCGGCGTATGCGCTGGAAGCGGACAAGGTGCGGGTGGTGCAGGAGTCCGATCTCTAAAGCAAAAGATCGCAGCCTTCGGCAGCTCCTACATTGGAATGCATTTCCCTGTAGGAGCTGCCGAAGGCTGCGATCTTTTGATCTTAAAGCGGTTTGCTGCCGACGCTGACACCCATCGTATGGCTCGCCCCCGAGGCCAGCGTGACCACATCATCCATCACATTCGCCGTCTCGATGCACAGCATGCGCTGCCAGCCATCGTTGTCCATGTCACTGAACGCGGCGGCGCGGTCGGTCCACGGGTTCCAGATCACCGCGGTGCGTGAGCCGCTAGCGCTCAATACGATACGTCGTTCCCAGGTCGGATCGACGATGCTCAGTTGCGGCGGAGCGTCGAGGTAGATGCGGTCGGTTTCCCCGGCAAAGCGCAATTCGCCTTGCTGGCGGTGGGTGTTCCAGTTATCCAGGGTCTCGATGTAATCCAGTCCTTCAACACCGTCGACGTGCACGTTGCGCACATCGCTGACGGCGTAATAGGTATGCAGCGCCTGACTGAGGCTGACGGTTTCGGCACCACGGTTATGGCTGGTCAGGCTGATGTTCAGCTGATCATTCAGGTGCAGGGTCAAGGTCAGGTCGACCTGATGCGGCCAGCCCGGGAATCCGCCTTCGGGATACGGCAGCCTGAATTCAACCTTGACCCCATGGTCCTCGGCTTCGATCCCGCCCAGCTCCCAATCCATCGCCCGGACAAAGCCGTGGGCCTGTGCCGGTTCATCGCTGACGCGCATCGCTTTGACGCTTTGCGGGTTGCGCTCGAAGATGCCAAACCAGGGCCAGCACACCGGCACGCCGGCGCGGATGCTCTTGCCGGTCTTGAACACGGCCTTGTCGTTGAGCCAGATGATCGGCGGCTGGCCGTCGATCTGGTAACTGAGGATGTGCGCGCCTTGCTGGGCCACCAGCACTTCGGCCTGACCGTGGCGAATGCGCCAGCAGTTCAGTTCATCCAGTTTCACCGCTTCAACGTTGGGCGTGTTCATGGGGCAACTCTCGATCAGACACTTGGGACGACTATCGACCGCAAAACCGCGGCGATGTTTAACGCGCGCGTGGCGGCACCGAGCGGGTACGACCGCTGCCGTCGATGGCGACGAAGACGAAAACCGCTTCGGTCACTTTACGCCACTCGCTGGACAGCGGGTCGTCGCTCCACACCTCGACCATCATCTGGATCGAGCTGCGGCCGATTTCCAGGGTCTGGGTATAAAAGGACAATTGCGCGCCGACCGCGACCGGCACCAGAAAGGCCATGCGGTCGATGGCGACCGTGGCTACGCGACCACCGGCCACGCGGCTGGCCATCGCGGTGCCTGCCAGATCCATCTGCGCCACCAGCCAGCCGCCGAAAATATCGCCAAAGCCGTTGGTTTCGCGCGGGAGTGCGGTGATTTGCAAGGCCAGGTCGCCTTGCGGGATCGGATCTTCTTGTTCGAGCTCTATCATGCCGGGGGTGCCTCTGACCCGTGACTCTTCGTTGGTATTGCTGGTGGTAGCCGTCTTCAGGAAAAACGATTCAGCACCGAACATACTGCGTTCGTCACGTTTTCCATAGGCGTCTAAAGGGGAAACTCTGCGAAACCGGCTGATCCCGTTCAAAGGCCGGGCCAACAACGTTTTCGCACAGCAACCCCCTACAAACCGGAGCAAGGTTGCGAGTATATCGGTCGGTAGACTCCGCGACGACCATCGGGTTCTGATTTTGACCGGCAAATACGCGCCTCTATGTGCTTTTTCGAACAATTTGCTATGGTGCCGAACCTGCCCAAGCCACAGCCAGCGTTGTTGTGGCGGTAGATCCGCCTATAAGAGAAGCCCTTGCCATGACCACAGCGCCTTCGAGCCTCGCGCAGCCCGAGCAACCTGCACGCCCCCTGACCCGCAATGACTACAAGACTTTGTCGCTATCGGCCCTGGGCGGTGCGCTGGAGTTTTACGACTTCATCATCTTCGTGTTCTTCGCCACCGTGGTCGGCAAGCTGTTCTTCCCGGCCGACATGCCCGAGTGGCTGCGCCTGATGCAGACCTTCGGCATCTTCGCCGCCGGGTACCTCGCGCGGCCGCTGGGCGGTATCGTCATGGCGCACTTCGGCGACCTGCTGGGGCGCAAGAAGATGTTCACCCTGAGCATTTTCATGATGGCCGTGCCGACCCTGATCATGGGCCTCTTGCCGACCTACGCGCAGATTGGCATGTGGGCGCCGATCCTGCTGTTGCTGATGCGGGTGATCCAGGGTGCGGCGATTGGTGGTGAGGTGCCGGGGGCGTGGGTCTTCGTTTCCGAACACGTGCCGCAAAAGCACATCGGCTATGCCTGCGGCACCCTGACCAGCGGCCTGACGGCGGGCATCCTGCTCGGCTCGCTGGTCGCCACCGCGATCAACAGCATTTATACGCCGGTGGAAGTCGCGGATTACGCCTGGCGGATCCCGTTCCTGCTCGGTGGCGTCTTCGGCCTGTTCTCGGTGTATCTGCGCCGCTGGTTGCACGAAACCCCGGTATTCGCCGAGCTGCAACTGCGCAAGGCGCTGGCCGAAGAAGTGCCGCTGCGCGCGGTGCTGCGTGACCATCGCGGGGCGATTGCGATCTCGATGCTGCTGACCTGGCTGCTGTCCGCCGGCATCGTCGTGGTGATCCTGATGACCCCGACCGTGCTGCAGACGGTCTATCACTTCTCGCCGACCGAGTCGCTGCAATCGAACAGTCTGGCGATCGTGTTCCTCAGCGTCGGTTGCATCATCTCCGGTGCGCTGGCGGATCGTTTCGGTGCCGGCCGGGTGTTTGTCTTCGGTTCACTGGGCTTGTTGATCAGCTCCTGGACCTTCTATCACAGCCTCGCCGATCACCCGAACTGGTTGTTCCCGTTGTATGCCCTGACCGGTTTGCTGGTCGGCACCATCGGTGCGGTGCCATACGTGATGGTCAAGGCGTTCCCGCCGGTGGTGCGCTTCAGCGGATTGTCGTTCTCGTACAACGTGGCGTACGCGATCTTCGGTGGCCTGACGCCGATGGTGGTCAGCCTGCTGCTTAAAGAGAGTGCGATGGGCCCGGCTTACTATGTGGCGGTGCTGTGCACGATGGGGATTCTGGTGGGGGCGTGGCTGTGGAAGAAGGGGCGCTAATTCAGGTTCCGCATCGGCTGTTCTGACGCCATCGCGAGCAGGCTCACTCCTACAGTTGGTATGTATTTTCAATTGTAGGAGTGAGCCTGCTCGCGAATGGGGCGACTCGAATCATTCAGTAAAACCTCGATGCTGGCCTTTCATCCAATTGTCATATTTCAGCCATAGAGTGTTCACACGGCCTGCTGATACTTGGCCCCGAATTAACACACCCTATCTGCTAGGAGTAAGGCATGAAACTGAAGCGTTTGATGGCGGCAATGACTTTTGTCGCTGCTGGCGTTGCGACTGCCCACGCGGTAGCCGCTGGCGTTGACCCGGCAATTCCGGCTTACACCAAGGTCACCGGTGTATCGGGCAACTTGTCCAGCGTTGGTTCCGACACTCTGGCCAACCTCATGACCCTGTGGGCTGAGAACTACAAGAAAGAATACCCGAACGTAAACATCCAGATTCAGGCCGCTGGCTCCGCCACCGCGCCACCTGCGCTGACTGAAGGCACCTCCAACCTGGGCCCGATGAGCCGCAAGATGAAGGACACCGAACTGGCGGCCTTCGAACAGAAATACGGCTACAAGCCAACCGCTATCCCGGTGGCCGTGGACGCCCTGGCGGTGTTCGTGCACAAGGACAACCCGATCCAGCACCTGACCATGGAACAGGTTGACGCGATCTTCTCGTCTACCCGTCTGTGCGGCGCCAAAGCCGACGTGAAAACCTGGGGCGACCTGGGCGTGACCGGCGACCGGCCAACAAGCCAGTGCAACTGTTCGGCCGTAACTCGGTATCCGGCACTTACGGCTACTTCAAGGAAGAAGCCCTGTGCAAAGGCGACTACAAGCCTAACGTCAACGAACAGCCAGGTTCGGCGTCGGTTGTGCAGTCGATCAGCTCCTCGCTGAACGGCATCGGTTACTCGGGCATCGGCTACAAGACTGCCAGCGTGAAGACCGTTGCTCTGTCGAAGAAAGGCAGCACTGACTTCATCGAAGACACCGAAGAAAACGCCCTGAACGGCAAGTACCCGCTGTCGCGCTTCCTCTACGTTTACGTGAACAAGGCCCCGAACAAGCCTCTGGCCCCGCTGGAAGCCGAGTTCGTGAAACTGGTTCTGTCCAAACAGGGTCAGGAAGTGGTGGTGAAAGACGGCTACATCCCGCTGCCGGCCAAGGTTGCTGCAAAAGCACTGGCTGACCTGGGTCTGCAGGAAGGCGGCGCTGAAGTCGCAAAAAAGTAACAAACTGAGTCCGGGGTGAACCCCACCGGACTCAGGTAAAAGGCCGGATCTGCCAGCAGACCGGCCTTTTACACACCTCAAATTTTCAATCCTCTGCCAGTCCCGCTGGCGGTGGATTTGGTGCGTCACTGCATTGTCATCTTTCTGTCATACAGGATCGCTAGGGTGAGCGCATGAATGATCTGGCCAATTCCCCAATGACTACGACTTCCCCTCCCAAGCGCATTGATTTCAATACGCCTGAGCTGCAACGCAAGCGCCGCATCCGCGCGCTCAAGGATCGCTTCACCCGCTGGTACGTCCTCGTTGGCGGGCTGGCGGTGCTGGCAGCCATCACCCTGATCTTCTTCTTTCTCGCCTACGTCGTTGCACCGTTGTTCCACGGTGCCAGCCTGACCGCGAAAGACGCCATTACCCCAGCCTGGATGCAGGACGCCGGCAAGCCGCTGATGATTTCGCTCGAAGAGCAGAATCAGGTGGCGATGCGCGTTTCCGACAAGGGCCAGGCGCTGTTCTTCGACATCGACAGTGGCGCTGAACTGAAGCGCGTCGATCTGCCGGTGCCTGCTGGCGCTACCGTCACTTCCATTGGCGAAGATCAGCCAGGTCATCCGCTGGTGGCGGTAGGCCTGTCCAACGGCCAGGCGCTGGTGTTCCGTCACACCTATAAAGTCAGCTACCCCGATGGCAAGAAAACCATCACTCCAGCCATCGAGTTTCCTTACGGCAACACACCGATCGCAGTGAACGATAGCGGCGGGGCGTTGGAGCACGTCAGCCTCAACGCCACCGATTCGACCCTGATGCTGGTGGGTTCGACCGGTTCGCAACTCAATGTGCTGTCGCTGACCAGCGAAGAAAACATGATGACCGGCGAAGTCACCAACGAGCAGAAGCGTATCGAGCTGCCGCAGATGACTGAACCGGTGAAAAACATCTTCGTCGACCCGCGCCAGCAATGGCTGTACGTGGTCAACGGGCGTGCTCAGGCCGATGTGTTCAGCCTGCGCGACAAGAGCCTCAACGGTCGCTACAAACTGCTGGAAAACGCTGACGCCGAAGTCACCGCGAGCACCCAGCTGGTGGGCGGCATCTCGCTGATCATCGGTGACTCCAAGGGTGGCCTGGCCCAGTGGTTCATGGCTCGCGATACCGACGGCGAGCTGCGCCTGAAGCAGATCCGTACCTTCCAGATGGGCTCCGCGCCAATCGTTGAAATCACTGCCGAAGAGCGTCGCAAGGGCTTCGTGGCCCTCGATGCCAGCGGCAAGCTCGGCGTCTTCCACAGCACCGCGCACCGCACCCTGCTGGTCGAGCCGGTAGCCGAAGGCCAGGGCCTGTTCGGTCTGTCGCCGCGCGCCAACCGGGTGATCGTCGAGGCCGGCGGCAAGCTGCAACCGCTGCTGCTCGACAACCCGCACCCGGAAGTGTCGTGGAGCGCGTTGTGGAGCAAGGTCTGGTACGAGAACTACGACGAGCCTAAATACGTCTGGCAATCGACCGCCGCCAACACCGATTTCGAACCGAAACTGAGCCTGTCGCCACTGACTTTCGGCACCCTGAAAGCGGCGTTCTACGCGATGCTGCTGGCGGCACCGCTGGCGGTTGCCGCCGCGATCTACACCGCTTACTTCATGGCCCCGGGCATGCGCCGCAAGGTCAAGCCGGTGATCGAACTGATGGAAGCGATGCCGACGGTGATCCTCGGGTTCTTCGCCGGTCTGTTCCTCGCGCCGTATGTAGAAGGGCATCTGCCGGGCATCTTCAGCCTGCTGATGCTGTTGCCGATCGGCATTCTGGTCGCCGGCTTCACCTTCAGTCGTCTGCCTGAGTCGATCCGCCTGAAAGTCCCGGATGGCTGGGAAAGTGCGCTACTGATTCCGGTGATCCTGTTCGTCGGTTGGCTGTCGCTGTACATGAGCCCGTACATGGAGAACTGGTTCTTCGGCGGTGACATGCGCATGTGGATCTCCCACGACCTGGGCATCACCTACGACCAGCGCAACGCTCTGGTGGTCGGTCTGGCGATGGGTTTTGCGGTGATCCCGAACATCTACTCGATTGCCGAAGACGCCGTGTTCAGTGTGCCGCGTGGCCTGACCCTCGGTTCGCTGGCGCTCGGTGCCACGCCGTGGCAGACCATGACCCGCGTGGTGATCCTCACCGCCAGCCCGGGGATCTTCTCCGCACTGATGATCGGCATGGGCCGTGCGGTCGGCGAAACCATGATCGTGCTGATGGCCACGGGTAACACCCCGGTCATGGAAATGAACCTGTTCGAAGGTCTGCGCACCCTGGCCGCCAACGTCGCGGTGGAAATGCCCGAGTCGGAAGTCGGCGGCAGCCACTACCGCGTG
>Ga0153923_100609_pt1 | contig 10614 bp, 9 predicted proteins | sample TSNJ007MetaG_FD_104682 | JGI IMG/M metagenome (GOLD analysis project Ga0153923, IMG submission 104682) | Attine ant fungus gardens microbial communities from New Jersey, USA - TSNJ007 MetaG | ecosystem: Host-associated > Fungi > Mycelium > Unclassified | place: USA: New Jersey, Brendon T. Byrne... | reverse complement strand
GCGAGAGTGCCTGGACCTGCTGCAGGAATATGAAGCGGAGTTCGAACAGCATATTGTCCGCAAACGCTGTCAGAAGCTGGTTTGCAAGAGTTATTACACCTTGCATGCAATGCCGGCGGACTGCACGGGATGCGGAACATGTAAAGAGATTTGTCCCCAAGATGCCATCAAAGGCGCAAGTGGTTTGATTCATGTGATTGACAACGAAAGATGTGACCGCTGTCTGCTTTGTGTGGATGCCTGCCCATCCGGCGCCATTAAGAAAGCCGACGCAGTGAAACCGAAATGCCCGGATGAACCGGTCGCAGTGGGATCATTTGGCGCACCGGAAGGCGGCACAAGAAGGCGGCGAAGATCATAAATTTTAATGATAAATCAAGAAAGGAAAAAAAGATTATGGCAAAATTGGAAGCAGATGTTATCGTGATTGGTGGTGGAGCGTCGGGAATTACGGCTGCTGTGGCAGCAGCAGAAAAGGGTGCCAGCGTGATTGTACTGGAGAAAGGAAATACAACCGGTGGTGCAGCGAACATGGGAATGGGAATTTTTGCAGTAGAATCCAAATACCAGAAAGCCCAGATGGTAGATTTAACAAAAGAGGACGCATTTAACTTCTTTATGAATTACACTCACTGGAAAGTCGATGCCCGGCTTGTCAGAAAATATTATGAGCAGTCCAGCGACACGATCGAATGGCTGGAAGGGATGGGCGTTCAATTCCTGGGAGCATTTAAATATTTTGAAAAGTCTCTGCAGACGGAGCACATTGTAAAGACAAAAGGAAGCAATCTTCCGGCAGAGCGGGCGGCTTCCAACATGTATCGGGTGTTGACGGAGCAGGCCGAGGAGCTGGGTGTTCAGATCATGTATCAAACCAAGGCAACCAGGCTTTTGATGGAAGAGGATTATGTGTCAGGGGTTGAGCTGGAGGGCGCAGACGGCGTAAAGCAGACGGCGCTGTGCAATGCGGTGATTGTGGCAACCGGAGGATTTGGCAACAATCCGAAAATGCTTTATGATATTTTGGGCTATGAATGGGGCAAGGACCTGCATTCCTTCCGCATTCCGGGTGTACACGGCGACGGTCTGAATATGCTCTGGGAAGTGGGCGCAGGAAGAACCACCCCGACGATGGAAATGACTTATACAACTCCTGGGGTTACGGACGTATTTAAAACCATCAGTGAAACGATGCGCCAGCCAAATCTGATGGTCAATCTGGATGGAAACCGTTTTATCAATGAATCGATCATGAATAATACCACTTATACCGGAAATTCCATCTCCATACAGCGGGAACGCTCCGGATTTACCATTATCGATGACAGCATCCTGGATACGTACAGAAAGACCGGTTTGGATTATATTACAAAGCATCATAACATAAAGACAATTGAAAAATGGGAAAAAGAGCTTGAGACTTACTTAAGCGGCGGAACGATTGAAGCGTCAGGACTCAGCGACTTACATGATGAGAGTCAAAAGACACAGGTATGTGTATTTGTAGCGGATACGCTGGAAGAATTATGTGAAAAAACAGGCATCCATTATGAGAATCTCAAGGTTACCGTCGAAGAATATAATCAGGGCTGTGAAGGCGAAGATGAGATGTTCTTCAAACGACATAAATATATGAAGCCGTTAAAAGGCGGAAAATATTATGCCGCCAGACATTATCCGGCCGGATACGGCAGCCTTGGCGGGGTAAAGACAAACGATAAGATGGAGGTTCTGACACCGGCAGGATTCAAGATTCCCGGACTGTATGCATCAGGAATGGATGCAAACAACATTTATGGCGACAGCTATTGCTTCTTTATGCCGGGAAATACCATGAGTTTTGCAATTAACAGCGGCAGAATGGCCGGCTACAATGCGGTAGATTACATGGATTCGGATGAATTCCAATAAAAACATAAAGGAGAGGCAAGATATGAGATTAGAAGGAAAAGTGGCTATCGTTACCGGTGCCAGTTCCGGAATCGGTTATGAGACCGCCCGGATTTTTGCAAAAGAGGGAGCAAAGGTAGTTCTGGTAGCCAGACGGAAAGAAAAACTGGAAGCACTGGCGGCGGAGATTCGTGATGGCGGACAGGAGGCTTTGGTGGTGGCCGCAGATGTGACCAAACAGGAAGATTGTGCGCGGATCGTCGCCGAGACCGTAGCAGCATATGGCGTGATTGATGTGCTGGTGAACAATGCCGGAATCGCCGATAAACACATGCCCATTGATCAGTGCTCGCCAAGCTGGTGGGATGAAGTGATCCTGATGGATCAGACTTCGGTATATTATCTGACCAAAGCGGCATTGCCCCATATGTTAGGTCATGGAACCACATCTGTGGTAAATGTATCTTCCATTGGCGGTGTCTTTGGTTCCGCAGGTATTTCCTACTCCGCAGCCAAAAGCGCGCTGCTTGGTATGACCAAAAATATCGCCATTCAGTATGCGCCGCAAGGCCTGCGCTGTAACGCCGTATGCCCGGGACCGACACCGACAGAGTTAAATACACCAGAGAAGATGGCGACCTTTAACATGGTATTTGCCGATCAGTGTGCGTTACATATGAATCTCTCCCTGCCGGAGGCCACGGTGACCGATCAGGCCAATGCAATTCTGTTCTTTGCCTGTGATGAGTCCAAGGCAGTTACCGGGCAGGTAATGGTGGTGGATCATGGGTGTACCTTATAATTAGAAAAACGAATCTCCGGAGCGCAGATGGATGTGCTGCCGGAGATTCGTTTTTGGCTATTCAGCTCTGTTCCATGTCCCGTACCCGTGACAAAGCCTGGTGCGCGACCGTTATAATATCGTCCATAATTTCCTGAACCGTTTTGATATCGTTGATTAATCCGATCGCGTTGCCAACCGCGAATATGCCGCCGTCAATATCTCCGGTGTCGTATGCTTCCAGCTGCCGCTTTCCGGCTATGACGGTCATTAATTCCGCCAACGTGGCGCCCTGAGCCTCCATTTCCAAACATTTTACGGCAGCTCCGTTATTTGCTGCGCGAAACATGTTATTAATGGATTTCTGGCATAATAATGTATCGTTTTCTGTGGCATTCAATATCCAATCCTTAAAATTCTGATGAATGTAACATTCCTTTGCAGCCAGAAAACGTGTGCCCATTACAATTCCCGCGGCCCCCAGGGACAGGGCGGCCGCCAGGCTGTTGCCGTCCGCGAAGCCGCCTGCCGCCAGTACGGGAGTGTTAAGATGGTTGGCCGCTTTGTTTGTCAGTACGATGGAGCCGATCTGATCCCTGCCCGGATGACCTCCTACCTCAAAGCCGGCTGCTGTTATGAAGTCGGCCCCAAGGGCCTGGGCTTTTACGGCGTGCTTAAAGGACGGTGCCTTGTGGATCCAGATCATCTCTGACGCTTTTATATCCGGGACATATTCGGCCGGGTTTGCGCCGGCTGTTTCCAAGGCCTTAACACCTTCCTCCGCAGCGATTTTTATGTACGACCTTACCTTATCGCCCAATGGGATATCCGGAAGAAGTGATATATTGATCGCAAAGGGATTGTCGGTCAGGCTTTTTATTTTTTTCAAAGCAGAGCGAAATTCATCCAAATCAGGAAACATGCTTACATTAGTAGTGCCAAGGCCGCCAGCGCGGGAAACGGCCGCCGCAAGCTCGGGCCTGGCGACATTCTGCATTCCGCCCTGCATAATCGGATACTTTATTCCAAGCAGTTCGGTCATTCTTGTTTTAAACATAACACAGCCCTCCACAGCCATCATTTGTTTAAGCAGGAGTCTTTTCAGCTTCAAATGCCGCTATCAACAACGGTATGTACTCATACAAATCGCCGACCAGACCGTAATCAGCCACGTCAAAGATAGGAGCACGTTCATTTTTATTGATGGCAATGATCAAATCAGAGGTTTGCATCCCCGCTAAATGCTGGATAGCACCCGAAATGCCGCAGGCAACGTAAATTTTCGGCTTGACTGTGGTACCTGTCTGGCCTACCTGATGGGAGTGGTCTATCCAGCCGGAATCCACTGCCGCGCGAGATGCGCCGACGACGCCGCCCATGGCGTCCGCCAGTTTTTTCAACAGCTCGAAGCCTTCCGGATTTCCCAGGCCCCGGCCACCTGAAACAATAACGTCAGCATCGGTAAGAGAAACCAATTCCTTCTTGCTTTTAACGATCTCACGTACAATTGTGCGAATATCCTTGTCGGCTAATGCTACCTGCAGCTTGACGATCTGGCCGTTCTTTCCCTTTTCAGGCTGGTTCTTCTGCATCACTCCGGGACGTACGGTGGACATTTGAGGACGTGTATCGGGGCAGATGATTGTTGCCATCAGATTGCCTCCGAAGGCAGGGCGAGTCTGCATCAGTTTCTTGTCCTCGGGGTCAATTTCCAGCTTTGTACAGTCCGCCGTCAGGCCAACGCTGATACGCGCCGCGATCCTGGGCGCTAAATCCCGCCCGATATTAGTAGCTCCGTAAAGTACAATCTCCGGCATATACTCGTTGATCACATCGGATATTACCTTAGCATATCCTTCGGTGGTATAGTTTTTCAACAAAGGAGAATCTGCCGTATATACAATGTCGGCTCCATATTCAATCAGCGTATCAGTCAGCGAAGCAATATTTTCACCCAGCAGAATGGCGCAAAGCTTTACGCCTATCTCATCGGCCAGCCTGCGGCCTTCACCCAAAAGCTCCAGCACCACCGGAGTAATGACCCCTGCCCGCTGCTCCGCAAAAACCCATACGTTTTTGTAATTCTTTAGTTCCATGTTGTGGTCTCCTCCCTATATAATATGCTTTTCTTTTAATTCTTCCCACAATTTTCCCGTAAGCTCCCTGGGGCTTCCCTTCCAGACGACGCCTTTTCCCTTTGGTGCCGGGGTAAAGGAGCGGAACACCTTAGTAGGGGAAGCCTTCAAGCCGACCTTTGTTTCATCCAATGGCAGATCGGTAAGACCCCATACAGGTATTTCACTGGCATAGGCGTCATAAATGCCTTCTACCGTCATGTACCGCGGATTGTTCAGCTCCTTGATGCAGGTCAGCATGACTGGCATTTGCGCTTCGATGACCTCATAGCCATCCTCCAGCTGCCTCTGTACAACTACCTTGTGGCCATCAAGTTTAATATCCTGAACGTAGGTTATCTGGGGAATATCCAGGCGCTCGGCGATTTGTGGGCCGACCTGCGCCGTATCTCCGTCAATCGCCTGGCGTCCGGCAAAAATAATATCGTAGTCGCCGATCTTACGCAGGGCGGCAGCGATCGTATTGGAAGTTGCCCAGGTATCGGCGCCGCCGAAAGCCCTGTCACTTAACAGGACAGCGTTGTCCGCACCCATAGCCAGACATTCGTTCAACATTTCCTTAGCCTGCGGAGGACCCATTGATATAACGGTAACAGTAGTGCCTTCGATATGATCCTTAATCGTGAGCGCCGCCTCAAGAGCGTTGGCGTCATCGGGATTCAGGATGCTTTCCACGCCTTCACGGATCAAGGTACCCTTGACCGGGTCGATTTTCACTTCGTTTGTATTGGGAACCTGCTTTGCGCATACAAGTATTTTCATATTCTTAATTTCCACCTTTCCAATATCATTTGCCAAGGATATTACCGGCGATAACAACCTTCTGTATCTCCGAGGTACCTTCATAGATCGATACAATCCTGGCATCGCGGTATATGCGTTCAATCGGGTAATCCTTCATAAAACCATATCCGCCGTGAAGCTGGAGCGACCGGTAGGCAATATCATTGCAGAGGTCGCCACAGTAATATTTTGCCATAGCAGCTTTTGTCGTGATATTTTGTCCCATATCCTTCATCCAGGCGGCTTGATATACAAGTAAACGGCCGCATTCCACCTTGGTTGACATTTCGGCGATTTCAAACTGGGTGTTTTGCAGCTTAGAAATGGGCTTGCCAAACTGAATGCGTTCCTTTGTATATTTAATTGCCTCGTCCAAGGCACCCTGGGCGATTCCTAAGCCCTGAGAGGCTACGGTTATGCGCCCGCTGTCCAGAGTTGCCATGCATATCTTAAAGCCCTCGCCTTCGCGGCCAAGCAGATTTTCTTTTGGAACCCGTACGTTTTCCATGATAATGTCACATGTCTTTGAACCGCGGATGCCCAGTTTGTCTTCAATCTTGCCGCGGGAAAATCCTTCCCAGCCGGATTCAACGATGAAAGCGCTGATACCGGAAACACCACGGGCGTTTACATCGGTTTTAGCGAAAACGGTGATAAAATCACAAATCGGTCCATTGGTAATAAAGCACTTCCGACCGTTGAGGATATAATAATCGCCGTCCTTGTCGGCAGTAGTGGTAATCGCCGCGGTGTCCGAGCCAGCTCCCGGTTCCGTGATGCCGAAGGCACCTATCATGGTTCCTTCCGCCATGCCTCTAAGATATTTCTGCTTTTGCTGCTCATTGCCAAAATACATCAAGGGCGCGCCGGATAATGAGTTAGGCATAAGCGGCGTAGCCGAGGTCGCGCACTTGCGCGAGAATTCCTCCACAACAATGGCTGCGGATCGGTAATCGCCACCGCATCCGCCGTATTTCTTGGGTATGGTGACGGCGTGAAACTTACTTTTTCGAATCAGCGCCAGGGCTTCATCAGAATACACCCCTGTCTCGTCTACCTCCGCTGCACGCGGGGCAAGCTCGGCTTCAGCAAATTCTCTGGCCAGCTTGCGGATCATCTCATGCTTTTTTTCTAACATTGCTTTCCTCCTACGATAATTTTAAATCATTTCATATATGATAGCCGCACCCATGCCGCCTCCCACGCACATGGTCACAAGACCTACAGATTGATTCCGGCGCTGCAGTTCACCGAACACCTTAGCAGTAAGTACCGCGCCGCTTCCGCCCAGCGGATGACCAAGTGCGATAGCACCGCCGTTAACATTGATTTTTTCTTCCGGAAGGTTCAGTGCTTCCATACAAGCCAACGACTGTGACGCGAAAGCCTCGTTAAGCTCGATCAGGTCGATATCGTCAATGGTCATTCCGGCTTTCTTCAGCACCTTGGGAATAGCGTACATAGGCCCGACACCCATAATTCCCGGCGGGACGCCGACCGCGGTGTAGGCAACAACTCTGGCAAGCGGCTGAATGCCCAGCTCGCTGGCTCTTTCTCTTGTCATCATGACAACAAAGCCAGCGCCATCGCTTGTCTGTGACGAATTCCCGGCGGTTACCGTACCGTTTAACTTGAATACGGTGCGCAGCTTGGCCATCGCCTCTATGGAAGCGCCGTACCGTATGCCTTCGTCTTTGTCAAAAATAGATTCCTCGCTGCCAGAGCCATCCGCCAACGGAAGTCTGGCCCGTATCGGAATAATCTGGTCGGCAAAATATCCGTTTTTCTGGGCGTGCTCAGCCTTTTGATGGCTGCCCATGGCAAATGCGTCCTGCTTTTCACGTGAAATATGATATTGTTCGGCGACGTTTTCAGCGGTGATGCCCATAGACATATAATGTCCTACATTGCTTACCATAAGTCCGGATTCCGGGAAATTCATGTTTCCGCCGCCAGGTACCAGGCTCATACTTTCTGCGCCGCCGGCGATGGCCACATCCATGTTTCCGGCCAGAATGGCGTTATGAGCCGTGGCTATCGTCTGTACCCCCGAGGAGCAGAATCGGTTTATTGTCATTGCCGCTACGGAATCCGGCAGACCGGCTACGCCCGCGACCGTGCGGCCCAGGTTCAAGCCCTGTTCCGCCTCGGGAAAGGCACAGCCCATAACGATATCCTCGATCTGATCGTGAGGGAGCAGCGGAACCCTGTTCAGAACGCCAAGCAGGGTTTGCGCCGCAAAATCCTCTGTTCTCGTATATTTAAGGCTGCCCTTGGGCGCCTTGCCGACAGCACTTCTTCCATAAGCGACAATTACAGGCTCATTCATGCGCTTTCCCCCTTTCTCTGCGTACTTCTTTTACAGGCGCTGACAAAAGCCTCCCGCTCACACGCAAGCAATCTGCTTTCCGGTACCAGCGTATTCTTGGGTACGTCTCCGCCGCCAAGCACCCAGGCGATGCCCGCGGCTGTTTCCAGCAACTGCTCTGAAATAAAGTTGCCGTACCTCATATTGATTGTCATGATCTCCAGCGCCGCTGTTCCGGTGCTTCCGGTGACCATGACGACTCTGTCTTTGGTCTGCGGTTCATATCCCTGGACAAATAAATGCAAGGCTTCCCGCTTGCTCTTTTCCAGTAAATCCGCTTCCCCACAGATCTGCGTGCCCTTTAAGGGCAGTCCTTTTTTTACGGCCTCGGTGAAGCCCTTGCATGGCGGACTCATATACAGGCATTGATAAACCCGTTTTAAAAGCGGGACAACGTCAAGACCGGGAACATCCGCGCTGATTCCATAGGTATTCAAAGCTATTTCGGAAAGGCCGCCGCCCATCAATGGGAACCCATTTTTGCCGGCGCTAAAGCCATATTCAGCTTCCGCCTCACAGATGGCATCGCAACTCATGGCAAGCTCTACGCCAAAATCCATGGCAAGACCGTTTACGGCGGCTGTCACAGGCTTGGATAACCGGCGGATAGTTTCCGTTAAGTTCTGGAAGCAAGCCGACAATTTGTCCAGTCCGTCCCAATTGCCTTCCTGGGTCAGCGACTTTATTTCATTTGCATCATAGCCTTTGCCAAAAAAACCGTCAGCGGATGTGATTACAAAAGCGTCCATATCATTCTCAAGCTGGGACAGAGCATCAGCCGCCCAGCTTGCCGTGGCGGAGTCGGTTTCGCCAATGAAGCGCAGCGCAGCGGTTCTGTCGCCGATATCCTCGATCTGCGCCCTGGCTGTTTGCATTAATATTTTCATGTCTTCTTTACACCTCTTCTCTTTTTGATTTTTGAATGCATCAGGTTAGTTGTATTTATAGAAGCCTTCCCCTGATTTCCTTCCGTATTTTCCGGTGGCAACAAGCTCGTTGATAACCTCCGGGGTTTTCCATTCCGTAATGGGAAGGGACGCAAGGGTTTCTACCACATGCGGAAAGGTATCAAGACCCGACATATCCATCATCTCAAAAGGTCCAAGGGGATGATTCAGCCCGAATTTAATGGCCTTGTCAATATCCTCGGCGGAGGCGACGCCGCATTCATAGCAATGGACCGCTTCCAGCATAAATGCGAAAAGGCATCTGTTTACGATGAAGCCAGGTGTATCTGTTTTGCACTCTACAGCTACCTTCCCCATACCGGCCGCTGCTTCCTTTATTGCTTCCATTGTCGCATCAGAGGTTTTATCTCCCCTGATTACCTCAACCAGCTTCATGGCTGCTACCGGGAAGAAGAAGTGCATCCCCGCGCAGCGTTCCGGGTTTTTGCAGTCTTTCATGATTTCTGTTATTGACATGGAAGACGTATTCGTGCATAAGATCGTATCCGCCCGACAAATTTCGCCTAACTGCCTGAATGTGTCCTGTTTCAGATCCAAAATTTCCGGGGCGGCCTCAACGATCATGTCGCAGTCCTTCAAATCCTCCATGTTGACGGTGGTAGATATGTTGGCCAGAGTCGCCTCGACCGCTTCCTTAGTTATCTTACCCTTCGCTGCCCTTGCCTCTAAACCTTCCTTCATTTTTATGATGCTTTTGTCACAAAACTCTTGCTTGATATCACGGAGCACAACCTTATATCCATTAGCAGCAGCAATTTGTGCGATTCCTGCGCCCATCTGTCCAGCGCCCAAAACACCAATTGTTTGAACTCCCATGTAAAGACCTCCTTTGAATTTGCCGGCATAGCATTAACGTCTCAATTATGTTTATAAGCAATTTATATGCCAAATCATGAAAATCGCCAAAATAGAAAGCGCACAGTTTTAGCTTGCAGATATCTGTATATAAAAAATACACAATGGACAGTCTGTCATCATCGCATTTGTATAGATTATATACATCAAATTGCAAGATTTATATAAAACGTGGCTTTTTATTGGTTTGGCACACTTATTGCTTTACAAATAACCAGGCAATGTATTAGCGTTCTCTTTTGCACCGTGAAGCATCGGTCAAACAACTATGATGGAGGTGATGCAAAATACACAAAATGCCAGGAAGACAGAAGCAAGCAAAAATCAATTTAATTAAAAAAAAGGAGGATTTATCAATGGGAATCGGAACATATGAACAATATCATGAAAGGTTACTTAAAATGAAGCCGAATGTGTATCTAAACGGGCAGAAGGTAGATCGCAGCGGCAGTTGGATGGATGGTGGTCTCTACGTAATGAAGCAGTGCTATGATATCGCCAATGACCCCGAATATGAGGATGTCTGTCTGGCAGTTTCCAATATTCCAGGTATGGAGGGGGAGACCATCAATCGCTGTACCCACATCCACGGATCACAGGACGACTTACTGAAAAAGCAGCTGATGACCCGCCTTATTTGTCACCGTGTGGGCGGCTGTATGCAGCGCTGCATGGGGACGGACGCGATGAACGCCTTATACTCTGTAACCTTTGACTGTGACTCCGACTGCGGCACAGTATACCATCAGCGTCTGCTCAATTATATTGCCTATTGCCAAAAGAACGACCTCATCTGCAACTGTGCACAGACGGATGTCAAGGGCAGCCGCAATC
>Ga0153923_100607_pt1 | contig 10662 bp, 12 predicted proteins | sample TSNJ007MetaG_FD_104682 | JGI IMG/M metagenome (GOLD analysis project Ga0153923, IMG submission 104682) | Attine ant fungus gardens microbial communities from New Jersey, USA - TSNJ007 MetaG | ecosystem: Host-associated > Fungi > Mycelium > Unclassified | place: USA: New Jersey, Brendon T. Byrne... | reverse complement strand
GGTTGACTGAAGACGGGGACTGCGAATTGGGATATTTTCTTGCCGCGGCCCATAATGAACCGCTTAGCCTCTACGCTGCTGAATATATGATCGACTTTAAAAAACAGATTCCGGGCAATCAGCCAGCCAAAGAGAAGATCGCGGATTTCTATGGAGGTAACAGATCATGAGCAACACCGTTACGCTGAATCGAGATTCAACCAGGGAGGATCGTTCCAAGTACTTAGCCCAGATAGCAGTGTCAAAAGGAAGACACCTGGTTACCCTGCGGGAAGCACGAGAAAATGTACGGGTCACAACAAAGGAAGCAGCTGAAGCTGCAGGTATCACGGAAAGGACATTAAAGAAATGGGAGATTGATTGTGGGAGAGCCAATACGTTTGCAATAGATCGCCTATGTAGATATTACGGAATTTCAATGGATCATGTTCATCCCGGCAAGGAAGCTGACCTATTGGCAGCAAGGAGGGAGGTGAGCACATTGGATGAGCAGGTGATTAAAGCAGAGGACATTGTTGCAGCATTGAAGCACATGGGGCGTGACACAACAGAGCTTGAAGAATTTCTTGAAGGAATAGACAAAAGCCGGACATCTGAAACGAAAAACGCCCCCGCTACTGGAATAGCGAAGGCGCTTGAAACATCTGTTATGTAATTACCACTGAATGAATTTTATCATATATCACTTATAGTTTGCAACTATTAATTTTTAATTATTTATTGACAGGAGGAATAAGCTGGTGATGGGAATAAGTGGACAAGGAAGAGATCCTCCTATAAATTCTTGTATCTCGTTATTGAGCAATTACTTTAGAAAGAGAGGATAACCATTGAATAAAGCAATTTATGGAATGGCTATGCCATTTAATGATTTTTATGCAGATATAGATTCTAAGAAGAACACCTATTTGGTAAATCGAACTAATAGGGCTGCTGTCTATTTTGATAGCAAGGTCGGGATCACATTAGAGCATGATTATACTCAAGTATTTGGTACAACTGAAGACGGGTTGCAGATTCAATTGGCTGATGCTGGCGTGTTCTTCAAGCTTACTCCAAATAGTCCGTTAGGTTGGAGTGTTTATAAGAAGGTTAAGCGTGCAGCACTCAGACATTGTAGTATTTCATTCCGGAAGATCCTTACTGAGCAGAATGCCTCTGATGAGAAGGTCTGTTCTGAGATCTTCCGCTCGGCTGGATATACCGATGAGGTAACTGTCCACGATCTGAAGAAGATTATCGTTCATGAGATTTGTCTTACAAATGGACCAGCTAATGAACTGACATATTGCACTACGAACGCGGAAGATCCAAGGCTTAAGGATCTTAACTGGGATAATGTCCCGCCCATGCCGGAAGCTTTGATCTTGCCTAGCGAACGTCCGAGATTTGAGCGTGAAATATGGCTGGCTGAAGAATTAGCATCTATATCCACAGATATTAAGGATTTTAAGAAAGAATTAGAGAAAGCAATACAACCGAACTCTAGGAGGAAATGCGAATGACCACAACATTATTTGACTTGAAAAACAATGTGATTAGTATCGGCAATGAGCTTCTTGCCGTAAAGCAAGAGAAAATAGCGGAAGCTTCTAAGGATGATGCTAGTCCAGAGACAATCAAGCAGCTTGAATTGAAAGAAACTAATCTCCAAGCGCGATTTGATGTCTTCAAGAATGAATATGAGGCGATGAACGCGGAACAAATGGCTTCTATGAGTCCCAATAATAGAAGATTTAACGATCAATATATTGATCCAAAGTTACACATGCAAAGTGCTAAAGCTGCATTTATCCGTGCAGTTGCAAGAGGGGCTAGCGTAACAACAGGAGTTTCGGCAGCATTAGGTGATGATAATTCATCTGGTGGCGAAAGAATCCTTCCCAAAACCATGTCTAACGAGTTGCTGCATGAGCCGTTCATCAAAAACCCCCTGAGAGAGGTTTCAACCATTACAAGCATTACGAACCTTGAGATCCCTAAAGTGACTTTCACGCTAGATGATGATGATTTTATTGATGATACTGAAACAGCCAAGGAACTAGAGGCTGAAGGAGACGTTGTTAAATTCGGTCGCCATAAATTCAAGGTGTTTGCACCAGTGTCTGAAACGATTCTAGCAGCTTCAGACATTAACCTTGTACAGACGGTAGATCAAGCACTGCAGAGTGGTTTAGCTGCGAAAGAGAAAAAAGTTGCGTTTGCTGTTTCCCCTAAAGCTGGGGAAGAACACATGTCTTTTTATTCTACGCAAAACGCAATAATCCAAGTAAATGGCATCTCCCTTTATAAAGCGATTAAAGCGGCAATTGCAGCACTTCCTGAATATTTCCGCGAGAATGCATCAGTTGTTATGCGATATGAAGATTATCTTGATATTATCGAAATCTTATCGAACGGAAGCGCTACTCTATTTGATGCCCAGCCTGAACAAATCCTTGGTAAGCCAGTAGAATTCAGCGATTTAGCCATTAATCCAATTATTGGAGACTTCAGCTATTCTCACTTTAACTACGATCCACAGATCATATATGACCGTGACAAGGATGTGAGAACGGGGGTATGGGATTTCGTTCTAACTGCTTGGTTTGATCATCAAATTAAACTTAAATCTGCATTCCGTATTGCAAAAGTACAGTAACAATTAGGTAGGGGGGGCCTAAATCCTTTGGGGATTTTGAATTGGTGACCGTGCGCCCTCTTCCTTAATACGAAGTCGAGTTTCTATAAGAGGGGGATAAAAATGATTAGTAATAGGTGGCAATGTTATTCAAAAGCGATTGAGTCTGCTCCTGCAGTATCATCGGGACCTAGCAGCACTCAGACAGCAGGACCCAGTACCAGAAATACGTCTGGACCAAGTAGCCGGCAGACTGCTGGTCCTAGTAGTCGGGATACAGCAGGCCCGAGCACACGAGACACCTCTGGTCCAAGCAGTTCTAACACGACAGGACCAACAAATATATCAGGATCCACTCAAACTGAGGGGATATACTTTGGTTCAGGTGGTCATAACCACGGTATTCCAGAGGGAACAGTATTCAAGGATATTAACGGCGTGCCAAGAACGTGGGTTCCTTCGGGGAATCATAACCATCCAATCTCTTTAGCTAGCCATGAACATGCAATGAACCATACTCACAGCATGGACCATACGCATGATATGGATCACACGCATGATATGGATCATACCCACGATATGAGTCATACCCATAACATGGAGCACACGCACCAGATTCCGGCACATACGCATGATATCAAATATGGGATCTACCATGGGCCTACTCCAACATCACTGATCATCGAGGTTGACGGTAACACTGTACCATTTACTGGAACCAGCGGCACCGATATTGATTTAATCCCATACCTAAATAAAGATGATAGTGGAAGGGTGGAGCGAGGAAAATGGCATGAATTAAAAATAACTCCGGATACACTCGGGCGAATTACTGCATCAATTGTAAGTCAGTTATTCGTCATGTCTAGAGGTGGTGGAAACTACTAATGACGTTAGCAGCTGTGTTAGCTACAAAAGATTTTACGGTCGCTGTTGCTGATCGGCGCAGAACGCAACTTGGCACAGGGACCCGTGTAGATGATGTGAGGAAGATACATCGAGTGAATGAGCATGTGATCACAGCATATTCTGGTATTTATGTTCCTACTGGTGATGGAGGACTGCAAGGGTTAGCGGAGGAAATCATAACCAGTACCAACGTACTGATTACTGAAAGATCAACAGTTCAGGACGTGACTGATCTCTATAGCAAGACGTTACTGGGTTGCCTCAATGCAGGCGTCCCAAAAGACTCATTAGAGCTAACCTTCCATTTCGGAGGCAAGGGCACAGCAGGGAGGTACATGCTGGGAAGAGTGAGTTGCTGGGAGAACTTCGAGCCTATGATTATGGAATCGAACGATTACGGTTTGATCTGGAGTTTGTCACGCGCTGAATATGAAGCAGGAACGTGGCTTGTAGCTCAGATAGCTTCTCTTTCTGAAATCACTATGGAGACGGTCAAGGATCTTGCTGTGTCTTTGGTAAAACATACAGCACAACAAGATGGATATGTAAGTGAAACCTATGATTTGATAGTCATATAAATAACCTATAGCGCTCACGTTTATTGAAGGTGTATTAATCACCTCTATTCGTGGGCGTGTTGTTATATATGTTGAAATAAAGGAGCTGATCGTCAATTTGACGACTTGCTAATACTCTGCTAAGTGGAGGATGTGGAGGTATACATCAATTTGATGTTACCCTATTCAATATGTAGAGATTCTAGTGAAATTAGCAGAACTATAAATGTCTAAAAATGAAATAGCCCCCCTGCCTTAAAAGTTAAAACCAAAGGCACAGGGGACCGCGCCCCCAGTTTCGTTTTCGGCGTATGACCATTTCATATATGAGGGGGGGAGTTGATGACACGTTAATGACACATATATTGATACTAAGAATAATAAATTTTGTTGCATTTTCTGGTTATATAGGAGATTATTTCTTTACGGCATTATTAATAAAATACCCGGAGTGAGTTATAGTATGAGGAAAAAATTCCTTGCTGCAAAAGTTAATATTAATCAGAATATCTTTAATTCAAATGTAAAAGATTTGATAAGCTTTATCCCGCAAACAATTATTTTGAAACCAGAGCTCAAAAAAAAAAATTCCAAATGGACATGGAAATTCATAGATATACATAGTCTAGAAGATGATGAAAATACGTTGTATGGTTATTTTGTTAAATCTAGAAGAGAAAAAAAGTTGGGTATAGACGGTGACAAAACAAGAGAATATGAATTACCTTTTCTGGCCGCTTATCAAAGTTTTTTTATATACGATGGAAACAGGGAAATCCTTGTTTTTGAAGAAACGAGCGATATAAGCAGAGATGAATTCACCAGTGCATTCGCTAGAATTATTCACGATACAAATTTATTAATAGGGGAATTAGTCATTGAAGTTATTCCTCAAAAAGATGTTGTTTACAATCAAATACTTCGAATGGATGTACTTACAAAAATTGAATTCGATTTAGTTCATCCCAATTTTATTGATAAAGATGCATACAGGGATCTTAAAGACATCATACGAAATGAACAAGCCACACGCCTTAAAACAACACTTGAAAATGTAGATGGATTAAATAAGGATGGGAAAATGATTCATAGTGGATTAGAAATGGTATCAAGTGGTTATGGTAAAGTAAATGCATATGGTTATTCTCGAGTTGCTTCAAGAACGAAGAAAGCAAGAAAAAGTTTTCATAAGTTTAAATCAAGAGATAATGTTGAAATGACTTATGTTGATGAGGAAGCCGATCAGAAAACTAAAATTGATACTTTAAGAGGGTTTGTGAATAAAATAGCGAGTTTACTCTCTTAGAAGTGAGTGATATTGTGAAAAGAGATGAACGTATTACTTTATCGAGCACAAGTTTCCTTTCATTACTTAGGATTTCAAAAATAAAATCCTTTATCATTAACTGGAGTTTTTTCTTTTCAGTAGTTGCATTTATCCTCACTTATCTAAAATTTAAAAATACAACGGATTTTTCTAAATTAGCTGAATATTACTCTAATATAATTGCTTCTGTTTCAGCGACATTGTTGGGGATTGTACTAGCCGGATTAGCAATATTGATTGCATTAATGCAAGGTAAAGTCTTAGGATTGCTATTACGTAAAAATGTCCTCCAGAAGTTCTTGTTTCCCTTTTGGATAATAGCTGCCAGTTGGGCAATATCAGTACTTTTAAGTGTCTCAATGTATCTCTTTTATGAAGAATTGTCCACTATCTATGTATACGTACTTTCAACAGAATCTTTTGTATTTACCTATTCGTTGCTTGGATCAATAAGTTTGATGGGACATTCAATTAAGTTGGGTATAATGCTGGCAGAGTTATCAGCAGTTGAAAATTCAAAAGAATAGATAACATGATTTCTACATCCTAGGTCTTTCCAGTTCTTCAGAAGGAATACGGGGTGCGTATGAGCCTGATATCTAATCAGGTTTTTATTTTGAAAAACACTTCCGTTTCCTCTTTATGAGGATGAGTTGAACGGGGTGTTTTTTTTGTTTGTTTACGAATTAAGGATGTAAAAATAAGATACAGCAAAACAATATCGGTAAAGCGGAAGTAATGGAGAGGAGATAGCTGGAAGTGAATCAGCATTTAAATGGACAGGAATTGACTCAGAAAGTGATTTCTGATCAGATCGGTCAAGTGGAACAACGAATCAAGAACTTACAACGTTCTATGAACGCCGAAATGGATTCCTTGCTTAGCCAACTACAGCATCTCAAGGAGCTGACAGCGAATGCGAATCCTGAAGCACCAGTTAGAAGAGGATTAGTAAAAGAGCAAACAATAAAGGTGGAGAGGAATGCATGGGCCCATATACCGGAAGTTCTTAAGGTAGTAGATGTTCAGGAGATACTTAAAATAGGAAAATCCCAAGCGTATGATCTGGTGGCTTCCGGACAATTTCATTGTATTAAGTTTGGTCGGAGATGGTTGATACCAAAACAGGGTTTTATTGAATGGTTAGAGGGTGAATGATAGTAAGTATTGAGGAGTGGAGTAGAAAAACGTTTAGAAATTCGGCACCCAATCGGCACCCAATAGATGATATTTGATGGGTTGAGTGTATAGAGAAAATGAGAAGAAACCTTTCTATATAAGGCATTACAAACATAAATTCGGGGCCCTCTTTCGAGGACCCCTTTCATGGGAGAGGAGAAACCGGACGAAGAGCTTATGGGGAAACGTAAGCCTGCTCCGCGGTTGTCTACGACATTTGTGGTGTCGATAATTACATGATGTCCCTGGAAGCCCAGTCTTATACATAAGGAAGACTTATTTATCAGAATAGTCTTGATCTTTCCATTTTTCATATCTAGACAAATTTTTTATTTCATCGCGCAAATGTGTTACGATAGGCGTGGACTTATGCCCTTTTGGGTATAACAAACAGAGACATAGAGCGGGTGATTGACGGTGAGAGTGGTATCGGGAAGTGCAAAAGGAAGACCACTAAAAAGTGTGCCGGGAAGTGGAACAAGACCTACAACCGATAAGGTGAAGGAAGCTGTATTCAGTATGATCGGTCCATATTTTGAAGGTGGAGCGGTACTGGATTTGTTCGCAGGTACAGGTGGTTTGGGTATCGAAGCTTTAAGCAGAGGGATGGAAAGTGCCGTATTTGTAGATATGGATCCCAAGAGTATTGACACTATTCGTGCCAATTTGAAGGCGACTAATCTTGAAGCGAGTGCGCAAGTGTACCGAAATGAAGCAGGAAGAGCACTCAGTGCATTGGAGAAGCGGGGACGTGTTTTTGATTTAGTTTTTCTAGATCCTCCCTACCGATTGAAGCACGGAGATGAGCTGATGTTATCTATGGTAGAAAAAGGAATGCTGCAAGAGGACGCAATCATTGTTCTGGAGCATGAATCAAGTTATGCCTATCCTGAGGATATTCCAGGATTTTATAGGCTGCGTCAGGCCGTATACGGAGAAACGACAATTTCTATTTATCAGTATGAAGCTAATCCTTCTGTGGAAAGCGAGACTGGTGAGGAGGTAGAGAATGAGTCAGCAAATTAGAAAAGAACGTGTTGCCATCTATCCAGGCACCTTTGATCCCGTGACTATGGGACATATGGATATTATTCGGCGCGCATCCAAGCAATTCGACCGTTTAATCGTAACGGTGCTTAATAATTTGAGTAAGAACCCGCTGTTTACTGTAGAAGAGCGGACGGAGCTTTTAAGACAGGCAACAGCTGATATTCCCAATGTGGAAATCGACAGCTTTAGAGATCTATTAGTCAATTATGTTCGTCAAAAAGATGCTCAAGTCATTGTACGTGGTATTCGTACCGTAACTGACTTTGAATATGAACTGCAAAACGCATCCATCAACCATAGTCTGGATCCGGATGCGGAAACGATCTTTATGATGACTAATCCGAAATATTCCTATTTAAGCTCCAGCGTTGTAAAAGAAATTGCCCATTTTGGTGGGAATGTGTCTGACTTCGTGACGCCTGAGGTGGAACAGGCGATGAAGCTTAAATTTAATCGAGCCGATGGCGAAAAGCGCTAACGAGATAGATCGTTGCGGATAATGCCAGTAGGATGATTAGCAGAAGCGATTGCAAACTAAGCAACTGTGGAAAAGAGCTCCATATGGCAGTTACATTAATGGTTCTGTTTGGTATGGATTGTGAATCAGCGAGTGCAGGCAAAGCGGCTTCACTTATTACTAAAAGTGGTTTCCATAGTAGCAGTGTTAATAAAAAAGCATAAACGCCGTGCATCAGGCGAACGACAGCATAGGGGAGGAATCGGACATTTGCTTGTTTAAGCAACGTCAGCACCTGTAGTTGCGCACAGAGCCCGCTCCAGCCTAGTGCAGCAGAGAGTAAGGCCAAGCCTAGTACACCTGATGCTCCGGCTCCGATGCTCGAGAGCCCTTTGCTTATAGCGTCGGCTCCTAAATGAATCTCGAGCAAGCTCGCTGGCAGAGCGGCTGGCAATACAGGAAGTACCGTAGTAATGATATTGATGACCACGGCGAACATAATCATGTAACCGCCCACAACCATCAAATTTTGTACCGCTGTAGCTACTGACTCCCCAAGAAGTCTACCGAAGCTTCGGCCATCTCTTGATCTGGCTTCAGTGGCTGCAAATTGGACACGACTATATAAAGAAGGTCGTTTGGTATTCGTGCGTTCCTTTACAGAAGGCTGCGGATTGTCTAGCCGGCCATTTAAAAGAGCGTCTGTATAACTGGCCAGAAGTCCTGAAACCCAGTGGATAGCAAGTAGAAAGTAACCTGCTGTAGGACTATGTAGGAAAGCTACACCAATCACAATGAGCAGGGTTACTGGACTGGCGAAATGCGTAAGTGAAGCAAGACGAGCGGCTTCCTTGTCCGAAATGCTGCCCTGCCTATGAAGCTGCATTACACCTCCGGCCCCGCCGGGGAATCCAGCGGTGATCCCAAGCGCCAAAGTCCAACCACTCGCGCCAGGTAGTCGAAAGACCTTTTTCATCAATGGTTCCAGGAGCACTCCGAAACCATGTACGAAGCCCGAAGCGGTTAGCATCTCAGACAGTATCAAGAAGGGTAGAAGTGCAGGGAATACGAGTGTCCACCAGAGCTTTAACCCTTGGAGAGAAGCCTCGAAAGAGCTTTCTGGTGAGATAATGATGGCAATGGCTAACAGGATTGCGATCACCCCAGATAAAAAAGGTGTGGAGCGACTAGCTAGCCGGCGTATTTTAATATTGTTCATTTCTAGAATCACCTCTTCATAACTTAAGGCATAGCGGATGTGTTATCAATTTATGCAGAGTAGACAACCATCATGCCAAACCACTAGTCGAAGCGGTAATGAAGTTCAAACATTCAACTCCTAATTGTGCCGTGGGAAAGAAGGGAAGAGTAGTGAAGCAGTTGAAGCATCGGCCGGGATTCCGTGCCACAGCTTACCTCTTTACGTTTGTAGTTATCGTGTATGTATTTGTTTTTATGAACACCCCGTACATTGTATATCAACCGGGTAGTGCCTCTGAAGTTGCCCCTATGATTAAAGTGGAAAATGCTGATCCAGCTGAAGAAGGAACCTTCATGATGACTACAGTATCTGCTAGTTACGCTAATGTGGCGTTACTGGTCGCCTCTGTTTTTAACTCCAATTCAGAGGTTGTGCGGAAAGAAACACGGTTAGGAGATAAGTCTGAAGATGAGTATGCTGCGGAGCAGGTTTTTTATATGAACAGCTCGCAATCTTACTCCGTTCAGGCGGCCTATCATGCTGCAGGAATTCCGTATGAGGATGTTGTGGATTATTTGTATGTTTTTTCAGTTCCGGTTGCCAGTAATAAAGGACAATTCCAGCCGGGTGACAGAATCATAAGTGTAGAAGGCCAGAAGGTACCCGATCCAGAAGCACTTTCTGCTTTACTTTCAACCAAAAAAATCGGTGATCAGGTCGCTGTTGTTTTACAAAGAAACGGTAAGGAAGTAAAGGAACAAGTGACACTTGTCGAGATCAAAGATAAAGAAGGTTCTGCAGTCCGACCTGGTTTTGGAGTCACTATAGCCGCAGTTCAAAAGGTAAAACCTAAAGAACAAGGCAAAGCGGTCAGCTTTGTGGATACGAATGTTGGTGGACCTTCTGCAGGACTGATGTTCACTATGGAGATTTACAACCGGCTTACGCCTGGTGATTTAACCAAAGGTCATAGGGTTGCAGGAACGGGCACGATCGACGCTGAGGGTGTGGTTGGTGCTATCGGTGGAGTGAAGCATAAGATTGTTGCTGCGGATCGAGAAGGGGCGGAGATTTTTTTCGTTCCTGTTAAGAATTACGACGAAGCCAAAACGAAAGCTGATAAAATCGGCACATCTATGAAGTTGGTACCCGTATCGACACTGGATGAAGCACTGAAGTATATGGAGGAACTACCGGTCAAACCATGACCGGAGGTTCCAAATAATCGCGATACAGATCGGTTCTGTGCGGTTCTCGAAAAGCTCCTGCGAAAGCAGACGCGGCTTGAAGGTCTCGTTCAAGTTGTGGATGGGAGCACAGTGACGGCCGCATGATGATGGGTAAGGTTGCTTTTTGTTTCAT
>Ga0153923_100606_pt1 | contig 10663 bp, 8 predicted proteins | sample TSNJ007MetaG_FD_104682 | JGI IMG/M metagenome (GOLD analysis project Ga0153923, IMG submission 104682) | Attine ant fungus gardens microbial communities from New Jersey, USA - TSNJ007 MetaG | ecosystem: Host-associated > Fungi > Mycelium > Unclassified | place: USA: New Jersey, Brendon T. Byrne... | reverse complement strand
GGCTACGTTCGAGGCCAGAGGCTATACGGTTTGGGATACCACATCCTATGCCTTTATTAAGGATGGAACGCTGTGCATCCCGACCGCGTTCTGCGCCTACAGCGGTGAAGCACTGGACAAAAAGACACCGCTGCTGCGCTCCATGGATGCTATTAACAAGCAGGCACTGCGGATCCTGCACCTGTTCGGCAATCACAGTGTCAAACGGGTCATCACCACCGTCGGACCGGAACAGGAATACTTCTTGATTGACCAGAAAATATTCTTAAAGCGTCCGGACCTGATTTATACCGGCCGTACCCTCTTTGGCTCCCGCCCGCCCAAAGGCCAGGAAATGGACGATCACTACTTCGGTACCATTAAGCACCGGGTCTCTGCTTACATGAAGGAACTGGATGAAGAACTGTGGAAGCTCGGCATTCTGGCGAAGACCAAACATAACGAGGTGGCTCCGGCCCAGCATGAAATGGCCCCCATCTTCTCCACTACCAACATCGCCGCCGACCACAACCAGCTGACAATGGAGTTAATGAAGAGTCTGGCCCACAAACACGGGCTGGTCTGCCTGCTGCATGAGAAGCCCTTTGCCGGAGTCAACGGCAGCGGCAAACATAATAACTGGTCGCTCTCCACCGACACCGGCATGAATCTGCTGGAACCCGGCGAAACACCTCATGAGGATGCCCAGTTTCTGCTATTCTTAGCCGCTATAATCCAGGCTGTCGACCAGTATCAGGACCTGTTACGGGTATCGGTCGCCACCGCCGGCAACGACCACCGCCTGGGAGCGAATGAAGCGCCGCCGGCCATCGTATCGATGTTCCTGGGGGATGAACTGACCGAGATCCTGGAAGCCCTGGAGACCGACGCCGCTTATCAGGATAAGGAGCACCTGTTAATGGAAATCGGTGCCACCGTACTGCCTCATTTCCCGAAAGATACCACGGACCGCAACCGCACCTCACCATTTGCTTTTACCGGTAACAAATTTGAATTCCGGATGCTGGGATCCTCTCTGTCCATTTCCGGACCTAACATTATCCTAAATACGGCGGTAGCAGAGGTACTGCGGGAATTTGCCGATATTCTGGAAGGTTCCACAGACTTTAAGAGTGATCTGGCCGCTTTAATAAAGAAGACCATCCGCACACACAAACGGATCGTCTTTAACGGCAACAACTATTCCCCGGAATGGATTACGGAAGCCGAACAGCGAGGACTCCTGAATCTGAAGACCACGGTAGACGCTCTGCCCGCCTTCATCCTGCCCAAAAATGCAGAAATGTTCCAGCGGCATCATGTGTTCACCGAAAGTGAGCTGCATTCCCGGTATGAAATTCTGTTGGAGAGCTACTGTAAAACCCTTCACATCGAAGCCCTTACCATGATCGATCTGGTAAAGAAGGAGATTCTGCCCGCGTCCCTCTCCTATCAAAAGGAGCTGGCGGCACTGCTGAAAGACAAAAAAGACTGCGGATTGGATACAGTGCCGGAAGAGTTCCTCCTGACAAAACTTTCCACCCTGACCGGCCGGCTGTACGGCAGCCTGGAAAAGCTGGAGGAAACCGTCCTGAACCGCAAGCCTCTGACAGATACCCTGGCTCTGGCTCAGTATTACCGGGATGCGGTGTCCGGCTGTATGACCGAATTGCGCCTGATTATCGATGAATTGGAAACATTGGTCGCCAAAAAACATTGGCCCTTACCCACTTATGGGGAAATCCTGTATAGTGTAAACGAATAACCGAACGCTTCCCTTCCATCAGACGCATTTAAGTAGTCTGATGGAAGAGCGCCTTCTGCCCCTGCTTCCCCAGCCTGCGATACAGCACCGTCAGCACCAAGCCTGCCAGAATCAGGCCCAGGCACACATAAAATGCACCATGATAGCTGCCTTCTGCCTGATACATCCGATTCAGGATCGTCGGCCCCAGAATTCCGGCCAGGGCAAAGCCAATGAACATAATACCATAATTTACACTATTATAGCGGTTACCGAACTGGTCCGCCGTAAAGCCGGGGAATACCCCCATAAACGCTCCGAAGGCCATCCCAATGATCGACGTACTGATCATAAATACCACCAAGCTTCCTTCCCTGCAGGTGAGCAGCAGCGCTATCGCCAACGCCGAGAGCAGGAACATGACCGTCAATACCTGAATACGTCCCAGCCGGTCCGAAAGATACCCTGCCGCAACACGTCCGCCGGCGTTAAATAAGGCGATCACCGATACACAAATAGCCGCCGTCGCCGGCGTTACACCAATCAGGTTCTGCGCAATCGGTGAGGCCTGAGAGATAATCATCAGTCCATAAGAACCGCCGCATAGCAGCATCAGGATCATGATATAGAAGGCCGGATCCTGCAGCATTTCCCGCCAGGTCCGGTCCGGGCGGCCCGTAATCTGCCCGCCGTGTCCCGGCACTGCCTCCGGGGCCGCCTGAGGAGCGGTTCGGATCAGGAAGGAAGCTGCCAGAATCATCCCCATAAATACGATTCCGATTACCCGGAAGGTCCAGAGAATTCCCAGGCTGCCAATTAGGGCATTGGCCACCGGCGGTATCAGCACCGAGCTCAATCCGTAAGAAGCCGTCGTCAGCCCTCCGATCATCCCTTTTTTATCCGGGAAGAACTGAATCGTATTATTAATCGTACAGCCGTAGATCATCCCCAGACCCAGACCGGAGCACAAACCATATGTCACACAAAGCATCCCCAGGGAGGTGCTGAAACCGCTGCCGATCATTCCAAAGCCATACAGCAGTGCTCCGATCCGAATTACCGTCCTGGCCCCTAATTTCTCGATTATTTTACCGCCTGTAATCATGGTAATGGGGCCTACGCCGCTTGCAATCGTGAATACAATGGCCAGGCTGCCGGGGTCTGCTCCCAGGACCGCCGCCATCGGCTTGGAAAATACGCTCCAGGCATAGATGGAGCCGATGCATAGATTGATGATGCATGCCGCTGCCAGAACAAGCCGGCGATTCTCTTGGTTTTTCATAATGATTTTTCCATTCTGATCGGTATTATTTTCTTCCTCTAAAATATCACAAAAAAGGCTCCGTGAATAACAGATAATTCACGGAACCTTGTAACACTTTATTGCATCTTTTTGCATCCGTCCCCCCCAAGGGGGCTATGCCATCATCAAACCTTATCGCTCTCTCCACTCAAGAAGCTGTGGGCAGCTCTCAGACCCAGTGTGTATACATCCGAACCCATACCGATCAGGATTCCCTGTGCCAGCGGGCTGATTACCGAAAAATGTCTCCATTCTTCACGCTTGTGCGTATTGGACATATGCAGCTCATATACCGGGCCGCAGTCGTCTGCGAACATGTGCAGCGCGTCATGCAGTGCCCAGCTGTAGTGTGTCCATGCCCCGGCATTGATCAGAATTGCATCGATCTTCGTGCGGTCAGGATCTGCCATGGTGTTATAAGCGTCGTGGATCTTCTCTACGATTTCACCCTCGAAGTTCGTTACAAAGGTCTCTAGTTCTACGCCCAGCTCATCGGCTACCTTTTTGGTCTTGGCATTGACACCCTCCAGGGTGATGGTGCCATACTGTTTGGGATCTCTCTTTCCGAACATGCTGTGGTTTACGCAATGCAGTAATAATACTTTCATCTTTTTATTTCCTTTCTTTTTATGTTTATTTTTTAGGAAATCCGAAGTATCCTCCGGCATCCCAGGTTACCTCTCTTATTTACAGACCAGTTCGATTACCAGTCCGTCCGGCAGGACGAACCAATGGTCCTTATCCGGAAAGGGAGTTACTCCCTCCCAGCTGCAGGCTCTCTGCATAACGGCGGGTACATCCTCTACATTAACGCCGATATGCCAGCCCCGCTCCTCCGTGTAATCCCGTGGTATATAGTCCGGGTCCACGGTCAGCTGCAGACCCCCGATCCACACCTGATCCGGATGCTTCTCATCTCCCTGTACTTCCGTAATCGAAAGTCCGACAGCATTCTGGAAGAAATCCAGGTACCAGGCCAGATCCTTTACACGGATGGCGGTATGCTCTACCCAGTTTTTCCTGCATCCATCCATGGCTTATCCCTTCGCTTTCTGTATCCGGTACTCAATTCCCTTCACGCAGGCTACCATGGTATCGTTAACCGGAGTGGGTACTCCTGCTTTCCTGCCCCACTCGGCTACGGCTCCGTTAATAAAATCAATCTCCGTCGCCACTCCCCGCTCGATACTCTGCAGGATCGAAGCCTTAAAGGAAGCTGGCTGGCCTTCAGCTGCATGGTCCCAGCTATACACCGGGTCCTCAGAGGTCAGCTTTACCCCATAGGCCTTCGCCACGGCAATTGCCTCTGCTACGGCAGCGCAGGCAGTCTCTTTCATCTGAGGGAGAGCGCCTTCCTGGTATTTCTCATAAAGCCCTCCATAAGTCAGGCCGGTAATGCCGCTGATGGCGCCGGTAGCCACATTGACCAGCAGCTTATCCCAGATCATGCCGCGGATGTTATCGCTTACAATAGCCTCTACGCCGCCGCGGGTCAGTTCCTCTCCGATAAAACGGATCCGGTCTGTGATCTGTCCGTCCATTTCTCCAATATAGGTAACTCGTCCCGTTACGGTAGCCATAACCTTACCCGGCTCTACCAGAAATCCGCTGGCAAAGGTCTTACCGCTGATTACATTTTCCGGGCCTGCCACTTCCATAATCGCTTCTTCATTGCCCAGACCGTTCTGCAGTGTCATGACCGTGGTTCCTTCTCCGATCAGCCCTGCATCCTTGGCCTGCTGTACGGCCTCCCTGGTACTGAAGGATTTCACCAGGACAATCACCAGATCCTGCTTCGGGATATCCGAATAGCTGCCGGTGGCATTCACCGGAACAAAGACTCCCGGATCACGGTCCAGATTTTCCACCATATGGAGCCCCTTGGCGTTCATGGCATCGACGTGGGCCTTAAACATATCAAAAAAGGTTACCTCATGACCGCCTCGGGCCAGCGTTCCGCCAATAGAACTGCCCAGAGAGCCTGCTCCTAACATACAAATTTTCATTGTGATTCCCTCATTTCATTATTCTTTCCAATTATCGTACCGCTCTATTACCGGAATTGCAATTACTTTTCTTTCGGCACCAGGAATTTCAGGATATGGGTGGCCACTACAACCACTTCGCCCTTCTGGTTTGTGATCACCAGATCGGAGAATGTCTTCATTGTGTCCTCTTCCACTCTGGCCACTGTATAGGTGGAGGTCAGCGTGTCGCCGAAAAAGACAGGCTTTACAAAGCGAAGACGGTCATAGCCGTAGGAAGCACTTGGAATCGGAGACTTCATCTGCTGCTGAATCATCGTGGAAGCCGTGCAGCCCAGGGCAAAGGTCAGTATACCGTGGACAATTCTGGTTCCATACTGAGTAGTCTTCATAAATTCTTCGTTATAATGCATCTGGCTAAAATCGCCGGTGATGCCGCCGAACAGGTATACATCACTTTCACTGATCGTTTTTGTAAACTGGCAGGTATCGCCTACTTTTAAGGGTACCGGGTATTCTTTGCTCATAATCATCTCTCCTTTTCTGCTATCTCGTCCAGGGAGCTTCCTTCTTTACTCCCATTGCCTCTTCTCTAAACAAACGCACGTCCATTTCACGCAAGTCCTTCGCCACCTGCGGACGGAAGTCCATATTTGCAAGGATGTCCTTCTCCACGTCCATGCCTGGCGCGATTTCGCATAATTCCAGGCCCTGCTTCGTCAGCCGGAATACGGCTCTTTCCGTAAGATAGATTACTTCCTGACCTCTCCTTAATGCCTCATCCCCGCTAAAGGTAATCTCCGGTACCTGGGAAATCAGTTTCTTGACCTTACCCTCCTGCAGAATTTGAATCTTACCGTCTGCTACCGCGGTGCGGAGTTTACCGGCTCTCAGAGTACCACAGAAGACCACTTTTCTGGTATTCTGGCAGATATTTACGAAACCGCCGGTTCCCATGATCTTGCCGTTGAATTTATGAACGTTTACATTTCCCTTTTGATCCAGCTCTGCAAAGCTTAAGAAACATACGTCCAGACCACCGCCGTCGTAGAAGTCGAACTGAGCCGGCATATCCAACAGGGCCTGCATATTGATGCTGGCGCCGAAGAAAATTCCCTGCGCGGTGGAACCTCCAATGGGGCCGGTCTCTACTGTCAGCGTAAAGTCCTCTCCGACACCCTCTTCCCTGGCTACAATGCCGATACCATCGGCCACGCCAACGCCTACATTTCCCACATCTCCAGGCTTCACCTCCATCAATGCCCTTCGGGCAATGACCTTCCGCTCGTTCAGGGGAAGGGGAACCACATCTCCTGTATCTTTCCGAAAATCACCGGAGATAAATTTGTCTACCGGCGCATTGTACATCTGAGGCTGATCCGGTATTTCGACGACGATATCCACATAGTAGCCGGGAATCGTTACCCGTTTGGGGTGAATCGTACGGGCGGCCACTACTCGCTGTACCTGGCAGATTACCAGCCCTCCGTTATTGTGAGCGGCCTGCGCCATAGCCAGCGCATCCAAGGGGGTTACCTCATCCTCCATACTGATATAGCCTTCCGTATCGGCGGTTGTCCCACGGATAATTGCCACCTCAATCGGAATTGTGGGATAGAATAAATACTCTTTCCCTTCGATCTCCATTCGCTTTACCAGCTCTTCCTTCGTGCAGTCATTTAACTTACCGCCCTGCTGTCTGGGATCCACGAAGGTTCCCAAGCCTACGTGACTGATCAGTCCCGGCTGTCCGGCTGCCGATGCCCGCAACAGCTGTGCCATAATTCCCTGGGGGAAATTATACGCTTCAATTTCATTACGCTCTGCCATTTCGGCCAGACGGGGAGACTGGCCCCAATGACCGCCGATTACCCGCTTTACCATTCCCGTCTGGGCCAGGGGCGACATCCCCCGATCCGCTCGGTCCCCCAAGCCGGTAGCATGATAGTAAGTCATGTCCCGGGGCTGTTGCTCGACGCGGTAACGTTCGGCTAATGCCTCAATTACCTCTGTTGCCTCACAGATGCCGCCGCCGGCCCCGATGATTCCTACTGTCGCACCATCCGGAATATAGGAGACTGCCTCCTTCGCCGATAGTATCGTAACGGCGGTTCCTTTTCGCTCCGGTTTCTTTATCATTGCTGATCCCTCCTGCAGAAATCTGGTACTGGTTCGTTTATTTCCTTTGTACTAGTATTATCTAAAAAATCAATTGAATTCACAATGGAATATCCGATAGATCGGTTAAAATATCTTACCGTTATATTTGAAGACTTTTGCTGTTTTTCTGACATTTTTTCTTGATTTTTCGTAATTTATGTTAAGATTAATTGAATTATCTTATCATTCGCTTTAAAATATCTTGGATTTTTATACAAAAGTCCGCTATAATAGGCATAATGGTACATCTGTGTACCGGTTCATTCATTTTTAGCTCACGGAAGGAGAAATGAAGATGTTCATGCACAATTTTGATAAGGAGCCAACCGGGATTTTTCGGGAAGGCGTACTGCCCCGGATCGAACGGATCAGCCATACCTACAATAACCCCTCCTGGTATTACGCTCTTCATGTGCATACGGAACAGGTGGAGCTGATGTATGTTGCGGATGGGAAAGCTACCATTACTTTGAATCAAAACGTTTTTCAGGTGGAGAAAGGGAACCTTCTGTTAATTAATAAAGGAATGGCTCATGCCATTGAATCCAGCCTGGAGGAACCCAGCGATATCTGGTGCTGTCTGATGGGGAATGTGGAATTTCAGGATTCAGAGGAAGATCATCATTTTGCCTCGGTGGCGAAGTCCGGGGAATTCCAGAATTTTATCAATCAAACCATGCAGCGCTTGTATGATTTTTCTTATCAGAAGGGGGCGGCGGCCCAAGAGATCTGCAATCACTTATCCACCTGCCTGGTCGTGCTCTTCCGGCAGCTGCTGTTAGAGAGTAACTTGTCTTATGAAGTGAAGAATCCGACCTTCGCTCAGAAGGTGCTGGTGTATATTAATGAAAATTATGAGAAGAGAATTGACCTGCAGCATTTATCCGAGATGTTTTACACCAGTGCCAGCCACATCAGCCGAGAATTTAAGAGAGAGTATAAGATATCACCGATTAATTACCTGATTGATAAGCGGTTGAGTGAAGCCAAATGGCAGTTGATTAATACGAACGAGACCGTTTATTCGATCGCAGAACGGGTCGGTTATGATAATTATTACTATTTTTCTAAGCTTTTTCACCAGAGGATTGGCTTCCTGCCGACCGAATACCGTGAGAAATATAAGGAAGAAGAAGCGGACACAACGGCACCCTGACGGTCATCCTGAGACTCTTCGCTGTTCTCAGGATGACCGTTAAAGCGGATACTGCCGAGCCAACCTGTATCGGTAAGACCCGTCGGCTCATTGAGCCGTGTATTTCTCACACATCAGCAGGGTAAGCCCAAGGCTTTTCGCGCCCATGCCGCGCGCCCGCTCCAGCTCCTCAATCGAAACGGAGCAGAGCGCGTCCATGGTTTCGATCTTCGCGCGCCGTATCGCGGTTACCGCGCGGTTTGTCACGCCTTTCAGCTCCGCGGGCGTATTTTCGTGAAAAAATATTTTAACATCGATATCCTGGTTCATGATTTTTCCCGCGTCCGCCGCTGCTTCCTCCCGATCAATCCCAGCCCGGCGAGCATGGATACCGCTCCCAAAAGGGCCCATGGCAGGATATTGCCGTCGTCGCCGGTCTTGGGCAGGTCTGACGTATCCGCCGCCGTCACCGTCACTGTGCACGTTGCGGTATAGCCGCCGTCGTCTGTCGTTACGGTGATGGCCGCCGTGCCGGCTTTTACGCCCGTCACCTTACCGTTTGCGTCCACCGTGGCGATTAACGTATCGCTGGATTTCCACGTCACGCCCTTTTCCGTGGAGCCGGATGGCCGGATCGTGGCGGCCAGTGTTTCGCTCTTGCCCACGGCCAAGGTCAGCGTGGTCTTGCTTAAGGTAACGCCCGTAACGCCCACGCTTGTCCGCGCGACGGTGAGGCCGGTTTCCACAATTACAGCGTCCTGGATCAGGCCGCTCTCGTCGGCAAAGGTGGCGGTCAGCGAATACGCGCCGTCCGGCAGGTTATCCAGGAAACTGGCATACAGCGTGATTTTCACGCTTCCGCTTACCACCTCGCCGATGGCCGTGCCGTCTTTTTTCAGCAATATGCGGCTGCCGCCGTCCACCCACTCCAGGTCAAGTGCCTTGCCATTGAAGAATATGCCGGTCAACCGAACGTATTCTCCGTTGATTTTGAATACCGCGTCATCGCCCGTGCCGCTGATGATGCCCGGCTGCTCAACGAAATCCACCACCGTCACATCGCAGGACGCGGTTTTGCCGCCGTCCGCTGTCGTGGCGGTAATTGTCGCCATACCTGCCTTGACGCCCGTCACCCTGCCGGCGCTGTCCACCGTGGCAATCGCAGCATCGCTGGATTTCCACGTTACGCCCTTGTTTGTAGCGTGATCCGGCATAACCGCCGCCGTCAGCGTTTTACTTCCACCCACGGGGAGCAAAAGCGAGCTCTGGTTCAGGCTGACACCGGTGACAGGGCTGACCGGCGTCGCCGCCGCGCGCGCCACCGCTCCGCTGCCAACGATGTTGACCGCGCGAACCTCGAAGGTATAGCCGGCGCCATTTGCAAGGCCGGTAAAAAGATAGCTGGTGTTAAGGCCCGCGTCTTTCCAAGTTGAGCCGCCGTCGCCGGAAACTTCATACCGGGTGATCGTGCTGCCGCCATCGTGTGATGGGGCGCTCCATGAAAGGGTCACCTGCCCGTTACCGGGAGCAGCCGTAAGGCCTTGCGGCGCGTCGGGGGCAGCCGCGGGGATATTGATGCCGGCGCTCATTGCTCCGCTGTAATCGCCTGTGCCGGTGATCGCGACTGTGATGGTCTTTCCCTGATCGCTCTTTGTAATGGTGTAGTCGGCTGTTGTTTGGCCGGTAATAACAGCGCCGTCACGCAGCCATTGGATGTTATAGTTCCCGCCGGCTGGCGTAAGGGACGTTACATCCAGCGTCAGCGTGTCTCCAAGGGCCGTTCCGCCCGCGATGATGGATATGCTGCCGCCCAGGGATATCTTGCCCACTTCTACCGGGTCACTTATCACACTGCCGGCGAAATTTAAAGTTCCTGTCACTTCTACGGTAATCCGCGTACCTATGGGGTCGGCCGCCACATTTTGAACGGTATAGGCTTGGCTTGCTGCGCCGGGAATGGCCGTGTCGTTTCTATACCACTGATAGTCCACTGTCGCACCGGAAGTTATGCCGGAAATATTGGCGGTCAGCGTGTCACCGGCGTCGATTTTACTCGCGTCGCTGCCTCCGCTATGATTGATGCTGATCGTAACGACGCCGGAGATGGGCTTTTCGCGGATGTTTACCGCAATGCCAGACGGCTGGGTCAACGTGTAGTTACCCGCATCCGCGCCGGTCAGCATGATGCTTGTGATGGTGACAGCCTTGCCGCTGCCCACGTTCGCGTCGGAGATTGTACCGGCGGCCGGTACGACCTGGCTGACGCTGTCGCCGGTTATCACGCCCACGAGCGTCCCGCCCGTGATGGAAACCATTTGCGTTCCGTCATATTCCCGGTCTGTGGCGGTTACATCCGT
>Ga0153923_100604_pt1 | contig 10665 bp, 7 predicted proteins | sample TSNJ007MetaG_FD_104682 | JGI IMG/M metagenome (GOLD analysis project Ga0153923, IMG submission 104682) | Attine ant fungus gardens microbial communities from New Jersey, USA - TSNJ007 MetaG | ecosystem: Host-associated > Fungi > Mycelium > Unclassified | place: USA: New Jersey, Brendon T. Byrne... | reverse complement strand
TTCTGAAGGATTACACCGGCGACTATGTCATTTTCAGCAAAAATGCGGATGAAGACAATTCGTTCCAGACTACGGAGACGTACAAAAATATTCCTGCTGTCAAGAATCAACATGTTTTCGAGGCTGATGCGAAGGCATTCTACTTTAACGATCCACTTAGTATGGAATACCAACTGGAGTTTTTCGTTCAACATTTTCTCGGTCAATAAGGTGACGATGAGAGTCAAAGAGGTTAGCCATATAGGCTGACCTCTTTTTATTATGTATGAAGACAGGATGCACACCTAGGGTTTCAGTATGGAATTCGGAGTAATTTAAATGATTAATACCCAATTTTAATGAGTATTCAATCTTTGTTTAAATTCAGTTTACAAATGTGAGTTATCATCGCGTTATAAACAGTTATATAGGAGGAATTGCAATGGTTCATGTACAAAAAAGAATAATAGAGCCCAACCATGGTGATTGGGCCGTCGAAGCGCGCGGACTCGTCAAGAATTTTGGAGACAATCGAGCGGTGGATGGCGTAAATTTAAATGTTCGTGCCGGTACAATCTACGGCGTGCTTGGTCCGAATGGGGCAGGTAAGACCACAACAATTGGAATGCTGGCGACTTTACTTCGTCCGGATGCAGGCTCGGCGCGAATCTTTGGGCACGATGTGGTGAAGGAGTCGCAGATTGTCCGTCAATTGATCGGGGTGACAGGTCAGTATGCATCGGTCGATGAATCACTTAGCGCTACTGAGAACCTGATCATCTTCTCTCGGCTGCTAGGGCTGGGGCGTGCAGAAGCGCGGCAAAAGGCAGACGAGTTACTTGAGGAATTTGGCTTGACGGAGGCAGCGAAGAGACCGTTGAAGAACTTCTCCGGGGGCATGCGTCGTAGATTGGATCTGGCGGCAAGCCTCATTGCACAGCCACCCCTTATCTTCCTTGATGAGCCAACTACAGGGTTAGATCCACGCACACGTACACAGATGTGGGATACGATTCGTCGGTTAGTGAAGACGGGGTCAACTATACTGCTAACAACACAGTACCTCGATGAGGCAGATCAATTAGCAGACCGGATCGCCGTTATTGATCATGGCCGAGTTGTCGCTGAAGGTACTGTGGATGAACTGAAAGCGTCTGTAGGTACTTCGTCATTACAATTAAGCATACAAAATTTACAAGACATTGATGTAGCCCGTCAGATCGTTGAACGTGTACTCAACATCCAGTCAAATGTACTTTATGAAGCTGGTAAGATTATTGCACCGATGGCTAACGCCGACCTTGTCACAGATCTACTTATCGCTCTTCGTGAGTCGGGAATTCAATTGTCTGAAATGAGTGTACAGAAACCGACCCTTGATGAGGTGTTTCTAACGATTACAGGCCAAGGAGTTAAGAAGGATGCGGAAAAGGCGTCCTTTGAATCGAAGAAAGCGGAGGTGGCAAAAGCATGAAAAGTACTTCAATTAAATCGGGTTTCGATCGTGAACTGAAAAATCACACGAGCTTCAGACAGACGGTGCGTAATTCATTGACAATGGCCTATCGAGGTCTACTGAAAATTCGACGCACACCTGAACAATTATTCGATGTTACACTCCAGCCAATCATATTCACCCTGATGTTTACCTACATTTTTGGTGGGGCCATCTCAGGTGATATCGTAAGTTATTTGCCCGTCATCATTCCAGGTATCCTCGTACAGACCGTAATCACGACCTCAGTTGTCACAGGTGTCCAATTGCGTGAGGACATGGATAAAGGCGTATTTGATCGATTCAAGTCATTGCCTATTGCGCGTATTGCACCATTGGCGGGAGCATTATTGGCAGATACCATCCGGTATAGTATTGCTACTATTCTTACAATAACCATGGGATATATTATGGGCTATCGGCCCGAGGGTGGTCTGGAGCACGTTGCGCTTGCTGGGATTCTTGTGATTTTCTGCGCCTGGTCGATTAGCTGGATTTTCGCCTTCTTCGGCGTAATTGCCCGTACCGCCTCAAGCGTACAGGGGATATCGATGATTGTGCTGTTCCCACTCACGTTTCTTTCGAACGCCTTCGTGCCGGTTAATACCATGCCGAACTGGCTCCAGTGGTTCGTTAATATCAATCCGATTTCGCATCTCGTCACTGCAGTAAGAGATCTTGCCAACTCTGGAACGATAGGTTGGGATCTGGTCATTTCTCTTATTGGCTCTGCTGTTATTGTTGGTATCTTTGCACCCATTACGGTACGTGCATACATGCGTCGGACATAGTAGATATACTCTCATCAATAGAATCGCATCACAAGCAATAATGTACTTAGGGGGATCTTCCCCTAGGATATTGCTCCAGCAGCATTATTAACTAAGCAGCGCTGATGCTATTTCTCAAAAAAAATCATGTTAATAATATTGTCTATTTCTATTATTTCCGTTCAAGCTACTGAATGGTATGATAGAAAGTGGGGTGAATATAATTATGAATATGAAAATGAACAATGAGACAACCAGCGAAGAAGAAAACAATAATCAAGAAACGATGTCTGAAGAAAACATGGTTGAGCTTCTAAAGGCTGTTCACCATAACGGCATCGTGTCTTTGAAACAGCACTTTAACGAAGTCCAAGGACAAGTGCTGAATCTGGATGCTTATGGTCCTATTTTTGTGTATCATGTGAAGGATGATTCGAACGATGTATATTCTTGTGGTTTCTTCCTTCGAGAAATGGTTGCAAGATTCCAGTCAGGTAATGATCCAGCAATTTGGATGGCTTCTTTCTTCTATGAGTTGATGAAGATTAAGGGAGGCAAGACGCTTCCAGAACCAGCCTCAAGCGAAGAAGATGCGAAAGCAATCATTGACAACGTGTTAGTTCCTAAATGTATTCAAGAAGTACGTGAGGAATTTGCTCCGGAAGAAGTACATGCGGGTCTAGGTTGGAACCAAGAATACGGTCCGATCTTCGAAGCGGGATTCCCTGCAATCAAAGAAGGAAATAACGTGTGCGCGTTCCCGTTACATCTATTATTCACACATTTGCAATTGAATCGTGACCCATCAGAGCTACTACTTCAAGGCTTGTACCAGATCCGTAAAGAACATGGTATGGACTAGGATGATCTAATTATTATGTGAGCTTAAGTGTGAAACTCTTCCTAGGTTACACAAGACAAAAAAGCTACTTCTTCGGAAGTAGCTTTTTTGTCTTGTGCAGTCTTAAAGAAGCCGAATCAAATATTCATATATAACCCTAAAGCTTGAAAGACCCATTCGTGGATAACGTAACTATGACTGCGATGAGGTATAAATGTAATCACAATGATTTCAACTTCGTTTATTGACGATGGAGGATTGCGATCATTATAAAGTACTTGTGTTTAAAGGCTTTTTAAGATCCGAACCTAGGGGGATAGAACTCGCACATCCTTGTCTTACCATCTTGGGATGTCCGAATCCTAATCTCAATAGCTGACGAAGCCTACTCTACGAGGATTTTAGCGGTAGATTCAGACGCCGTGCTCCTCCGTGATGCTTACACATGTAGTCTTTACATTTACTCCGTCCGCGCGGACTGAACCCCTGACCTCATCGCTGCTAGGATGTAGCTAATTATTTCTATTGCATTCTCAATTTAAAAGGAATAAAATACCATTATGTTTACATGTTTAAAAATTTAAACATAAGGAGAGTTTCATGAAGCATCATAATTGCGACACCAAACTGATCCTAGATAAGTTCACCCAAAGCACCATGATATTCCAAGCGTTGGGAGACGTGAACCGCCAACAAATTATCACTCATCTTATTGAACTGACAAGTTTGAACGTAACGCAAATCACCGAACGTATGGAGATTTCACGACCTGCCATATCCCATCACTTAAAGATTTTACGGCAAGCCCATCTTGTCGATAGTGTCCACAAAGGCAAAGAGCGATTTTATTGCTTGAGCTCCAGTATACCTGATGCCCTGCAAGTTATTAAGAGCCTAATAGAAGCAATAGAATCTCAAAGGAGTTGAAGCTTGATGTTGAGCAACAGACGCATCGTGTTCGACCGATATGGGGGCCCTGAAGTCCTTCATATGCTGAAAGAAGACGTTCCCGCGCCTAAATCCAATGAAGTCTTGGTCCAGGTTCTCGTAACAGGGGTTGCTCATGGTGACATTATGATTAGAAAGGGTGTCTTGACACCCCCTTTTCAGAAGCTTCCAGTGACGCCTGGCTTTGAAATCGTCGGGGTTGTAAAAGAAGTTGGAAGTGGTGTTACCTCGGTGCGCGCAGACCAGCTTGTAGCTGCATTAACCGTCATCGGAGGTTACTCGGAATATATTTGTATCAAGCACGATGAGTTGGTTCCGCTGCCTGAAGGAATAAAGCCGGAAGAGGCCGCTTGTATCGTGCTTAATTATGCGACTGCCTATCAAATGCTTCATCGGTACGCGAAAGTGCAGAAAGGTGAAAAAGTATTGGTTCACGGCGCTGCAGGAGGTGTTGGAACAGCTTTACTGCAGCTCGGCAAACTCTCCGATTTGGAGATGCACGGTACGGCATATCAGTCCCGGCACCCCTTCATTTCCAGTCTGCATGCCACGCCTATCGACTATATGAACACAGATTTTGTAGAGGAAATCCGAACACGATTTCCCAAAGGTATCGATGCTGTATTCGACCCAATAGGCGGCAATAATTATAAGAGATCCTACCAAGTATTGCGTAAAGGCGGACGGCTGATCGGATACGGATTTCAAAATGCGGAATCCAAACCTTTTGTTCTATCAAGTTTCATGCGACTGATGTCTTATAAATTAGTGCCAGATGGCAAGCGAAGCATTTTTTACAGCATTGCCGTTACTAGAAATTCAAAACGCGTTTGGCTTAAAGAAGATTTGAACATTTTATTTCAGCTTCTCGCTAAAGGAGCTATTCAACCTGTTATACAGCAGATATTCCCTTTGTCCGACGCTAAGGCCGCTCACGAACTCTTCGAATTAGGTGGGGGCACGGGAAAAATTTTATTGTCTTGTCGCTCGCAGTAAGGATGGTAGTGTAATGGATAAATGTGGGATGGCGTAGTGGTTGGTTATACTACCCCCAAGAATTGAATAACCAGTATAAAGATTTATCACGGGGGCTTAGCTCAGCTGGGAGAGCGCTTGCATGGCATGCGAGAGGTCAGCGGTTCGATCCCGCTAGTCTCCACCAATATCTTAAACCAGACGGCAGAGATGCCGTTTTTTTTGTTATGTCAACTTATTAATTATGTCCTTCTATTCCCAAAACTATGAATGGGATACAAAAAACACGTCAGTCTGTATTCGGCTGGTCATAAGGATTAAAATCCCCAAACCCGATGGTAAAGGTGTCAGACTGGATCATCCAACAAGCAATTGATTAAGTGTTGAATCGAGTGTTGATCTAGAGTTTTCGGAAGCGCAACCATGGGTTGCACCCTAAAAGGCGGGGGTTAGCTATAATTCACTGAAATGCTGACTAAGTATGTAAAAGGTAAAATCAATTAAAACGTCGAACCTAATAATAAATATTCAAACCGCGCGATTGACAGCGCAGAACGGTGGTTATGATGTCTAATTCAATTTTATCCACTAAACTATATATCCCTGCGTCTCGATCGAATATTGTTATCCGCTCTCGTCTGATTGAGCGGCTGAACGAGGGGTTACACCGTAGACTGACCGTCATCTCTGCTTCCGCTGGTTTTGGTAAAACAACGCTTCTCAGTGAATGGCTTGCCAGTTGTGATCGACCTGTTGCTTGGCTATCGATGGACGAAGGCGATAATGACCCTACAAGTTTGCTGAAATACCTAGTGGCTTCTTTACAGACGATTGAACCGAATATTGGAGAGGGGTTGATTGGTTTGCTCGATTCCCCTCAGATGCCACCAATCGAATCGATTCTAACCGTCTTGCTCAATGAAATCACAACCATTCACAACCATTTTATTCTTGTCCTTGATGATTACCATGTGATTAAGGCAGGCCCGATTGATAACGTGATCGCTTTACTACTTGAGCGCATGCCGCCACAGATGCACCTGGTCATTGCTACCCGTGAAGATCCACGTCTTCCTATAGCTCGATTACGTGTTCGAGACCAATTGTCTGAAGTACAAGCCACAGATTTACGGTTTACTTCCTCTGAAGCAGCTGAATTTCTGGGCGAAGTGATGGGTTTAAACCTGTCATCTGAAGAGATAGACATTCTTGAATCCCGAACAGAAGGCTGGATTGCCGGGTTGCAATTAGCTGCACTTTCGATGAAGGGACATAAAGACAATGCTAGCTTCATCAAATCTTTCACCGGAAGCCACCATTACGTACTAGACTATCTGGTGGAAGAAGTGCTACAACAGCAATCTGCGAATATTCAGACTTTTTTGTTGCGAACATCCATGCTTGATCGGTTGTGCGGTCCTCTTTGTGAGGCCGTTCTAGGGAAGAGCCACATCTCTTCATCTAATGGGCAACAAACCTTGGAATATCTTGAACAAGTTAATTTGTTCATCGTTCCCTTAGACAACGAGAGAAAGTGGTACCGCTATCACCATCTCTTTGCAGACTTATTACGGCAACGACTGAATCAGAGTGTCAGTGCTTCTTTAGTGGATAAGGAGGGGGGCGCGGCTGAATTACATATACGTGCGAGCATATGGTATGAAGACAATGGATTGGAGATTGAAGCCTTTCACCATGCTGTAGCTGCTCATGATATTGAACGCGCCGTTCGTCTAATGGAGGGTGAGGGGATGCCCTTACTTTTTCGTGGGGCCGTAATGCCTGTCATGAATTGGTTGGATTCGTTGAGAACAGAGGAGTTGGATGCAAGGCCCTCATTGTGGGTAATGTACGCCTCTGCATTGCTGTTGGTAGGCCAAATGCCCGGCGTTGAACAGAAGCTTAAATCTGCTGAAAAAGCCTTACAAAGTGCCGAGCGAGACGATAAGACACGAGATCTTATTGGTCATATTGCCGCTATACGTGCCACGCTTGCTGTCAGTAAGCATCAGGCAGAAATCATCATCGCAGAATCACATCGTGCAATGGACAATTTGCACCCAGATAACCTACCTGTCCGTACATCTATGATTTGGTCGCTAGGATATGCTTACGAGCTCCAAGGGGATCGTGCTGCTGCCAGCAAGGCCTATACCGAAGCCTTATCGATCAGTCAGATGATCGGTCATGTCATGATCTCGATCATGGCTACATTGGGTTTAGGGAAAATACAGGAATCAGAAAACCAGCTGAATTTGGCGGCTGAGACTTATCGAATTGTTGTGAAAATGGCAGGTGATCCTCCGATGTCAGTTGCATGCGAAGCACACTTAGGATTAGCCCGTATATCGTATGAATGGAACGATCTAGATGCGGCGATGTATCATGGACGACTGAGCGTCCAACTGGCGCAGCATTTAGTACACACTGACAGGGCTGTTGCGGGTGAGCTGTTTCTTGTAAGGATGAAGCTTGCCATGGGAGAGGTAAACGGAACGTCCGGTATTGTAGCAAAGGTTGATAGTATTGCTCAACAGCACAATTTCGTGAATCAGATTCCACATATTGCTGATGCACAGATACTTGTGTTTCTTCATCAGGGTAATCTGGATGCTGCCGCTCATTTGGCACAGAAGCACGAGCGTCACTTGAGCCAAGCTAAGGTGTATCTGGTACAGGGAAACACGAACGCAGCTTTGTCAGTACTCGAACCATTACGAAGACAGATGGGAGAAAAGGACCTAAAGGATGAACGACTCAAGGTAATGATTCTACTAGCGGTTACATTACATGCCCATGGTGAAAAGGCAAAGGCTGAGCAAACTATGCTAGATGCTTTGACGATGGCCGAGCCTGGCGGCTTCATCCGTATCTTTGTTGATGAAGGTATTCTGATGGAAAGATTGCTGTGTGAAGTGGATACTCATGGAATTATGAAGGACTATCTAGATAAATTGCGTGCTGAATTTCAAGCAGAGAAAATGAAAATCGAAGTCAAACCTGATTATCGAGTAATCCAGACTGCCAAGCCCCTTATCGAGCCACTAAGTGAGCGGGAGTTAGAAGTTCTACGTCTTATTGCCCAAGGATTATCGAATCGTGAGATTAGCGAACAACTTTTTATCGCGCTAAGTACGGTTAAAGGGCATAATCGAATAATTTATGACAAACTACAGGTAACAAGGAGAACCGAGGCTGTTGCATATGCTCGTAAGTTGGGATTACTGTAATCCTTTCCTCTATAGCAAGCTTGCGACAATTTCCACAAACAATACTTTAGTATCTATATTCCAATGCCCTATTGCAGACATACTCATTGCAATTGCAAATTGAAATTTTAGGAGGTAACCCGTGAGAGCTATTGTATGCACAAAATACGGATCACCAGATGTTCTTCAACTCAAAGAGGTGGAAAAACCTACACCCAAGGGTAATGAAGTACTTGTAAAGGTTCACGCGACAACGGTAACAGCAGGGGACATTCGAGTGAGAGCCTTCAATAGTCCAGTCATACTGTGGATTCCTATGCGATTAGTATTAGGGATTATAAAACCAAGAAAACCTATTCTTGGTGTGGAGTTAGCTGGAGAAATCGAAGCCGTAGGTAAAGACGTACAACGCTTCAAGAAAGGTGACCAGGTTTTTGCATTTAGAGGTATGCGATTTGGTGCATATTCCGAGTACATTTGTCTGTCTGAAGATGGAATGGTGGCAATCAAACCGGACAATACGTCCTATGAGGAAGCCGCTTCTGTTCTTTATGGAGGAACGACAGTATTACATTTTTTTAGAAAAGGAAATATCCAGAGCGGTCAGAAAGTTCTGATCTATGGTGCTTCTGGAGCGGTTGGGACTGCAGCGGTACAGCTTGCCAAGTACTTTGGGGCAGAAGTTACGGGGGTATGCAGTACCACGAATATAGAACTAGTGAAATCTCTCGGAGCCGATAAAGTCATAGATTACACGAAAGAGGATTTTGCGAGATTAGGAGAGCGTTATGATATCATCTTTGACGCCGTTGGGAAGATCTCGAAATCCAATTGCAAGAAGTCACTGACACCGAATGGGATATACTTGACCGTAGATGGTCAGGGGATCGCAAAGGTACTTACGGAAGATATCATTTTCTTCAAAGAGCTTCTGGAGACGGGGAAGATACAATCAGTCATTGATAGACGTTATCCGCTGGCACAAATTTCCGAAGCACATCGATACGTAGAAAAAGGGCACAAAAAGGGGAATGTGGTTATCACGGTGGAACATGATAACAGATCTAACAAAGCAGGGTATCGATAGCTTAGCCAAATACCAGTTATCCCCACACCAACTGAATTCGACAATACCCATGAAGCGGTCGTATTGACTTGTACCGAAATATCCATTGTCATGTTTTCCTTGAAGAATTGATGGTGCAGGGCTTATCCCAACTCTTTGGGAGTTGGATCGTGAACACTGTTTTTTCAAAAGGGACACTCTTCAAGGTAATTGGTCCGGCATGGAAGGTAATGATTTCTTTGAAATTGGATAGTCCAATGCCAAGTCCTTCGCCTCTTCTGCTGCTATCGAGGTAGAATCGTTCGTAAACAAGCTCTTGATCCTGTAAGGGAATACCGCTTTCTTTATCGATAACCGTTATGAAGAAGGCATCATCTGATCCTTAATGGATGGCATTGTCGAACAGGTTTCGCAGCACACGTTCAATTAGGGAGGCATCGATCGAAGCTTGGATATCCTTGTCTAGGATTCAACAGTGAAGTTTTGCCCTATGATTCATCGAGTTCTAAAAATGGAGAATGAGAGTTTAATTACCGCCTATTTAGTAGGCGGTTTTCTATTGTTAGAAAATTAGCATGAAGCGCAAATGATGCATTTGGATTACGATTAGTTAATCACGTTCTTTCTACGATCTGCATTCATTATCATTGATAACGTACCGATAATAAGTATATGCTTTCACACATATTTCACATCTAAGATCCGAAGGAAGGGAAGAGTCGATGAATCACACGATGGAGCATTTACAGGGCACTTACAATATGTCTATTGTAGCGTTGTCCTATATTATTGCGGTCGTATCCTCATTTGTGGCACTAGATTTAACTGGAAGAGTCAGTGCATCTAGAAGTAGAAAAAGTCGGATGATATGGCTCATTGGTGGTGCAGTTTTTATGGGGTTTGGGATTTGGTCGATGCACTTTGTTGGGATGCTTGCCTACAAATTCTCCACACCTGTCTCTTATGATTTCGTATGGGTTGTTATATCAATTATTACTGCAATTCTTTCGTCGTTTATTGCACTGTATGCCGTTGGAAGAGATCAGCTTGGCTTCAAGAGATTATTAGTAGGTGGAACGTTAATGGCGATTGGTATTGCTTCGATGCATTACATCGGGATGACAGCAATGAGAGTACGTATTTATTACGAACCTCGATTGTTCATTTTGTCTATTGCCATCGCTTTTTTCGCTTCAGTAGTGGCTTTGTGGCTCTCGTTCTTTTTTCGTAAAGAACATTCATGGAAAGGTGTACTTTACAAGCTGGGTAGCGGGATAGTCATGGGCGCGGCAATTGCCGGCATGCACTATACGGGAATGGCAGCGGCTCGTTTCCGTCCTGGGAAAAGCGTAGAAATATCGAGCATGAAGATAGATCAAGAG
>Ga0153923_100601_pt1 | contig 10701 bp, 10 predicted proteins | sample TSNJ007MetaG_FD_104682 | JGI IMG/M metagenome (GOLD analysis project Ga0153923, IMG submission 104682) | Attine ant fungus gardens microbial communities from New Jersey, USA - TSNJ007 MetaG | ecosystem: Host-associated > Fungi > Mycelium > Unclassified | place: USA: New Jersey, Brendon T. Byrne... | reverse complement strand
AGCCGATCGGCGTCGCCGGCCTGATCACGCCGTGGAACACCCCGTTTATGCTCGAGTCCTGGAAGCTCGCCCCGGCGCTGGCCACCGGCAACACCGTGGTGCTCAAGCCGGCCGAGTTCACCCCGCTCTCCGCCTCCCTGTGGGCGGACATCTTCACCGAAGCCGGTGTCCCGGCCGGTGTGTTCAACCTGGTCAACGGCCTGGGCGAGGAAGCCGGCGACGCCTTGGTGAAGCACCCGGACGTTCCGCTGATCTCCTTCACCGGCGAAACCACCACCGGCCAGACCATCTTCCGCAACGCGGCGGGGAACCTGAAGGGCCTGTCCATGGAGCTCGGCGGCAAGAGCCCGTGCGTGATCTTCGCGGACGCGGACCTCGACGCCGCGATCGACTCCGCCCTGTTCGGCGTCTTCTCCCTCAACGGCGAGCGCTGCACCGCCGGCTCCCGCATCCTGGTCGAGCGCCCCATCTACGAGGAGTTCTGCGAGCGCTACGCCGCCCGTGCCAAGAACATCGTGGTCGGCGACCCGCACGATCCGAAGACCCAGGTCGGCGCGCTGGTGCACCCCGAGCACTACAACAAGGTCGCGTCCTACGTGGAGATCGGCAAGACCGAAGGCCGCCTGCTGGCCGGCGGCGGCCGCCCCGAAGGCCTGGAAGAGGGCAACTACATTGCGCCCACCGTCTTCGCCGATGTGAAGCCGGACGCGCGGATCTTCCAGGAGGAGATCTTCGGCCCCGTCGTCGCGATCACGCCGTTCGACACCGACGCCGAGGCCCTGGAACTGGCCAACAACACCAAGTACGGCCTGGCCGCCTACATCTGGACGCAGGACCTGACCCGCGCGCACAACTTCGCGCAGGACACCGAGGCCGGCATGGTGTGGCTGAACAGCCACAACGTCCGGGACCTGCGCACCCCGTTCGGCGGCGTCAAGGCCTCCGGACTGGGCCACGAAGGCGGCTACCGCTCGATCGACTTCTACACCGACCAGCAGGCCGTCCACATCACCCTCGGCACCGTCCACACCCCCAAGTTCGGCGCCTAACCAGGCCACAGGCGCCTAACCAGCCACAGACACGGCCCGGTCAGAGCAGACCGGCCCCGTAAGGAGAAACCATGAACGCCAACCCCAACCCGATCCCCACGCCGTCGATCGCTCCGCCGGACATCGTCCGCTGCGCCTACATGGAACTGGTGGTCACCGACCTGGCCAAGTCCCGCGAGTTCTACGTGGACGTCCTGGGCCTGCACGTCACCGAAGAGGATGAGAACGCGATCTACCTGCGTTCCCTCGAGGAGTTCATCCACCACAACCTGGTGCTGCGCAAGGGACCGGTCGCCGCCGTCGCGTCCTTCGCCTACCGCGTGCGCACCCCGGAAGACGTGGACGTCGCCGAGGCGTACTACAAGGAACTGGGCTGCCGCACCGAGCGCCGGGCCGAAGGCTTCACCAAGGGCGTGGGCGACTCCGTCCGCGTCGAGGACCCGCTGGGCTTCCCGTACGAGTTCTTCTACGCCGTGGACCACGTGGAACGCCTGACCCAGCGCTACGACCTCTACTCCGCCGGCGAGCTGGTCCGCCTGGACCACTTCAACCAGGTCACCCCCGATGTTCCCCGCGGCCGCGGCTACCTCGAGGACCTCGGCTTCCGTGTCTCCGAGGACATCAAGGACTCCGACGGCGTCACCTACGCTGCCTGGATGCACCGCAAGGACACCGTGCATGACACCGCCCTCACCGGCGGCGACGGCCCGCGCATGCACCACGTTGCCTTCGCGACGCACGAGAAGCACAACATCATCCAGATCTGCGACAAGATGGGCGCCCTGCGCATCTCCGACCGGATCGAGCGCGGCCCCGGCCGCCACGGCGTCTCCAACGCGTTCTACCTCTACATCCTGGATCCGGACGACCACCGCATCGAGATCTACACGCAGGACTACTACACCGGCGACCCGGACAACCCCACCGTCACCTGGGACGTGCACGACAACCAGCGCCGCGACTGGTGGGGCAACCCCGTGGTCCCGTCCTGGTACACCGAGGCCTCCCTGGTCCTGGACCTGGACGGCAACCCGCAGCAGGTGGTGGCCCGCACCGACTCTTCCGAAATGGAAGTGACCATCGGCGCTGACGGCTTCTCCTACACCCGCGGCGACGAGACCGACTTCAAGGTCGGCTCGCAGCTCTAGTTCCGCGCGGACAGACAGCCGGAGTACGACGGCGGGAGGGGCGGCGGCTGGATTTCCGGCTGGCGTCCCTCCCGTGCTTCTGCTGCCGGTTTGGGACATCGCTCCGGTCCGCGGTGGCAGCGATGTCCCAAACTGGCAGCGCGGGGGCCGGCGGTCAGCCTTAGAACTGAATCCCGCGGGACAGCCCGCCGTCCACCAGCACATTCGCTCCGGTCATCCGCGAAGCACGCGGACTGGAGACGAACACGACGACGTCGGCCACCTCCCGCGGTGTGCCCATCCGTCCCGTGGGGTTCAGTGCCAGGGACGAGGCGAACATGTCCGGGGCTCCCGCTTCGAGCCCCTGCCACACCCCGCCGTCGAAATAGGTGTTGCCGGGTGAGACGGTGTTGGCCCGGATCCCGGTTTCGGCGAGCTGGAATGCCAGCCCGGCCATGTAGCCGATCAGCGCGGACTTCACCGTGCCGTACGGCCCGGAGGCGAAGTCCACCTCCCGCCCGGAGACACTGGAAATGGCCACCAGCGACGGCGACTCACTGCGGCCCACGTGCGGAACCGCCGCCTGCATCAGGCGAACTGTGCCCATCAGGTCCACCCGGAGACTCGCTTCCCAGGACTCCGGTGTGTCCGGGATGGCCAGGGCGCTGACGTTGCTGACCACGGCATCCAGCCCGCCGAAGCGGCCGGCAACGGCTTCCACCCAGGCAGCCACGGCGTCGCCGTCGCCCACGTCCAGGACAGTGCCCTCAACCTTGACCCCGGTGCCGGCCTCGGCCAGGGCCGCCTCGGTGGCGGTGATCTCCTCCGCGTCCCGGGCGCAGAAGGCAACGTTCGCTCCCTCCGCTGCGAACGCCTCCACGATGGCCCGGCCGATGCCGCGGGTTCCGCCGGTGACCAGCGCCGTCTTGCCGTTCAACTGCAGGTCCATGATTCCTCCGGTTCAGGCCCGAGGGCCGCTTGGGTTCAGGCCCGGCGGGCTGCTGCAGCCCGCCGGAGGGTCCGGTGTTAGAGAAGTTCTGCACTGCGCCGGCGCAGCTCATCGTGGATGCCGCCGTAAGCGGATGCCGTGGGAAAGAGTGCCTTGGGCGCCTTCACCACCACGGAGTAGTTCGCGTCAACGGCATTGGCGATGGGCGCCAGCGCCGTCTGGGTGAGCAGCTGATAGGCGTCCATCTGGTGCAGGCCATACAGCTCGCCCAGCCAGCGGACCATCTCCACCTGCCCGATCCGCCAGGAGTCCTCCATCGGCCGGGAGGATCCGACGGCCATCCAGGCGCCGTCGGTCTCCAGCCGCGGCCAGGCGGGGGCGCCGCCCTTCACCAGTTCCACAATGATCGTGGAGTGCATGGCCCCTTCCACAGCAGTGCCACAGGCCTCGCCCTCGCCCTGCCGGTAGTGGCCGTCGCCAATGGAGAAAAGCGCGCCGGGCTGGTTGACCCCGAGGTAGACGGTGGTCCCGGCTTTGACATCCGGGGCGTCCATGTTGCCGCCGAAACGTTCCGGCACCAGCGAGGAACGGACCTCCCCTCCCGGCGGAGCCACCCCCACGGTGCCGAGCATCGGCTCCAGCGGGAGCGCCAGCTCAAAGTCCCCGTACCGGGCCGAAAAGCCGACCGTCTGGCGGGCAGTGTCCACGTGGTAGATCCAGGTCTTATCCGGCAGCGGCTCCTGCAGCAGAGCGGTGCGGTCGGTGCCGGTCAGCCCGCCGAAGAACGGAATGGTCGCCGACGCCCCGTAATCCCGGGCCGGACGCAGGGCCGCGATATGCAGCACGAGCGTGTCCCCCGGCACCGCGCCTTCCACATAAAACGGACCGGTCTGCGGATTGACGAAATTCAGGTCCACCTTCTCGGCGGATACATCATCCACCGAGGTCAGTGCATTGTTGAACGCGTCCTCTGACCACAGATTCAGCGCGGTTCCGGGTTTGACCCGCAGCACCGGTGCGGCTCCCCCGAAGGTATAAACCAGCTGGTCCCGGCGGGGGTGGTAGTCAACTGTTTCCATGGCCGGATGCTATAGACCGATTCCCGGACCGGCAACAGGCGGTCCGGCGGGCGGACAACAGGCGGTCCGGCGGGCGGACAACCTGCCAAACACACAGATGGGGCGGCGGAGACGCGGTACCGCGGGGTTAGAACGGCTTGGTCGGGAGGTACTTTCCGTCCAGGGTGATCACGGCGCGTGAACCGCCGTCGGGATCTTCAACCTTCTTGATGTCCAGCTTGAAGTTGATGGCGCTGATGATGCCGTCACCGAACTGCTCGTGCACCAGGGCCTTCAACGTGGACCCGTAGATCTGCACCATTTCGTAGAAACGGTAGATGGTGGGGTCCGTGGGGACTCCGCCGGGGATGCTCCCTCGCAGGGGGATGGTCTGCAGGATCATGCTGGCATCCTCGTCCAGCCCCAGCTTCTCGGACACAATGTCCGCGGCTTCCTTGGGCAGCGCGTGCTGTCCCAGCAGGGCAGCGGTGACGAAGGCAAGGCTCAGGCCGGTACCGTCGGCCAGCTCCTGCCAGCTGAGATCCTTGCGCATCTTGGCATCCACGATGGCTGCGGTCAGCTCTTCGCGCGGGCCCTGGCTGTTCTGGGTGTGAATCATGGGGTGTTCTTCCTTCTTCTTGTGGGGTGTGAGGGGAAAATTAGGCGGCAGTGGCCGGTGCGGCGCTGCTCGGTGCGGCGCTGCTCTGGGCGGGGCTGCTCTGGGTGGAGCCGGCGGTGGCGCTGGCGCAGGGGTTCTGGGCCAGGGAAACGAAGTTCCCACTGGCACCGTCCAGCGTGTCGATGGAGCCGGTTTCAATGTCATAGACCCAGCCGTGAAGGGTTACCCGGTGCTGATCCAGTGCCAGGGACACCGAGGGATGGGTCTTGATGTTGTTCAGCTGGGCCAGGACATTCCCGCGGACCATTCCGTCCAGCCGTTCGCTGGCTGACGCATGGGTGCGGGCCGCGTTGACTGCCTTCGCGGCATCGGCGTGGGCCAACCAGCTGGCAACGGCAGGCAGATGTCCCATGTCGGCGTCGGAGGCCATGGCAGTCATGGCTCCGCAGTCGGAATGGCCGCAGATAATGATGTCCGTGACCCCCAGAACGGAGACCGCATATTCCACGCTGGCCGTGACGCCGCCGGGCTGAGGGCCGTTGGCAGGAACAATGTTTCCGGCGTTGCGGATCACAAACAGATCGCCGGGTTCCTGCTGGGTCAGCAGCTCCGGAACAACCCGGCTATCGGAGCACGCAATGAACAGTGCCTTGGGTTTCTGCGCCGTGGACAGTTCTTTGAAGAGCCCTGAGCGCTGGGGAAAAGCTTCCCGCTGGAATTTCAGAACGCCGTCGATGATCTCTTGCATGGGCCGTCTCCTTGTTGATGGTCGAACACCTCAAGACTGACTGAAATCAGCAATAGTGTCCAAGAATCGATTACGATGGTTTCAATAGACAAAACCTATAGTTGGAGGTGTGATGCTGCAGCAGATCCGTTACCTCACCGCGGTGGTGGAGTACGAGAACTTCACCCGGGCGGCGGAAGCCCTGCGCGTTTCGCAGCCCACGCTCTCCCAGCAGATCAAACAACTGGAAAAGCAGCTGAACGTCCAACTGCTGGACAGGTCCGGGAGGACCGTGCGGCTGACGGATGCCGGTGAGAACTTCCTGAGCCACGCCCGGCGCGCACTGCAGGAGCTCGACGCCGGAACCCGGGCAGTACACGATGTGCAGGATCTGAGCCGCGGCTCCCTTCGCCTGGCGGTGACACCCACGTTCACCGCCTACCTGATTGGCCCCCTGATTGAGCGCTTCAACGCCTGCCACCCCGGGATCACCCTGAGCGTGCAGGAAATGACCCAGGACCGCATCGAGGCGGCGCTGGCCGCGGACGCCCTGGACCTGGGCATCGCGTTTGCCCCGGCGCACTCTTCCGGAATTGAGGCGAAGGCGCTGTTTGTGGAAACTCTCGGACTGGTGGTGGGAAGCCACCATCGCCGTGCTGGAACCGCTGCGCCCATGGGCCTGCATGAGCTGGAACAGGAGCGTCTGGTGCTGCTCAGCAATGACTTCGCCACCCGGCGGCACCTCGACGTGTATTTCCGGGAGCACGGTATTGCTCCGCGCATAGTGATCGAGGCGGATTCCATCAGCGCGATCGTGGAAATTATCCGCCGGGGCCAGCTTGCGGCCCTCCTGCCTGAAGGTATTACCCGTACGCAGCCGGGACTGCATCCAGTGGAACTGTCACCGGCCATTCCGCACCGCACTGCTGCCCTGCTCCGGCGGGAAGGCGCCTACCAGAGTGCCGCCAGCCGCGCTTTTGGCGAGCTGGCACTGGCCTGGAGCGGGTCACCCGATGAGTTCGGCGGTTCCCCGGCCTCACGTTAAGGACGTTCCCCCTTAAATTCCTCCGGCCGTACGCCGGGCACTGAGCACGCTCACCGCGGCCGGTTCCTACCCTGCGGCGCGGCACGTGCGTCGAGCCGGCGGACGGACTCCTGCAGGGAGCCGTGCAGCATGATCTCCAGATCGCCGACCACGCGGTACGGGTGTTCGACCATGCCGTCCGCAACCCATCGCAGCACGACGGCGAGCACGGCCGAGGTGTAGAAGTCGAGGACCATCACGCGGTCCTGCGGGCGTACCGGTCCCCCGCCGGTTTGGTCCATCACGGCCTCGGTGATGGGCCGCATCTGCCGGAACAGGAACCGCTCGAGACCGGGCTGGCCCACGCCGTCGAGCACCCGGAGCGTCGCTGAGCGGTTCTCACGCATGTACAGCATCAAACGCACCAGCCCGTCGGCCCATCCCACCTCAACCGCGAAGGCGCGGACCTGGCGGGCAACCTCGGTCTCGAACACCCAGGCCGCGAGGTGCCGCACGTCAGGGAAGTGGTAGTAGAACGCCTGCCGTGTCAGCCCGCAGTCGCGCGTCAGTTGTGTGACCGTCACCTTATCGAGCGGCTCGGTGCGCAGCCGCTTCTTGAGCGCGGATGCCAGGGCCGCCCGTGTACCCTCATGCCGCTGCGCTTCGGTGCCCTCATCGGTCATGCCCGACGGTACCACCGGGCGTTTTTGGACACATCGCCTCCGGTGTCTAGCAACGCATGGTGCTGGGCTTTTTTACCGTAGAAAGCGACGGCACGCATGCCGCGGGCCGCGAAGGAGAGGTCCCCAAGATGTTCTTGTTCGAATCCATTCCCTGGTATTCCTGGGCGATGTTCGGCGTCGTCCTGGTTGCCCTGGTTGCGCTTAACGAGGTGACGCGGCGCTGGAAGTGGGCCGGTCTGGCCTTCTTCGTGGCGCTGCCCATCCTCCTGACCGTGTTCGTGTGGCCCTCGACGGCCGGAGAAGGGTCCTCCACAGGCACCTGGTTCCACTGGGTGAAGGTGTACTCGGCACTCCTCGGGTGCCTGGGCTTTATGCTTCTCCGGTACGTCCCGCGCCTGGCGAAGAACCGTTGGATGCTGATGTTCCCGGCGCTGATCCTGGCGATCAACATCGCCGAAGCTGTCATCCGCGACTTTGAGGTGGCGGGCCTGCAGGGAATGCATGACGGCGTCTTTATGGTCGGCGGTCCGTGGAACTACATGAACGCCATCGCTGGCATCCTGAACCTGCTCACCATCTGCGGCTGGACGGGCATCATTGTCTCCCGCGACAAGTCGAAGGACATGATCTGGCCGGACATGATGTGGTTCTGGATCATCGCGTACGATCTGTGGAACTTCGCCTACGTCTACAACTGCGTTGGCGACCACTCGTTCTACGCCGGTGCGGCACTGCTCATCTCCTGCACCATCCCGGCGTTCTTCCTCAAGAAGGGTGCCTGGCTGCAGCACCGCGCCCACACGCTGGCGCTGTGGATGATGTTCACCATGGCGGTCCCGTCCTTCGTGAGCACCTCGCCGTTCGCCGTCGAGTCCTCACACAACCCAACCGCCCTGTTCGTCGTGTCTGCCATCTCACTGGCGGCCAACATCGCCGTCGCGGTCTACCAGGTGTTCACCATCATCAAGCGGCACCGCAACCCGCTGCGCGATGAGCTGTACACCCACCTGCGCCCGTACCGGGAGGTGCGCGAGGCGAACCTCGCCGGCGGGGCCCCGGCTGTCCTGCCGGGGTCCCCGGAGTCGGGCCGAGCGGTCACCGTCTAGCCCGTTGTATGCCTCCGGCCCCGGCCGGGAGCGCATCGAACACCACGCGCCGTGGTCGAGCTCAGGTGCTCGGCCACGGCGCATCCGCCGTTCCGCTGGCTCCCGCCCTCCGGATCTGAAAAGCGTGGAGCTGCATCGGCAGTTCCCCGCCCACCTACGTCGAGTCGCATGCACGCGATTGCCGTCGACGACGGATAATGGGCAGTGCCCCCGGGGTGGGGCAGCCCCCGGAGACTCCGGTGAGGGCCGAAGGAGGAACTGTGACGCTGGTCGACAACGCGGTGTATGTGGACGGGCAGCGCCTGCACAGCCCCCTGACACTCGAGGAGACCTTCGAGCTCACCCGCGAGACAGGCGGCATGGCCTGGATCGGGCTGTACCGTCCGGACAGCGTGGAGATGCTGGCGGTGGCCGAAGAATTCGGCCTGAACCTGCTCAGCGTTGAAGACGCCCTCGCCCTCCACCAGCGCTCCAAGCTGGAGCAGTACGGTGACCAGCTGTTCGTGGTGCTCCGCCCGGCCCGCTACCTTGACGACGTCGAACGCGTGGAACTTGGTGAGCTGCACCTGTTTGTGGGACCGAACTTCGTGGTGACGGTGCGGCACGCGGAATCCCCGGACCTAGCCCGGGTCCGCAAGCGCATGGAACAGGATGAGGCGCTGCTGGCCCTCGGCCCGCACGCCGTGCTGTACGCGATCCTGGACCAGGTGGTGGACGAATACGCTCCAGTGGCCATCGGCCTGGAGAACGACATCGATGAGATCGAGGATGAGCTGTTCGGCGGCGACGCGGAAGTCTCCCGCCGCATCTACGAACTCTCCCGCGAGGTGATCGCCTGCCAGCGGGCCATCACTCCGCTGGAATCCGTGGTCGGTGAACTGCAGCGCAACCCCGGCGGCTACGGCATGCCGGATGAGCTCCGCGACAACCTTGGTGACGTGCTGGACCACGTCCTGCGCCTCACCGACCGGATCTCCTCCTACCGTGCCCTGCTGGACAACGCCCTGCAGCTGAGCTCCACCCTGGCCTCTAACCGGCTGGCGGAAACCTCCGTGGCGCAGAATGAGCAGACCAAGAAAATCTCCGCCTGGGCGGCCATCCTTTTTGCGCCTACCCTTGTTGGCACGGTGTACGGAATGAACTTCGAGAACATGCCCGAACTCAAATGGGAGCTCGGGTACCCCATGGCCCTCGGCCTCATGGTCGTGCTGGGCATCATGCTTTACGCCGCGTTCAAGCGGAACAACTGGCTCTAGGAGGCCCCAATATGCGTCCCCGTTACCTCATCCTCGCGCTGGCCCTTGCACTGGGGCTTTCCGCCTGCGCCACCGACGCCGGCTCCGGCTCCGGTTCCACCGGCTCGGACTCCCCGTCCTCCGAGCCCACCTCCGAAGCACCTGCTGCCTCCGCCGAGGGCGTGGAAGGCACCTGGGGAAACCCGGACAACATGCGCGAACCGTCGCTGAACCTCGGTTCCGACGGCCGGATCAGCGGAACGGACGGCTGCAACCGCCTGATGGGCAGCTGGACGTTCGAGGACGGCAAGGTTCACTTCTCCGAAATGGGGATGACCATGATGGCCTGCCCCGACGTCGACCAGTGGCTGGGCGGCGCCGTCACCGCCGTGCCGGAAGCGGATACGCTCCGGATTTACGACGGCGCGGGAACGGAAATCGGTAGCCTCACCCGGTAGCGCCCCCGGGGCGGGGCAGACCCGACCCATCCGCTCTCCGGCAGCACCCGCCCAGCGCCCCGGCAGGGCCGGTTCGGTAGTCGGCAGCTCAGGCCGCGCTGATAACCCGGTTCCGGCCCGCCAACAGGCCCGTCACCGCGAGGACCGCCATGATGGCCGCCGCTACCAGCAGCGGCAGCGTCCAGTCCCCGCTCAGCTCCCGCAGACCACCGAACATCACCGGACCCATCGCTCCCAGGGTGTAGCCGACGCACTGCGCCATCCCGGAGAGCGATGCTGCCTGTGGGTAGTTCACGCTCCGGAGGCTGAACAGTGACAGGGCGATCACGATGAGGCTGCCGCACCCCACCGAACCGAGCAGGACCCACAGCAGCGTCAGGTCCGGCGCCACAGCCAGTCCGAGGAACGTCACGACCATCAGCGCGCCGCTGGTGAAGGAGATCAGCCGCTGATCCGTTCCCCGGTGCAGCAGGCTTCCGGCGGCGAGGCTGGCGAAGACGTTGACCAGGAGGAAAACGGACAGGTGGATGCCGGCGGTGGTGGCGGAAACCCCGTGATCCTGCTCAATGGTGGGCAGCCAGGCCATCAGGACATAAAAGGCGACCGACTGCAGCCCCATAAAGAGCGTCACCTGCCAGCCCAAGGCTGATCTCCACGGCGACCGGT
>Ga0153923_100600_pt1 | contig 10720 bp, 7 predicted proteins | sample TSNJ007MetaG_FD_104682 | JGI IMG/M metagenome (GOLD analysis project Ga0153923, IMG submission 104682) | Attine ant fungus gardens microbial communities from New Jersey, USA - TSNJ007 MetaG | ecosystem: Host-associated > Fungi > Mycelium > Unclassified | place: USA: New Jersey, Brendon T. Byrne... | reverse complement strand
TATGAGGCATTGGCATTGGAAGCTTCCCGGGAGGTTCTCAAGGTAAGGTGTTTTCCAAACTGCAATGAAACCGGAGCCAGAGTGCCGGGCAGCGTTACCCTGGTGGTTCTTCAGCAAAATTTCAGGGAGGAACGGCTGTATTTTGACCGGGTCAGGAACCAGCTGCTGGCTTACATTTGTCCAAAGCTGGGCGGCAACCAGGAAGTGCTGGGGCGGTTTTATGTGGTGGAGCCCCAGTATCTGGAACTTCGGTGTCAGATCGAACTTTCCGTCAGAGATTTCAATGATGTATTTGAGGTGAAAAACCGTGTTTTGGAACGAATAGAAGAGTTTTTGGATCCGGTTACGGGAAATTATGATAAAAAAGGATGGGATATTGGCAGGATACCCAACGAAATCCAGATATCCAATGCAATTAAGGGGATCTCCAACCTTCACTATATCAAGGATCTGCGGATGTCCGCTTTCATGCAAAGCTGTCAGGGGTGGATTGAGGCAGATCTGGAATCGGCGGAGCAGAAGCGGTTTGCCGTAGCTTTAAATGGAAATCATCAAATTTTAATTACAGTGGAGAACTGACGGGGAGGTGAAGTATGTTACCGGTCATTAGCCTGGATGATGAGCAATTTGAAGAGATCGTAGAAAAAGCCATAAAAATGATTCCGAATCTGTATCCGGAATGGACGGATTATAACGTTCATGATCCTGGAATTACAATGCTGGAGGTGCTGGCATGGTTAAAAGAGATTCAACAGTTTCATATGGACCAGATCGGTCCGTTTCATATCAGAAAATACTTGATGTTGTTGGGGGAACAGCCACAGAAGATCATTCCGGCGAAGAGCAGGATCTCTGTTTCTGGCATAAATGCCGGAGTGGTTCTGCCAAGAGGAAGCCGTTTTTTGGCATCGGACATTGAATTTGAGTCAACCAAAACCAGATATCTGGATCCGGCCAGGATTGTGCAGCTGGTGAGTACGGATCCTTTGCAGACGGTTGAGGGTGGAAACAGTATCGCCGTCGGCAGGGGGAACATGCATTTTCCCCTGTTTGGGCATTCCCCAGGCGGCGGGGAATCCTGTTATATCGCATTTTCCACGCCGCTGACACAGCATGTGGAGCACAGTGTTTATTTTGGTCTGTTCAGTGACTATGGGGTGAAAAGAAATCCGGTGGGCGATGGGCAGGCGTTTGTGCCGCTGGCGGAAATAGCATTGGAATATTACTGCGCAGGCGGATTTCATCCGGTTGAGGAATGGGAAGATCATACTCACCAGATGCTGGAGAGCGGCAGTATCCTATTTAAGCTCAGCCAGCGAATGGAGAGCACCCGCGACGGACAGTACTGGCTCCGCCTGGTACTGAAACGGTCGGATTATGAGGTGCCGCCGATATTGGTGCAGATCGGACTGCATGAGATCGAAGCAGCACAGCTTCGGACCCTGAGCGAATGCTTTGAGAACGTATGCCCCGCGGCGGAACCTGCCGCTATAGTGGCAGATTCCGGCCTGGCGGTGTCGGCTTGTTATGAAGTCTATCGAAAAGAGAAGGGCGGTTTCCGCCGGTATGAAGGCAGAATCGTGAAGGAAACGAAAGCTGGCTCCGTGCGTTTTCTGTTGCCGGATCGGGAAGAAGGAGAAGCGAACCACCTCCTCCTGATCTGCTATGAAGAAGGGTTTTCCCACCGCCGGCTGATTGGATGTGGCAACGGATTTCCCGATCAGGAATATGAAGTAGCGATAAACGGTCTCTGTGGAACCGGACTGGAACTTCTGGCAGAAACGGAAAATGGCAGCGGACTGTATGAATTCTGGGAGCAGGTGGAAGATTTTACCGGATCAGAACCTTCCAGCCGGCATTATTGCTATGATGAACGGTCAGGTATGCTGACTTTTGGCAACTGCGACCGTGGCATGGTGCCGGAGGGCAATATCCTGTTGGCGGCCGGATATACAAGCCGGGGACAGGGCGGCAACGTTAAGGCCCGGACCATATGCAGCTACGAAGGTACCGTGGAGATTCCGGAAGTTATCAACCCGGCGGATGCCGTCATGGGAAGGGACAGCGAGACCCTGGAAGAATGCGGTATCCGTGTCAACCGGACGTTAAAGGGAACGCAGCGGGCGGTAACCTATCAGGACTATGAAGCGCTTGTAAAAAGAACACCCGGACTGATGATTGAAAATGTGCGGGCGATTCCGGTAACGGCCAGGAAGCTTCCGGACGGCACCATGGATGAAAACAAGGTTACCCTGGTGGTAAAGCCGTACGCAAAGGACCCGATGCCGCGGCTGAACCAGGCATATCTTGCCAATATTATGAACATGTTAGAACCCCGGCGGCTGATCGGGAGCCGAGTGAGTATTCTGTCGCCTGACTACGTGGGAATCACTATTTTTGCCGAAATTGTGACTGATACCGACTACCAGCAGGCCAGAGAAGAACTGGGCAATGCCCTGAACCGGTATTTTGAAAAACAGGGGGAACGGTTCGGACAGCCGGTGCTATACGGGACGGTTTATGGCATTATTGATGTCCTGAAAACCATAGTCCGAGTCAAATCGGTGAGTCTGGACGCACAGGGCAGCGGTATCGCGAGAAACAGGAATGGCGATATCATACTTCCGGTCAATGGACTTGCCTATCTGAAAGAATGGGACTGTATGATTTCCTGTTAGGAAGGAGGATCCTTTGAAACAGAAAAAGAAGTATTTTGTATTAAATAAAGAATCCGATTTCCGAAAAGGTTATGGCGAAGGAATCCAGATGAGTGCTTCCGGAATCCGTCTGGCCAAGGGGATGTGGTCAGGAGTTTATTTTACCAGAGTCTTTGACAGCTGCGAAAAAATGACCGTTTGGCAGCGGATGCAGCTGACGGGTGAATTTTATGGGGAAGCTTCTGTTGAGGTAACGGTCTATGCCAGTGAAAGCCCGGAACTGGTCGTGGACGGACGGCTGATTGCGGTGGAACATTTGCTCCGGGATTCTGGAATACTGGCAGAGCAGAAAGAACGGTATATGGCAAACTGTCAAAAAGCGGTTTTCAGCCATCCCCGGGACGTCCTGCTGCACCAGACGCAGGGCCGGTATCTGTGGCTGAAGATTACGTTGACCGATTGGGCCGGTCAGGTTCCCACGGTTGCCAGAATCCAGATTTATTTTCCGAAAGATACCTGGCTTAACTATTTACCCGAGGTGTATGAGCAAGACCGGGAAAGCGCTTCCTTTCTGGAGCGGTATCTGAGCATCTTCCAGTCTGTCTACGAAGATATGACGAAGCGGATTGAAGAAGTCCCGGCGCTCCTTAATCCATGGCGGGCAGACCCGGAACCGCTGTTATGGATGGCCCAGTGGCTGTCGGCAGAGAATTTAAATCTCTGGCAGGAAGAACAGATCCGTTACCTGACTGCCAATGCGGTCAGACTATATCAAGGCCGGGGAACGGTGGGCGGTCTGGCAGAAATATTAAGGTTATATACCGGGCGGGAGCCTTATATTATTGAGCGCCAGCAGCTGGAACCGTTTTTTGACGGTTCCCGGACCGAAGCAGACTTAAAACGCCTGTATAGCAGCAATCCTTACGAGTTTTCGGTTTTACTTGACCTGGAAGGTATCGAAACCAATAACCGAAGCGGCATTTTAAAGAAGCTGGTGGACATGGCGAAACCGGCGCATATGGAATGCCGGATTGTGGCTTTAAAACCATACATCTTCCTGGGACAACATTCCTATCTTGGAATTAACAGCGTTCTGGGACAGTATAAGGCATTTCAGCTAGATGGATTGTGTGCGGTGCCATTCTCAATTGTTGCCGAAGAATAGGCAGGGGAAGCAGGAAGGAAAGGAAGGTAGTACCAGTGAAGAACTTAAAATATTTTCCATATGAGAGAAACCGGTATTTTTATGGAAAGCTGCTGAGTGTTGATGATTTTCAGACAGAGCAGAAATATATGAATGATAAACGGCGGCTGATTAACCGTTTCCTTCATGGCTGCGGTGTGGTGTGCGGTTTAAATGTCGTACAGATTGACGACGGCACCCTCTCGCTGGAGACTGGACTGGCTCTTGATTTTTCCGGACGGGAAATCCTGGTAGATACGCCGGTTGCAAAGAAGCTTTCGATGATTGAAGGTTTTGATTCCTATACAGAAGAAGATGAGGATAACAGCTATCTGTACCTGTGTATTGAGTATGCCCAAAAGGATAAGGATCCGGTATATCATGTGACCGGCTCAGCCTCCGGCGGGACGGAATACAACAAGGTTGCGGAGTCATACCACATTTATCTGACCAAAAAAGAGCCTGAGGGCGAAACCTTCAGCAGCAGATATTATTTTGAAGAACATAAAGTGGTCTATTGGGGGAATGGTGTCCGTATCAGCCAGGTGTTCCCCAAGTATATAAGAAGTGGTGAGGAATTTGAGTTCCGGGTGATTCTGGAGAATATGGGGCAGAAGCTTCCGGTCCGTTTCGCTTATGAACTTTCGATGGATCGCCTGGCAGGAGATGACCAGAACCGGATGAAGATAGAATTTGATGAAGATAATTATGAAAAGGCAAGACGTTATGAGATATCCTTCCTGTCCGGGGCGGATGGGGTTAAAAACACCCAGGGCCGGGCGGAAGTCCGGGAAGGAAGCTTTCATCTGAATATTGGCGGCCGGCAGATGGATATTGACGTAACATGTGCCAGTACCGCTGATATCATCGAAGACGATATCGGCGAGATGATAAGTTCACGATATTACCAGGAGGCGATGGAAGAGATTGTCCGGGACAATTACCATCAAAGCATTTATCTGGCAAAGATTGGCGTGATCCGTGCAGGTACTACGTTTGTAATTGATGAGATTGAACGGATGCCGTTTCAGCAGTATGTCTATAACGGGTTATTGGCTGCGGTCAAGGACCGGGTGGCGAATGAGAATATCAGGAGACTGGAGAGAAGACTGAACCGCCACCGGCCAGGGGAGGAAAGTGCTTCTGACCATCCGGCGGCGGTCAGTCTTGATGTGCCGCAGGTTGCCACGGGTTCGGCCGTAATTGATCTGGGAATCGGGGGAACGGCCGGGCAGAAATTCTTCACGAAGGATATCATGCATGGTCTTGGACTGGGAAAGGTACATATTACGTTAGGGGAGTCTTACGGGATGCGAGAAGAAAGCCGTATTGTCTTTGGGGCAGACGGTATCTTCGAGGAAGAGGAGCATCCGGTTCGCGCAGAACTTGCCGCCAGGGCGGATGTAACGAAAGGCACCTTTGTGATCGGGTTAAGACTTTTGGAAACGACGACGGCAAGGCAGGTAAAAATCCACTGGGCCGCAGTGAAAGACAGGAAAGAAAACCTTTACAACCGAGAGGAAAGAAGGCTTTTTATCAGGCCGGACATGATTTACTTAAAATTCAGGGAGACGTATTATTTCAAACCCATCTTTACCGGTGCGGCGGATCAAAGGGTAACCTGGCGGATCAAAGAAGCCGAAGGCGGCATGATCGATGCCAACGGCATGTACACGGCGCCCAATGTGCCGGGAATATTTGAAATAATTGCAGAAAGTCCGGCCTATCAGGGGCTGTATGCTTCCGCCTTTGTGGTGGTAAAAGATTGAAGCAGGTGAGGACATGGTGATACAGACGATTTCAAAAAATTACAGGGTAATCATGACTTTTTCCGGCAGCAGCCAGGTGGAAGCTTATTTATGCAGCGATGACCAGGTGGCATCGGCAGAGCGTTATCTTGTACTGGGCCTTACGGGAAAGGAACTTTCAAGGAAGCTTGTCCCCTATTTTATGGAATTGGCATCAAGGAAAGAAACGAGTGATCTTTTGGATTGTTTTACCAGAGCGGGTAGTCTATGGCTGGCATTCCGTTACTATGACTGCCAATTGCTGCTGCATCATCCGGAGCGGAGCTTTTCCCAGAGAGAGCGTCTGGAAGCCAGCCGCAGTCTGATGGAACGGATCATGGTCACCAACCTGCCCTGTTATCTTCAGTATGAGGTGCTGAATCCTGATAATCTGGTGGTATCAGATGCGAATGAAGTTTTTTTCAATTATCTGCTGATGGAACCACAGCTTTTCAATACCTGCACAATGAATGAGGTAAAGGAACGCCTGGCGGAATGCTTTGAGATCTTGTTTGCCCCTGAATTGGAAGCGGACGTTTCAACGGAGCTGCCGGCATTCATCGAGGGGCTTAAGACAAAGGAATATTCTGGTTATTTAGCGGTATACCGGGATTACCGGGGCTTCTATGATCTCTTCCTAAAACTGCAGGAGGAAGGAAGGCTGAGCTCCCGGGGCTGGCTCATCTGGATGTGGGAATATTTGAAAAAGCTGTTGAAACAGCTTTGGAAACTTCTCTATTTGGCAATTATTGCCGGACTTTTCATTTATCTGATCTATCTCAATGTGAGAAAACCGGAGGTGCCGGCCGGGCAGTTCACATTTGATCAGATCGGTACGTTCAAAATCAATTCAGGGCAGGATGAGGAAACGGGGAACCTAAAATGAAATGGGGTAACTTTAAGCTAAAACAGAATATGCAGTATGGTGCGAATATGCTGCTGCAGGCTATTACCTATCCCTTTAGCCAGGCAATCAACTTTGTGAAAAGAAAGCTTAACCCAAACGGCTTTATGAACACGGTTGTTTCCGATGTACGAAAAAAAATGAACGAAGGCATACTGCCGAAGCCGTCTTCAGTCAGGGATTACTATACCATCGGACGTTATTATGCGGCTAAAAGGCTGGTATATCTGGCGACGGCAGCCATTCTGCTGTGTCTGATCGCTCTTCTTAAATATGGCTTTCCATGGATCCAGTCTACCTTTTTAACAAAGACCATGACCGTGAATTCGGCGGAAATATACCGCTATAATGGGAAAGTAGTTCTGACGGCGGAAGACCCTGATCAGGTGATCTTTGTGGGGAGACTGGAGGATGGAAGGATTAACGGACAGGGAAGTCTCTATGGTGCAAATGGAAATCTGCTTTATCAGGGAAGCTTTTTGATGGAAATGTATTCCGGATACGGAGAGCAATACTATCCGGGCGGTCAGATCCAATACCGGGGCAGTTTTCAACTGAACCAGTATCATGGTCAGGGGTACCTTTATCATGAGAATGGAACGATCTGGTATGAGGGCGGCTTCAAGGCAGGTTTGTATGATGGAACCGGAAAATTATGCTGGGATGATGGGACAATAGAATACCATGGTGATTTCGTGGCGGGTTTTTATCATGGTTCCGGAGAGGAGTATGATAAAAACGGAATCCTGAAGTATCAGGGCGGCTTTGCAGCCGGCCTCTACGAAGGCGACGGGAGCCTTTACGAAGAAGGTCTGCCGGTTTACAGCGGCGGTTTTTCAAAGGGGAAAAGGTCAGGAACCGGGAAGCTTTTTGATGCCGCAGGAAAGCTGATCTATGAAGGGGCATTCCGGGACGGGAACCGGGCGGATGGCACCGGCGTGCTATTAAATGACGAAGGAACCCAGATCGTGTATGAAGGCGGTATTGTGGACGGGGTCTTTCATGGTCAGGGAACGCAATATGGGGAGGACGGCTCCGTAATCTATCAAGGTGGCTTTGTAAATGGCAAGTATGAAGGAACCGGAACATATTTTGAAGGTTTAACCGGAATCATCCTTTATGAGGGAGAATGGGTGGCGGGAAAGCAGGAAGGCGAAGGCACCCTCTATCTGGATGAAAGCCGTATCCTCTATCAGGGCGGATTCAGGGACGGAAAGTATGAAGGCACAGGAACGCTTTTTGACCAGGAGATGAATCCGGTTTACGAAGGCGGATGGCAGGCAGGAAAACCGCAGGGGAACGCAAAGGCGTATCAAAATGGAAAGCTTCTGTACGAGGGGAACTATGAGGCGGGTGTTTACTCCGGAAAAGGACGGCTGTATGATGAGACGATGGAAACGCTGGTATATGAGGGGGATTTCGTTAACGGTGGTAAAAGCGGAGAAGGGATTCTCTACCATCCGGTCACGCAATTTGTTGTTTATAATGGAAGTTTCCGGCTGGATGCATATGATGGCAGCGGAAAACTGTATAACGATGACGGAGAATTGATCTATGATGGAGAATTTCAACTGGGTTACAAACATGGCAATGGAATTACCTATGATGGGAGTACCGGTATGGTTCTGGAAGAAGGCATTTTCCGGAAGGATCTTCTGGTAACCAGCAGAGAGCAGCTTGAAAGCAAAAGCGAAGACAGCGGTACTTCACCGGAAGCAGACATGGAACCGAACGGGGAAGGACAGGCGGAAGATTCTCCGGAAAAAAGCGGGGAGGAAAAAGAACGGGGCCCTGGCGTGGCATAAAGGAGATGAGGAGATGAGACATACGGCAATTGCGGAAGCAGGGGATGCCCTGGAGGAGCTGCTTCGTATTTATATGGTGCCGGAAGTGATTATGAATGCGGATCATATCGGGCTGTGCAGCCCTGCGGACAGAGGGGATCTGGCCCTGGGGATCTATCTTTATGACATAAGGGAAAGTGAGGGGTTAAGAAGCCATTCCATGGTCATGGTGGATTCATTGAAACAGAAGTATCCGTCAAGCTTTTGGAATCTCTATTATATGATTACGGCCTATTCCAATGGCGATATCAAATACCGTGCGAAAGAGGAACACCGGATACTGGGAAAGACGATGCAGGTACTTTGTGACCATGCGGTGTTTGACAATATGACGGTGGCGGCCGGATTGCCGGATGGCGAGACAGTTCCTACGATAGAGGTCCTGAATCTGACGCTGGAAGACAAGATGAGGATCTGGAGTGTGCCAGGTACCGCATATCGAACGTCTCTTTTCTATCAGCTGGGACCGGTTGAAATAGAGTCCGAAAGGCGGAAGGATTCGCAAAGAGTGGTGGATGTTGCATTTGCCGTCGATGAACTCGGGGGCAGGAAAGGATGATCTTATGAGGGACACCATACGTATCCGTATTTCCCTTGCGATCCTTTTGATTGATGATTTCACCGGGAAAATCATGATCGAGCCATCCTTTCGGATCGCGGTAAGAGGGGCGGGAAAACCAATAAGGAAAAGCGATGGATTCTGGATCTTTACAAATCTTACAGAACCGGAAGCCCAGGTATCGATCATCGGCCCCTGCTATCAAAGTGAGTATATCAGGCTGGATCTGACAACGCTTGACAGTGCCAATCCGGTGGTCAGAATCCGGATGAAGCCGGACAAAACATACCGTCTGCTAAAAGGGACGACCTGCATGGCGGGATTTCTTCCTGACGGGGCTGCCCTGATGGTCTTTTGCGAGCAGGGCAATGACTATAAAAAGCTGCTGGTGGATTATGAACAGGGCAGTGCTGAAATCTCCCTTTATCAGGGCGGCAATGAGGAGATGGAGGGGAAGCTTTGCTGCATAGCGGATAAAGATAAGAAGAAAGAGATCATAAAACTGGGCCGGATGACGGACCGGGAAAAAGGGCTGTATCAATTGGCGCAGCCGCCCCTTCGGGAATATAAAAAAATTGGTACTAAGATATATCCGGTCAGCCTGGCACAGGCACGGGAGGATGGCGGGGAGTATTTTCTGCCGTTGAGCGGGAACGGTCAGGAGCGGCTTGAATATACCTGTATCTATGATGTGGGAGGAAGTAAAACGGAAGAAAGAGTGATGCTTGATTCGGGGCGGGTAAACCGGATTGACTGGGAAACCCGGAAAAAGAGGTGAAAACGGCATGGAGAAGCTTGAATATTATCAAAGCGGCGAAGAATATCTGGCGGAAATGCTTGGCTGGATCAAGAACTGGATACGGCTGTACCGGAATTATGCGGTTTTCCTGGATGAAGACGGAGGGCTGATCCAGATCAAGGGAGTGATTACCTATGGCAGCGATTTAGAACTTAGTCTGGAAGGCGGGATGTCACCGGAGGAGCAGGCCGCTTATGAAGCAGAAGCCGAAAAACTAAGAGCGGAACTGGAGCATTCCCAGAAAAGGGCGGCCAATTCCTTTCAGCGGGGAATCGCCATCCCATTGGAATATTTATTCCGGGTGTTTGATCTGTCAAAGGCAGAACGGTTTTGCGTACTGATGTCTGTCTCCGTCGAGTATGACAGAACGATGGGGCGGATGTTCAGTCTGCTGCAGAATGATTACAAAGAAGTTTTCCCGACGCTTGACCTTTGCCTGCGAATCTATACAGGAGTAGAAAAATACCGTTTTGCAGAAAGGGCAAGGATGCTTTCAGCAGAAAGCAATGTCCGGTATTTCCTTCAGGCACCTTTTGAGAACAGTCGGGATTTGATGAAAATTCACCCGCGAATCCAGCGGTTTCTGCTGAATTTCCAGGAGGAGGACAAGCTTCTTGCGGGAATTGCGAGTCTGGTCTTTGCGGATGAGAAAGAGCGTCCATTCATAAATGGGGATGATCATCAGATTGATCAGATGGAACGGGCAGCATACCAGGAGGGTTCGAAAAATGTATGCTTTCTCTATGGTCCGGCAGGCGTGGGAAAGAAGACGATGGTCAGTCAGGTAACGGTCTTAAGGCATCAGCCGGTGCTGTTTATTGATATGAGAAGGCTGGATCAGGAAAAAAGCAGACGGGAAGGACTGTTGGAGGATCTTATAAGGGAACTGGTAATCAGAGGAGCAAGCCCCTGTTGCTTTCACTTTGAGATTCTGCAGCCGGGAGAGGAAGATACCAAAGAAGAAATATTAAGGAAAGAAGCGGATAC
>Ga0153923_100598_pt1 | contig 10733 bp, 9 predicted proteins | sample TSNJ007MetaG_FD_104682 | JGI IMG/M metagenome (GOLD analysis project Ga0153923, IMG submission 104682) | Attine ant fungus gardens microbial communities from New Jersey, USA - TSNJ007 MetaG | ecosystem: Host-associated > Fungi > Mycelium > Unclassified | place: USA: New Jersey, Brendon T. Byrne... | reverse complement strand
ATTTCCGATTCCAATAAATTGAATGCGCTCAATGGAGCTCTTCAGGGCAAGCTGTCACAGTCTGTGATCAATACCGTGGATCTACTTGTGAAACGGCGTAGAACTGATATATTGCCTGATCTTCTAGAAAGCTACATCAAGTTCAGAGGTGAAAGCCTAGGGATGGCGGATGCTGTTGTTTACTCAACGTATGCGTTAGATGAAGCAGCAAAAGAAGCAGTTGCGGCTGAATTTGGCCAAGTTACGCACAAAACGATTCGTGTAAATAACGTTATCGATAAGAGCTTACTTGGAGGATTAAAGGTTGTAATCGGTGATACGCTGTACGATGGTAGTATTTCCGGTAAGCTTGCGCGTCTTGAAAAATCTTTTAATGACAAGCACAGTAGATAGGGGTGAAAATATTGAGTATCAAACCTGAAGAAATCAGTACACTTATTAAAAGTCAAATTGAACAATATAAATCTGACATTGAAGTCGCTGAAGTAGGTACTGTCATTCAAGTAAGCGATGGTATTGCACGCGTGCACGGAATTGAGAACGCGATGTCCGGGGAACTATTGGAATTCTCCAATGGTGTTGTCGGATTGGTACTCAACTTAGAAGAAAGCAACGTAGGTGTTGTTATTCTAGGTCGTTATACCGAGATTAAAGAAGGTGACCAAGTTAAACGTACAGGTCAGATCATGCAGGTTCCCGTTGGTGAAGCCCTGCTTGGACGTGTCGTTAATGCTCTTGGTGAACCAGTAGATGGTAAGGGTCCAATTGCTGCTACAGAATTCCGTCCGGTAGAGAGTGGTGCTCCAGGCGTTATTGATCGTAAATCAGTACATGAGCCAATGCAAACAGGGATCAAAGCGATTGATGCAATGGTACCAATCGGTCGTGGACAACGCCAGTTGATGATTGGTGACCGTCAGACAGGTAAAACTTCGATTGCAATTGACACAATTATCAACCAAAAAGGTAATGGTGTGAAATGTATTTATGTCGCTATCGGTCAGAAACAATCTACCGTAGCACAAGTCGTAGAAACACTTCGTCGTCATGGCGCATTGGAATATACAATCATCGTTACTGCAGCGGCTTCAGATCCATCACCGTTGCTTTATATTGCACCATATGCAGGTTGTGCAATGGGTGAGTACTTCATGTATAAAGGTGAGCATGCGCTCATTATTTATGATGACTTAACGAAACAAGCTTCTGCTTATCGTGAACTTTCCTTGCTACTTCGTCGTCCGCCAGGTCGCGAAGCTTATCCAGGGGATGTATTCTATCTTCACTCCCGCTTGCTGGAACGTGCAGCTAAATTAAGCGATGCAATGGGTGGAGGTTCCTTAACGGCGATACCATTTATTGAGACACAAGCATCTGACGTAGCTGCTTATATCCCAACGAACGTGATCTCGATTACAGATGGTCAGATCTTCTTGGAATCTGAATTGTTCTATTCAGGCCAACGTCCGGCTATCAATGTTGGGGTTTCCGTATCACGTGTAGGGGGTTCTGCTCAGATCAAAGCGATGAAAAAAGTCGCAGGTGGTTTGAAACTTGACCTTGCTCAATATCGTGAACTTCAAGCGTTCTCCCAATTTGGATCCGATTTGGATAAATCAACATTAGCACGTCTAAATCGTGGTGCAAGATTGATGGAGATTCTTAAACAAGGTGTTAACCAACCGATGCAGGTAGAACAACAAGTAATTAGCTTGTATTCAGCTGTTAAGGGTCATTTGGACGATATTCCTGTAGCAGATATCCGCCGTTTCGAGAAAGAATTCGTTGCTTTCGTAGAAAGTAATCATCCTGAAATCCCTCAATCTATTCGGGATACGAAGGATTTAATTGCTGACAACGAGGCTGCTTTGAAAGAAGCTATCGCGACTTTCAAAAAAGGATTTTCAGTATCGGCATAGACATATAACCGGGCCGTGAGGCTCGGTATCACTTTTTTATAAATGAACGAACGTTTACGATACTAGTGTGACTTCGTCAAAACTAAGTTAACGCTTACGATGCTAGTATGACTTCGTCAAAACCAAGTTAACGCTTACGATGCTAGTTTTGACTTCGTCAAAACTTTGAGGTGGTGAAAATATGGCAAAAGGTTTACGTGATATTAAACGTCAGATCAAGAGTGTACAGAGTACCAAACAGATTACTAAAGCAATGGAAATGGTAGCTGCTTCCAAGCTTAGAAGAGCACAAGAGAAGGCTGCTGCAGCCCGACCTTACTCAGATAAACTTAAAGAAGTGGTGTTCAGCATTGCGTCTGCTACGAAGGACATCACTCATCCGATGTTTGAGAAGCGACCTGTGAAGAAAACAGGTTATTTGGTTATTACTTCTGACCGTGGTCTTGCTGGCGGATATAATACAAATATTTTGAAAAAGGTAATGGTTACCATTGCTGAACGTCATCAGTCTAAAGACGAATATGAAATCTTCGTAATTGGTCGTAAGGGCCGTGAATATTTCCGTCGTAGAGAGCTTCCAGTCGTTGAAAACCTGACAGACTTGTCTGACACGCCTTCGTTTGCAGATATCAAATCCATCGCTTATGCAGCAGTTCAACGTTTTGAATTGAGTCATATCGATGAATTGCATATTTGCTATAACCGGTTCGTGAATGCTTTGACACAGATTCCTGAAGTGGATCAGTTGTTGCCAATGATAACGCCAGAGAAGAGTTCCGCTGTGAGCGCGTCTTATGAATATGAACCTTCCGCAAGTGCTGTATTGGAAGTGCTTTTGCCGAAATATGCAGAGACACTCATCTTTACTGCCCTTTTAGATGGTAAAGCTAGTGAATTGGGGTCGAAGATGACTGCCATGGGTAGTGCAACTAAGAACGCTACGAAGATGATCGGTGATCTACAGTTGACCTATAACCGTGCTCGTCAAGCGGCAATTACACAAGAAATTTCAGAGATTGTGGCTGGAGCAGATTCACAGTCCTAAGATTCATTATCTATATAAATTTCGTACCAAGGCCATATAGGGTATTTTAAGATATAACTTAAAGACGATGGCTGAAGCAAACTTGTAGGAGGGAAACAAAAGATGAATAAAGGACGCGTTGTCAGCATTATGGGTGCGGTTGTAGACATCGAATTTCAAAGAGGTCAACTTCCGGAAATCTACAATGCGATTAAAATTCAGGCTGTCTTGCCAAACGGAAGAGAGATTAACCTGACTTTGGAAGTTTCGAATCATTTGGGCGACAACCGTGTGCGTTGTATTGCTATGTCCAGTACAGACGGATTGGTTCGCGGGATGGAAGTTGTGGATTTAGGAGTTGCTATTACGGTTCCTGTTGGTCCAGCTACGCTAGGCCGTGTATTTAACGTATTGGGAGAGCCAATTGACCAAGCGGGTGAAGTTGTTTCTGAGAAATCAAGACCAATTCACCGTGATGCACCTAGTTATGATGAACTGTCAACGCAAGCTGAGATGCTTGAGACAGGGATTAAAGTTATCGATCTTCTAGCTCCATACCAAAAGGGTGGTAAAATCGGACTCTTCGGTGGTGCTGGTGTTGGTAAAACAGTAGCAATTCAAGAGTTGATTCATAATATCGCGCAAGAGCATGGTGGTATTTCCGTGTTCGCGGGTGTTGGTGAACGTACTCGTGAAGGTAATGACTTACTTCATGAAATGACGGACTCTGGCGTTATTAAGAAAACTGCAATGGTGTTCGGTCAAATGAACGAGCCTCCAGGCGCACGTCTTCGTGTAGCACTTACAGGTCTTACAATGGCGGAATATTTCCGTGATGAAGAAGGTAAGGACGTACTATTGTTTGTTGATAACATCTTCCGTTTCACACAAGCTGGTTCTGAAGTATCCGCATTGCTTGGCCGTATGCCATCAGCAGTAGGTTACCAACCAACATTGGCAACGGAAATGGGTCAATTGCAAGAGCGTATTACTTCCACTAAAAATGGTTCAGTTACTTCCATTCAAGCAATCTATGTACCAGCCGATGACTATACGGATCCGGCTCCGGCTACTACGTTTGCTCACTTGGATGCAACAACGAACTTGGAACGTAAAATTTCTGAAATGGGTATCTACCCAGCTGTGGATCCATTGGCTTCCAGTTCACGTATCCTTGCTCCAGAAATCGTTGGTGAAGAACACTATAACGTTGCTCAAGGTGTTAAACAAATCTTGGCTCGTTACAATGAACTTCAAGATATTATCGCGATTCTTGGTATGGACGAGTTGAGTGAAGATGATAGATTAGTGGTTGGTCGTGCACGCAGAATTCAACGTTTCTTGTCTCAACCATTCCACGTGGCTGAACAGTTCAACGGATTCCCAGGTAAATATGTTCCAGTTAAAGATACAATCCGCAGTTTCAGAGAGATTTTGGACGGTAAGCATGACAATCTTCCAGAAGCGGCATTCCTATTTGTTGGAGCTATTGAAGAAGCTGTTGAGAAAGCGAAGACACTTTAAACTGTCTATGTTATTCTAATGCTTTTGAATAGCTAAGGATATGCTTTCGAAGTAGCTATTCACAGAATAGCTTTTAAGGAGGGGAATAGATATGAACACTTTTTTATTAGAAATCGTAACGCCGGATCATTCAGCTTACTCTAATGAAGTTAATGGCGTGAGCGTACGTGGAATTGAAGGCGAATTAGGTATATTACCTGGTCACATCCCATTCATAACTCCTCTACAGGTAGCTCCGGTTAGAATTAAAATAGGTAATGAATATACCTCTATTGCAGTAAGTGGAGGTTTTGTGGAAGTACGCAAAGATAAAGTGGTTATTTTGGCGGAAAGTGCAGAGCTTGAGACTGATATTGATATTGAACGTGCAATTGCTGCGAAAGAACGTGCAGAACGTCGCATAGTTGCTGTAAAAAGTAACCAAGCAGATATCGATTTTAAGCGTGCTGAACTTTCCCTGAAAAAAGCTATGAATCGGATTGACGTACATTCCAAGAAATAAGATATTGTTAAAGAAACAGACAGGCTAATTCTTAGCTTGTCTGTTTTTTTATTACAAGAGACTTTTGTGGTAATCATAGGTGGGAAAGGGCCCTAATGGAAGCCGGCGTGCCCTTATTACCAATTATTTATCATAAATAAATTAAAAAGTTACAAATAAAGCGTTTGCAAAAGTGGATTCTTTTGTTCTGGGCAAGTATGATGGAAGAGTCGTATAAATAGCTTAAGAACTGGAATTCGGAAAGGATAAGATTACCGGTATGAATGAAGGGTTAGCAAATACGGTTTCTAGTGCAGTAAGCGTTAGTGGATTGGTATCGATTGTTGTATCTCTATTTTGTATTTGGCTGTCATGGTGGGCTTTGCAGAATCTGAAGTTAGATCTTGTCATTCGCAATCCCCAAGGAACTCAAGGTAAATTACTGCAGGTTCTTTTGGCCATCGTTCTAGGTCATTTTGTTGCTGGATTTCTGTTGGACTATTTGACGTGGAGTCAAATGATTCGTTATATGTTTTAAAGAGAACAAGATCGGTTATATAATCTTAGGATAAATTTTTGAACGAGGTGTTATTCTTTCTTATAACAATCATTTTGTCGAATAATAACTTTTTTTATGTCAACAATGGAAATAAGTAAATATTTTTCTTCGAACCTTTTATGAACTTACAACATAATGATAACTAACTGTTAACTGAGATATCAGGAGATATCAATCTGTAACTTTAAAAAACGCTTGTACAGCTGAAATAATCAATGCTATGATGGAAGTTGGGAAAATAAGAGTGTATATTCAGAAAGTTAGCATAAAAAGGAAAATTACGGACGCGGAGGGAATCAAGATGAGCAAATTTATCGTCCGCGGTGGCAATAGATTGATCGGAAATGTAAAAGTTAGTGGGGCTAAAAACTCAGTTCTTCCGATCATCGCTGCCTCTCTATTAGGGGGAGAAGGGGAAAGCACGATTTATGACGCCCCCCCTCTAGACGATGTGATTACGATTACCAAAGTATTGGAATCGTTAGGTGTAAGTGTAAGCTACGACAACGAAATATTACGCGTGAACGCGGAGCAAATTACAACTTGTGAGGCACCATATGAGTATGTTCGAAAGATGCGGGCTTCTTTTCTAGTCATGGGTCCATTGTTAACTCGTATGGGTCATACTCGAATTTCTTTACCAGGTGGGTGTGCCATTGGTTCACGACCGATTGATCAGCACCTTAAGGGATTTGAAGCTCTTGGAGCAGAAATCAATCTTGGGCAAGGTTTTATTGAAGCCAAAAGTAACGGTAGACTACGTGGCGCTAAGATTTATTTGGATGTCGCAAGCGTAGGAGCCACTGAAAATATTATGATGGCAGCTACGATGGCAGAAGGAACAACAGTTATCGAGAATGCAGCAAAAGAACCTGAGATTGTTGATTTAGCGAATTACTTGAACAGTATGGGTGCCAAAGTTCGTGGTGCTGGTACTGGAGAGATTCGTATCGAAGGTGTCGAAAAAATGTTTGGTGTGAAACATACTGTCATTCCTGACCGTGTTGAAGCAGGTACATATATGGTAGCTGCTGCGATTACTGGTGGGGATGTATATGTTGAAGGTGCGATTGCGGATCATTTGGGTCCAGTCATCTCCAAGATGGAAGAGATGGGTGTGAAGATTGAACCAGACGAGAATGGTATTCGTGTTACTGCGAATCATCCTTTGCGTTCGGTGGATATCAAGACACTTCCTTATCCAGGGTTCCCTACAGATATGCAGTCACAGATGATGTCACTTTTACTTGTCTCGGAAGGCACTAGTGTCGTGACGGAGACAGTATTTGAGAATCGCTTCATGCATGTGGACGAATTTCAACATATGAATGCAGAAATCAAGGTAGAAGGCCGGTCAGCAATTATTACGGGTCGCGCGAAATTGAATGGTGCAAAAGTATGTGCAACAGATCTGCGTGCAGGTGCAGCATTAATCTTGCTTGGACTTGTAGCGAATGGTACGACTGAGGTCAGTGGTGTACATCATATTGACCGCGGATATGTCCATATTGCAGAGAAGTTATCAGCGTTGGGTGCTGATATTTGGCGTATTTCGTTAGATGAGCCTGTATTGGAGCCTGTTTTAGAACATGCGGTTCAGCCGAAAGTGAAAGACGAAGTAAAACATTTTTCAGCGCAACCAACTTGGGTATAATATATTAGGAATTTGTATAAAGATTACTAAACCAAAAAACGAGCCTTTAAGGCTTGGTTTTTTGGTTTTTTTGCGTTGTAATCGTAAATCTCTTTCTCTCTCAAAATGGTTCTATCATATCTTCCAAATTCATAAGTATAAGGTAGATAGAACAGAAAATCATAGACATGTGATGTGAGTGAATGGAGGGTACCTTGTTATGAAAGATCCGCGTCAGCAAATAAAAATTTCGATAGAACCATTACGTAAAGATAGGTTGCCTCTAGAAGTGACGCCATCGGCGTCACATGATCATCTCTCCTTAGTGCCACCTAAACTATCTGAGCCACCTACGAGACCTCCTTCGCGTAATACACCAGAGCAACCTCATAAAGGCTCTTCAAAGGAAAGCATGCTAATAAATGAACATCCATATCGAGCTCCAATGGAAGATACACGGATATCGACGGCACCTAGGCAAGAGTTTCCACATGGGCATGAACAACAGCTCGAGGAACAGGGTGAACTCGAAACAACGACAGACAAGGTAGCGTCCAATATAGCTCGATTTAACGTGCGTAACAAGCGTCTTGTCTTCGGTTGGCGAAACCGACGGCGCCCTATCAAGCCGTCTAAGCGACGTGTACCCACCGCAATTTGGGCTACGGCGGGGCTACTTGCGCTCGCACTCCTGTTACCAGCGTTAGTGGTGTTATTACGCCATCAGCCTGCGCCTCTACCGACACCGGGGAAATCGATAGTTGTACCATCTCCATCACCTTCGTCGATAGCGGAGGAAGAACCTCAGGTATCTGTTTATTTGTCCAAGCTGGGTCAAATAGAGACCCTTCCACTTGAAGACTACGTGATCGGCGTTGTCGCAGCAGAGATGCCAGCGGAATTTGAGAGTAGCGCACTTACAGCTCAGGCCATTGCTGCTCGAACATTTATTGTGCAACGACTATTAGCTAAAGATAAGAGTGGCGTTCCCATAGAAGGCGCGGATGTAACGGATACGGTTGCCCATCAAGCTTATATATCTAAAGAAGTACTAGAGAAAGGGTGGAAGAATAATGGGAAGTCAATAGAATTAGCTAAATTGCAGCGTGCCGTGCAGGATAGTCGTAATATTGTTATGACGTATAAAGGGAAGCCGATCACTGCATCTTTCTTCTCTACTAGTAATGGATATACTGAGAATTCAGAAGATTACTGGAAGACGTCGATTCCTTACTTGCGTAGTGTATCGAGCCCTTGGGATAAGGAAATAGCTCCAGGTTATAAAGAGACACTCACGATAAGTAAGAAGCAATTTCTAAGTGACTTAGGACTATCAAATATCGCTATACCAACAATGAAGAATGCTAGTTCTTCTTTCAACTCTCTCATTCATATTCTTTCAACAACAGAAGGTCATCGGATTAAAGAATTAAATATTGGTGGTGTTATCTTTAGCGGTCGGGAAGTTCGAGAGAAGCTTGGGTTACGTTCAAGCCAGTTCTCATGGGCAGATTCAGGGAATGATATTGTCTTTACCACCTATGGTTACGGGCACGGTGTAGGGATGAGTCAATGGGGTGCGAATGGGATGGCCAAGGAAGGGTATACAGCTACTCAAATTCTCAAACACTATTATACAGGGATAGACTTTCAACAAGTTACTAAACTACTCGCAAAAAAATAATATAAAGAAAAGGTATAAAAGAGTTCGTCTCGGTAACAATGGTTACTGAGGTGATAACTATGAATGAACAAAACAAAAATCAATCGAATGGAGAAACTCCTAAACCATTAAAAGGAGGGCCTGTTAACAAGCCATCTTCATGGAAAAGGTTGTTGTCAAAACGTTGGGTTTACCCAGCAGTCTATATGGCAGCAGTCGCAATTATACTAACTTTAGTGTGGGTCTATCAGGATTCCAGTCAGAAAGCACTTAACTCAGACCCTACTACAGTATCTGAAAGTCTTGTCTCAAAAGATACTGAAGTTGGTATAAACAAGTTGGACCCGGATGCGCTAGAAGTGATTGCTAAGGCAGAGACTATTGCATGGCCCGTAAGTAATGCCAAAGAAGTAAATGTTGTCAAACCGTTCTATGATCCAAAGGGTTCCGATGAGAATCATCAGGAAGCGATGGTTCAATACAAGGATACCTTTGTAACGAACACTGGGTTAGATCTAGCTCGTGAGGATGATAAACCGTTTGAAGTTAAAGCAGCACTTAGTGGGAAAGTCACTCGTGTAGAGAAACACCCATTGATGGGTAACGTGGTGGAAGTCACGCATGCAAGTAACTTGAAGACAGTGTATCAAAGTCTGACGGATACCAAAGTGAAGCTTGGCGAAGAGGTAACTCAAGGAGCTACGATTGCAACAGCTGGACGTAGCGAAATGGAGAGTAGTCTCGGTAACCACGTACACTTCGAAGTATACGACAACGATGTATTGGTCAATCCTGCTGAATTACTTCCTGTGAAATAAATAAAGAAATGTTGCTCTAGTGTGTTCAAAGAAATGGTGATTTAAGTGGAAAAGACAGGGGAAACCCTGTCTTTTTGTTGATTTGAAATGACATCATAAATAACATGTCCACAAAATAAATGAGCATGCCCAAGCTTGTCAAGCATTTAAACTGCGAATATATAAGCACGCCCCTCATATAATGTACCAAACTATCCACAGTAGGGAGGCGGGGGCGTGCACGATTACATTAAGGAACGGACGATCAAAATTGGTCGTTGTATCGTGGAGACTAGGCAGACGGTCCGAACCATTGCGAAGGAATTTGGCGTATCGAAGAGTACGGTGCACAAAGATTTAACAGAACGACTGCCCGAGATCAATCCCGATCTAGCTGATCAAGTGAAGCACATTCTCGAATACCACAAATCAATCCGCCATCTTAGGGGAGGCGAAGCCACCAAAATTAAGTATAAGAAAACGAATAACAAAAAAAGAGAGGCAGTCGGTACAGCGAAATCATAAAATGTAGTTAGACACGGATATTTCCCCGTTGAATCCATCCCCTGAAGTATGATATGTTAAAAGATGGTATAGGGTCGAATAGTGTCTCTTACCATAAAATAACACTTTGGGGGCTCTTCATGATGTTAAGCAAGGATATTGGAATAGATCTCGGCACGGCGAATGTGCTCATTTACGTCAAAGGGAGGGGTGTGGTTTTAAACGAACCTTCAGTTGTGACGATTGAAAGGGATACCAAGAAAGTTCTTGCTGTCGGGGAAGATGCACGTCGTATGATTGGGCGCACTCCGGGCAATATCGTAGCGATTCGTCCGTTGCGTGATGGGGTTATTGCTGATTTCGAAGTAACTGAAATGATGCTTAAATATTTTATCGACCGCGTGGGGGGACGTACCTGGTATAGTCGCCCTCGTATCCTCATTTGCGCACCAACCAACATTACTTCCGTAGAACAGAAGTCTATTCGCGAAGCAGCTGAACGTAGCGGAGCTAAAGAAGTATATCTAGAAGAAGAACCTAAAGCGGCAGCCATTGGTGCCGGGATGAATATATATGAGCCGAGTGGTAACATGGTTATCGATATTGGCGGCGGAACGACGGATGTTGCT
>Ga0153923_100597_pt1 | contig 10739 bp, 5 predicted proteins | sample TSNJ007MetaG_FD_104682 | JGI IMG/M metagenome (GOLD analysis project Ga0153923, IMG submission 104682) | Attine ant fungus gardens microbial communities from New Jersey, USA - TSNJ007 MetaG | ecosystem: Host-associated > Fungi > Mycelium > Unclassified | place: USA: New Jersey, Brendon T. Byrne... | reverse complement strand
TGATGAATTGATCCAAGAGTTTGGAGATATTACCGAAGCGGTCCTTTCCAAGAAGCCGGCTGATTTAGCGGTGACTTTCCACTTCTGTAAAGGCAACTTCCAATCCCATTGGCTTTATAACGGATCTTACGATAAAATCGCTGAACGTTTATTAGCCATTACACAATTCAACGGCTTCTTCTTGGAATTTGATGATGAGCGTTCTGGCAGTTTCGAACCATTAAAGAACATTCAAGATCAACGAATCGTTCTAGGTTTAATTACGACGAAAACGCCAGAATTAGAAGACAAAGAAGCTTTGAAGGCGCGGATCAAAGAAGCTACACAGTTTGTTCCGTTAGATCAGCTTTGCTTAAGCCCGCAGTGTGGTTTCTCTTCTACACATGAGGGGAATAAAGTGACTGAAGAAGACCAATGGGCCAAGTTGAGATTAGTCGTTGAAACAGCGAAAGAAGTTTGGAAGGATTAGAAAATTATTTATACTTGAATAGTAACGAAAAACCCGCAATATAGTGTTATATCACGGGTTTTTCGTATACATAGTTTTTTAAGTAAATATTGGTAAAATACGGTACTAAAGCAAAGCATATTTTAAGTACTATTATTCTAATGGGGTAAAGTACGAGTCTAGTTGACCTAGTAAGCAGCGGGTTAAGAAACATTGACATAAATGTAAGTAAAAAGAGCATCAGGAGATAGACATTCTCCTGATGCTCTTTTTTTGATATAGAGCTATAAAAAATTTAGACACAGTAGATATCGGATCGGAACTATATAATAAATTAATGTTTTTGTAATAAATAAAAGTAATTATGTTTGATTATTCTATTGAAACAAAATATAAATACAACAAACACAAAGTTAAAATGATAAAATGTGGTTGTTTGTAATTTAAGAAGAACTCATAGATTAAATTAAATACCAATAAATTGCATGAAATTATGCTGGTAAATTCCCTTTCTTATATGACTAGGGTTTTCTTAGTCTTCCGAAAAACTAGAAATGCTTTCTTTGGTGTTGAAATAAATTAACTTATTTGTTAGCTATATCAAAGTTGATCGTAAAACAATTATATATTATCGATTATTATTAGGCAATACAATTCACTAAAATAATTATTGTTATTGAGAAAGGTGATGTTTCCATGTATAGATATTGACTTTTTTCTATTTATAGCAGGTGAAAATCAAGAATAGAATCAAAAATGAGCCGTCTAATGAGCCGTCAAAGAAGGAGGAAATAAAAATGCGTAAAGGAGAAAATATTTATTTAAGAAAGGATGGACGATGGGAAGGTAGGTATCAAAGAGGAAGGAAAGCCAATGGAAGAATAAGGTACGGTTATGTTTATGGGAAGAGTTATACAGAAGTAAAGCAAAAAATTTTTCCACTTCGAGTTCATTACAGTACTCTTCATCAAACGCGTGGCGTCTCAAGTGAGTCATTTGAAGAATGGGCTACCCAATGGTTAGAAGAAATTCAAGGAGAAGTAAAAACTTCAACCTTTTCAAGTTACTTCTACAAATTAAAAAGATACGTTTTTCCAACAATTAAACATATACCATTAAATGAGTTATCTGGAGAATTGGGGAAATTACTTTTAAAAGAGCTCCAAAAAAAGCTTGCTCGATCAACGATACAAGTCATTTTTAGAATAGTTAATAAGTGTCTAAATAATGCTAAAAAAAATGGAAAGATCATAACCAATCCATTTTCTGAAATCCAACTACCGAAGGTTAAACGTAAAAAAGTCAGCGCGCTAACACTTTCTGAACAGATGGAACTTATGGAAATTGCTCAAAAGGAGAAAAAGGATCGTGGATTACCAGTCTTGTTAGCTTTGCATTCAGGAATGAGAATTGGGGAAATTGCAGCGTTGAAATGGGAAGATATTGATTTCGATTCAAATCTAATTCATGTTAATCATACCTATCAACGTATTGGAGCGTTGAATAGCAATGATAAGACGCAATTAATTTTTACAGAATCAAAGACTGATTCTTCTATACGAGTGATTCCGATTGGAAAGATATTAAAAAAATTATTATTGAAACATCGTAAGAATTCAAAAACTTCATTTGTTTTTTCGACAAATGGACATCCTTGTGAGCCGCGACTGCTTACCTATCATTTTCATCAAATTCGAAAGAAGGCTAATCTTCAGAAAATCCATTTTCATCAATTACGGCATACTTTTGCGACACGATGTTTGGAATCAAAGGGAGATATTTCTTCTGTGAGTGCACTTTTAGGACATTCATCGACTCAAATGACTTTGGACACTTACGTACATGCATTAATGGAACAGAGAATTCATGTGATCTCCAAAATGGAAAAAATGATTAGTTAAAATAATTAAAAAAAAATTAGAGAGAAACAATTTATGGGTAGTCTTTTTTTGTATTTAAAGAAAGCGCTTTCTGCGAAGCGTTTATTTTTTTGCTTCGAAATTTTAGTTTCTATTTTAAAATGGAAACCTCAAAAATCTACTGATTAAAAGTAATTCGCCGTCATTCATCGTCAATTTATATAAAACACACTATCACCATAGGCTTTACAAAGGACTTCTAGTTTTTCGGAAGACTAAGAAGCATGTATGGGAATTCTTTAGGGCAAATTCAAAGTTTGTAATGAAAAAAATTAACGAAATCCTTTTTGAAGGGAGGTATGTTTATCGAAGGACAGGCATACACAGGTTCCATTAACAAGCAACTTAGACATGAAATACGAAAATACTCGGTCTGAGTAAAAATAAGTGAATGAAAAGTGACGGCAATCAATTTTTCATTGTTCATTTATTTTAGCTAATTTATCAAAAAAAGGGAAAAGAAAAGGAGCGAATTATGAATAAGAAATGGATAAGTAAAGCAGCAATGACTTTGGGTGTACTGACAATGTTAGGATCGGCAGGAGCTGGGATGAGTTCAATTGCTCACGCTACACCAGATACTCCCTATATCAGTACTAATGCAGTATCAGATAACACATCGGATCGTACGATTACTTTGTGGAAATATGAAATCAAGAGTTCAGCAGAATTAGGGGAGCGTGGAGATGGAGAAAAGTTAGATACTTCTACAGCCCCTGATTTAGCAGGGAAAAAATTGATGGGTGATGTTAAATTTGAAATCGTTCGTGTTATTCCAAAAAAAGATTCATCTGGGAACTACTATAAATTGGATGATCCAACGAAACAAGTAGAAGGCACACATTATGACGTTGACACTACTTTTGCAGCAATCGAACAATCTACTGGAGATCATGAAGCGGGTGCAGAATTTGGTAAAACGACCTTCAATGTTGGAAAAGGGAAAGAAGCGGATGGGATTTATTTGATTCGTGAAGTCCCTAATGCAAGTGGGGATTATACGTATACAGATGAAAATGGAAAAGAAAAAAAGGTTGCTACGCCAATGGCACCGTTCTTTGCATACTTACCACAAACTAAACGTGATAATGAAGATAAATTGATTTATGACGTACATGTTTATCCAAAGAATATCGTTAATGATACTTCTGCAGATAAAACAATTGAAGGTCAAAAAGGTTATTCCATTAAAGCAGGTCAACCGTTTCAATGGGAAGCAACTGTAAAACTTCCGACGGGATTATATTTTGAGGCAAAAGAAGACCTGACAATTGTTAATGTTTTTGATAAAGATAATAATCCATTACCAGATAGAACAGTAGTCGCAGGTGAAGAAGTTTATGCGAATTACTTCTATATTGATGATGCACTTAATAAAGCACTTCATTTAGATGATGTAGAAGTTGAGGTGTTTGATGGTACAAATTGGGTTAAATTAACACTTAACACTGATTATGAAGTATACAAAAATGGTAGTTCAACGAAAGAAGCAGCACATCCTATTACAAATGCAAATGGCTCTGAGACACAAGTTCATATTGAATTAACAGAAGCTGGAATGAAAAAAGTCGAAGGTGTTTATACAGATATCCGTGCTATTTATCATACACACACAGATGTGGATTTCAACGGAGTTATCGAAAATAAATTTGATAGTAGTTACTTGATTCCAGGACAGAAACCTGTAAATACACCAAGTGAAAACAATCCAGAATACTTTGACGGTGGCTTTACAATTGATAAAACAGAAGAAGACTCTACGAAAAAATTAGAAGGCGCAGAATTCTATATTGCCACAAGTGAACAGAATGCAAAAGATAAGAACTTTTTGGCATCAAATGGTGAATCGTATACTCTGAATGACGATGGTACAGGTACTCCCCCATTACCAGCAGGAGTTACTTTCTTGACAGACACTACAGATGCAAGTGGTAAGGCAAAATTTGATGGTTTAGCACTTGATTGGTATACAGATACAGATGGAGATGGATTCCAAGATGAAGATGAACCAACTTGGGAACATAAAGATATTAAGAGAAGCTACTGGTTAGTGGAAACAAAATCTCCAGATGGATTTGAATTATTGAAAGAACCTATTGAAGTAGTAGTAACTTGGAACCCAACAGACACTACCGTTCATGTAGAAAACAAAACACAAACAAAACTACCATTCACCGGTGGAGCTGGTACAACATTAATCATCATTATCGCAATTGGAGCAATCACAATCGGTACAGCAGCAATTGCAATTGATAAAAAACGTCGTCACGCTTAGAAATGGGACAGAAAGGAAGGACAGACCATGCGCGAAAAAATTAAACGAAAGCCAATAGTCGCAGTTCTTCTTCCAATCTTTTTTCTACTGGTAGTCATATTTTCCGTCTACCAGTGGAATCCATTGAAGGCAGATGACCAGAATACTCAATTGGTTGATGTGAAAATCAATGGAGATAAAGTCGATGAACATTATTCAGTCACCGAGCCAGCTATTCTTCTAGAAGTGAATTCTAAAAAAAGACAAGTATTGAAATTTTTGGAATCAGATAATTACGAAGTGAATTTTATCAATGATAAGAATAAATTTATTCCTGCAAAAAAGATTTCAAAGGATAAACTCACTTATTATACTAATTTAATCGAATCTGCTCAAGAAAACACTAAAAGTACGGAGATGACTGAACAAATATCAACTTCAAATAGTGAGACTAGCTCTTCACAAGAAGCCGAGGGAATCGAGAGTCATTTGTTTTATGTTGAGGAAGAAGGCAAGAATGTTTATTGTCTATTATTGGAAAAAGAACAAAAAGTTCAGCTAAGTGTCTCTAATAAAACAGATAAAGAGATTACAAATGTTGCACTAGAAGTTCCCAAGACAAAAGAACAACAAGTACTTTTTAGTTTTAATCAGAAAAAAGAGAATGTGGATTCTTCCAAAGTATTAGAAAAAACAACGGTCTCTTCTGAAAGTAAAGAAACTAGCAGCAGCTTTGTTAAGGATGAAACGACAATAGAAAAGCCCCCTTCTTCAAGCAATGCAAAATCGGTGACAGTTACTAGTAGTGAGGGAAAAAAAGAACCTAAAAAAGTAGTAAATCAAACGAAAAAAAAACCAAAGCCTGTTAAGCAAACAAAAGAAGAAAAGGAACGTAATTTAGTCATTGATCAGTTACTAAAAAAAGATTACGCAGAAAAAGATTCTTTTAAAGCGATTGAATTACCAATAAAAACAGTAAGTACTCAAGAAGAAAAAAATGATTCATCTCCAATTTCAGTAACAGGAATAAAAATGAACATAAAAGATGGGACAGATTATTTTGATGGAAATGATAATCCTGGATACGACTCACGTCCCGACAATGGTATTGTACGATCTTTTGATTCAGTAAGCTATGCGGTAGCTTTTTCATTGGAAGCAAACGATCCAACAACCACTTATTCAAACATAAAATATCGGGTCGAAATGAATCTGCCTAATGCGTATTCTTTAGATTCATCTGGGAAACAACGATTTAATGCCGAGGTTGTTGATAGTGAACATGGGACATTGGTTGATACATCTGATAATACAAAAGAGTCTATAGGGTTTAGTGAGTCAACGATTAAAGGTGTGGGAAATTATGCGATTATGGTTCCGATGATTATAAATGTTTATGGAGCTCAAAATAATATGATAATTAATCCTACGATGAAAATCACAATTATCAGTGCTCAAAATGATAAGACAGGCGAAATCGAAGAAATTGATCTCACATATGATAAAACAGATATGCCTGAATTGAATTTGAAAGAGACTAAGGTATCTGCTAAAGCTTCTGTAAAACCGACTTTGGTTAAAGGGAATAGAGTTTTGATTAGTGAGTTTGCCTCAAAGGCAACAGGAAATGATAGATGGGATGCAGTAGGTATTGGGATGACATTAGGGTTGAAATCAATTTCTGGAAGAGATGTATCAGATTTCAGAGGGGCAACCTTCCCAAATGGAAAAATAGAAGTAGAAATAGGATCAGATACCATTTATCAAGAAACGATAGGTGGAACACCAATTTCTGTTCCAACTTCAGAAACTGCCAGTCTTACAACACACACTAGACCGGTCTGGGCCCTAGCTTCTACTGTTGCGACATCCGAAAAAACTGGATGGACCCAAAATTTACTTTTCGATAACACTTTCAATTTTACGGATGAATTTCCGAGAATTCCTGTTCCCAATGGTAAGACTGAAGAGATACATGTAGTAGAGCCGAGTGTAGAGGAAAGGCAAAAAATCGGAGTTTATGATACTGGAAAAGTTGAAGTGAAAAATGATGGACTTTCTATAAAAATTGCTAATTCTGAATATGCACCAATTTATAATCCGTACACCTATAATTTAATTTCTGGTTCAAAGACAAATAATAATGAAAAGATTTTTTCAAGTTCTATGATGGTTGTTCAGTGGACACGGCAATACCTTCAAAATAAGACTAAAGGTGGAATTTTGAGTACAGACCTCAAAATAAAAAAAATTAGATATGAAGACCAAGATTATACAGCTGATTCGGTAGTTACTATTTCTGATATTACGATACCGAGAGGAAGCTACACACAAGTTGCTACTTTTGTCAGAGATCCTGGAGGATTAGATTATTCGGGATTAAGTAGTACAAATTCATGGGCAAATACTAATGGTGATGCAACAGTTGGGCAAGGAGAATCTAAGATATTTGTTGGTGGTGCAAGTATTATCAATCAAGCTATTGCTAAACAAGTTCAGACAATTATTCGATGGAATGCCAATTCATTTGAATATGATATGGATAGAAGTCTTTATTCTCAAGGTTCAGCATCTGGATTATTTGTCAAAGATAAAACACGTTATGGTGTTGGTAAGGCCTCAAGAAACCACCCTAACTTAACTATAAGTGAGAAAACGGCAGTGGAAGGTCAATATGATTGGTTTACTTCACCAGAAGAGGCTGCCACTCATGGGAAAATATCTGCCGTAAAATTTGTAAATAATAAGATTAATGAAACTTACTCAATCTGGCAAGGAGTACCAGTGAAAGTTATTGGAATAGCAGGTGATAAAGATCAATATGGAAATTCAACTGCTGCTTTATGTAATACCTATTGGTATGATTCCTTCCAAAATCTGGTAGGAAAACATCCAAACTCAGACACTTATAAAGGATTTACTCCCTCTACTTTTGATTCTGAAGGAAATATGTTGAAACAGCAAAGTGATTTAAATGGAGATAGTATTTTCATCAAGTCGTTTAAGATACAGACCACCACAACACCAAAAAAGCCAACATATAAAACTAATGAGAATGTGAAATGGAAAGTTGAAGGGAATTTATTAACAGAAGGAAAAGTAGATTATGGGGTCAAATTAACAACAACTTTACCAAAAGGACTTAAATATAACATTGGATCGTCAACAGACAGTCAAGGGAATTCATTGCCAAATGAGCCGACTATTGTTGAAAATACTAATGGAACGACTACTCTAATATGGAATTTCAAGAATATCAATCCAAGTAAAGGGGAGTTGGTTGAGGTCAATTTTGAAACAATGCCATCTTTAGGTGATTTGACGTTTAATGAACAATCTATAGCAAATGTCAGAGTAAACACTGTAGGTGACATGTGGGTTCAAAGTGATCCGAGTCAGAAGGATACTTCTAGAGAAGTACAAAGAAGTTCAGCTGGACAGGTCCAACTTTACCAATTACAACAAATTGTCTTAACTAAAGAAGTAAATAAAAGTCTGATTGAAGTAGGCGAGAAAGATGCTGCTGATTCAACAGCGTCAGATGACATTACTTATAAAATTACACTAGAGAATTATAGTTCTGACAAGCTGTTGAAAATAAATATTTTAGATGTCTTACCATACAATGGGGATTCTTTTGGTACAGATTTTGCTGGCTCGTACACTGTTAAAAATATCAAGATCACTGAAGGTAGTGGAACGATTAATTATACAACAGATGCGGCTTCAGAGAAAACGAACCCAAATGACATTTATGGTTGGGGATTATACGTTTCTGGAACTTCTGATCCTACGACGATTAAGAATGCTAAAGGATTCTTAGTTTCAACTGAAGAATTAGCAATAGGAGATAAGTTAGTTTTTGAAGTCACAATTTCACCAAACGGTCAAAAGACAGCGAATATCTACCGAAATCGTGCAACATTTAATAGTCATCTCAAACTTCCAGTGAACAGTAATATTGTTCAGACACAAGTTTTGAGTCGTGATCTAACTGGTTATGTCTGGTACGACGATGATTATGACGGTTTGATTGGCATGAAGAAAGATGGGACACCCGAAGACTCAGTTGGCGATATTCCAGTGAAGTTGTATCGAACAAGTCTAGTAAATGGTAGCTATAAGAAACAATTAGTGAAAGAGAGTTTGACAGGACAACCTTTTGTTGATGGAGCAGGGAACTCTCTGATTAAAACAGGAACTGTTGGACAAGATAAGGGGAAATACAAGTTTGAGAATCTTCCTGAAGGTGAATATCTTGCTGAATTTATGATAAGTGACATCGTTGTTACGAAGAAGATTGCGATTGTGACCAAACAATTGATTGGTAGCGATGATAAGTTGAACTCAAAAGCCGATCCAGATGATTTCAAAACACCTGAATACAATCAGCCAGAATTGAGTGATTTACCTGCACTTCTAACTGGAACTGATAAAGTACATCACGTTACTGATGTCAATGCTGGGCTGACTAGATTGTCGAAGATTCGACTCTTCAAATATGAAGAAGGAACGGTTATCGATGTTGATGGGGATGGAAAATTAAGTGATAAAGAAATTGAAGCCAAAACTACACACGCGCTAGAAGGCGCTAAGTTCGAACTTTACAAAGGGAAAAGTGATAATCCAGATAAAGCCGATCTAATTTGTGAAGCTCAAGCTACTGGTGAAGATGGTTGGTTAGAATTCAACATCAATCTTCTGCCAGGTGATTACACCATTGTTGAAACAAAAGCACCAGATGGCTTTGAATTGCTGAAGGATCCGATTCATGTAAATGTACCAACTTACAATTATGTTGCTGTGGTTCATGTAGCTGATAAAGGTCAGCTAGATTTGCCATTTACTGGTGGAACCAAAGCAATGCAGATAATCTTGATCGTAGCTGCGGTATTGATGGTGGTCGGAATGACAGGCGTCTTCCTGCATTTTCGACCGATTCACGTAAAGGGAGGAAAATAAAATGAAAAAACTACGTCGTTTGTTGTTCGCTTTGTTTGTTTTCTCTCTGATCGTTGGTGGGGTGGTTCCTGCTCATGCCGAAGCAGAAACCACAGAAAATGGCGGGTACAGTATCTTCGTGCAAAAATACAAGATCGAAGATATTGCCAAGATTGCCGAAACAATGCCACTAGATGGAACGAAGGCGGATCAAGTCAAGGACGCGGATGGCAAGAACCTCGATCCACTACCGGGGATATCCTATGAAATCACGCGTGTGACACCGATCCAAGGGGCTTCTGGCTTTGAACCTGTTCAAGGGGATGGTGCCTTTACGAAGACCGTGACCACCGATGAAAAAGGGCTGGCCCATGCCGGGAACTTGGTTCAAGGGATGTATCAGATCGTGGAGAAAGAACACACGAAGCTGAAGGACGTCATGGAGCCGGTCATCGTTGAGTTACCTTTCCCTCAACAGACCGGTGAACCCTTGAATGAGGTCTATATCTATCCGAAATCCAGTGTCTTAGGCGATGTGCCGAAATTGCCTGTGACCAAAGGTCCGGATGGCAAGCCGATCCCTGTGGAAGTTGATGAAAAAGGCGAAATCAAGAGATTACCGCAAACCAGTGGAAATATCGGAACGGCACAAGTGCTGATGTGGATTTTAGCCATGATCATTGCCATGGGTGGTGTTGGAATGGTTAGTATCCATCGGAAGAAGGATGTTTTTTAAGAAAGTAATTAATGCATCATTATGGAAGAAAGAATCTTGGATGCAAGAGTACGAGTATCCTAGGTTCTTTCTTTCCACTTGTGATGCTCAATTGGAAAGAAGGACCCGTCATGAAGAAGACTAAAAAACCGAAAAGAAAGCATTCCTTTTTGAAGATTTTCGCGATCATCATGATCGTTGGCGGTGTCTTGACACTGCTATATCCAATTGTGGGAAACTATTTGGCCAATCGTGAACGAAGTCAGGCCGTCTCTGAATACGACGACACGATGAAAAAGATGTCACAAAAGGAAAAAGATGAACAATGGGCCTTAGCCAAAGCCTACAACGAATACATCTATAACAAGCAAGAAGGATTACCCAAAGGGGATCCCGTCGTTTACAACAAGATCATGAAACAAGGGGATGTCATGGGAACCGTGGATATTCCCGCGATTGATA
>Ga0153923_100595_pt1 | contig 10762 bp, 9 predicted proteins | sample TSNJ007MetaG_FD_104682 | JGI IMG/M metagenome (GOLD analysis project Ga0153923, IMG submission 104682) | Attine ant fungus gardens microbial communities from New Jersey, USA - TSNJ007 MetaG | ecosystem: Host-associated > Fungi > Mycelium > Unclassified | place: USA: New Jersey, Brendon T. Byrne... | reverse complement strand
TCGCGTCTATAGCGTTATTGAAAAAATGAACCATAATTGAAACTTCCAGTCTTCCGGTTTTGTAATAAGCCAACGCGAAGACTAATCCCATCGACGCATACAAAACGAAGTTAGGAAGATCTGTTGCCATATGAAGAAATCCGAAACAGATGCTGCTTAATACAACGCCTAGGATTGGCAGCTTCTCACAAAGTAGTTTAATGATTCCAGCACGGAAAACAATTTCCTCCATAATCGGTGCTGAGATGGCGATTATTAGAAAAAGCAGCAGAGGATTCACATTGTTGAACATTACGCCTAACGCAGCATCGTTATCACTGGTCTGTGTCCCATTAAGCTGCTGAATGAGCAGCGTGCCGCCAATCGCGATGATTCGCAATAGCACTGTTGAGCCGAGGATGATCAACATATTTTTCTTTGTGAGCCAAGCAGTATTAAATTCAATCAGCTTCAGTTTTTTCGCGAGCCATAAAAGTATGGCAATATTAGCGACCACCATCAAAATCATAGCTGATAGACCCAAAACAGATAATGGCTTTGTGATACTAATTTGAACAATGCTAAAAACAGTCATGCTTATTTGACTTAAAATAAATAGAGCTAGGACAATGAAAAAATTTTTAATGACCTTCAAAATAATATCTCCCTAATATCGTTCGTTTCTTTTCCAATTCGTAAAACTTTCCTTTAAATAAGGATACCATTTTACAGCTTTTTTTAAAGACATGATCGATAAGCTCGGAAAATGAAAAATTCATTGAATGAGGGGAATTATAATTTTTTCTACTTTGATAATGGAAAAGGGAAAGGCTTGTTAAGTGTAATTAAAAAGAATGTTAGAGGCGGTATAAAGTCCCGTGAAGCGAAACTTTTCCTGTTCGATAGTAAATACAAATGCCTGAAACATAAAGACAAAGGAGGTGTGCTTAATCTAAACTCGCTTGTCTATTTTAACAACAATCATTTATCGGTTGTTTTTCTTTCTGACATCCTTGAATCGTTAATTGATCAGAATACGTGTCTAGTTTGTAATAGAAAAAATAAATCAAATTAAGTCTAATTGCAGATATCGAAAATATTAGAGACCAGACAGTCAAACTAATGGAAACGATCGAAACGATCCCAAGCGCCTTTGTCATTGTAGAGTTAGCAAAAGGCGATCCACTAAAAGCGGTACAGTTAAGCGCCTCGCTTGGCTGGGATACCGATACTATCGGCGCCATCAGCGCGGCGATTTGCGGAGGCATGAATCCTGAACTGCCAGGAGAAATGATTCGACAAATCGAAAAGGTCAATCAGTTGACGGAGGATGTCTTGCCGTTTGTGAAGTAAGTATTTGAAAATAGAGAAATCTATATCGAAAAATATCTCCCTAAGTAGAGCTGTTAATGACTTAAAACATTGACAGTTCTATTTCTTTTTATTTCACTATCTAATAATTAATGTCGTTAAAATATTTTTTTTTAGAAAGTGACGAAAAATCTGCGTCAGCCAATAACACAAAAGACCGATAGCGCTTTGCACCATCAGCCTAAATAAACCTATACTTGAATAGTCAGCTCACTTTCAGGATCGAAGAAATGACTATTATTAAGATCCAAACCCAGTTCGACGATAGCACCGGGTTTATGGAAATCTCGGGCGTCTACTTTTGAGACGAACTCTGAATCGCCTGAACGTGCATAGAGCATGGTTTCAGCACCTAATAATTCAGAGACGACAACCTCGGCTTTGATTACTGTTTCTGGGGTGGAGTCGATAAAAACTTGTTCTGCGTGGATATCTTCTGGACGAATTCCGAAGATGACTTTTTTATTGTTATAGCCTTTTTCAACCAGCCCTTTGTATTTTCCTTCAGGTACTCTTAATTTAATATCCGCATCGTTAACTAAGTAGCCGTTTGAAAGAGTGACTTCAAAGAAATTCATTGCGGGAGAGCCGATAAAGCTTGCAACAAAGATGTTCTTTGGCACATTGTAGACTTGTTGAGGTGTTCCAATTTGTTGAACGATCCCGTCTTTCATAATGACGATACGATCAGCCATCGTCATGGCTTCAGTCTGATCGTGGGTGACATAGATTGTTGTTGTCTCAAGACGTTGATGTAGCTTTGCGATTTCTGCACGCATAGCGACCCGAAGCTTAGCATCTAGGTTAGATAAGGGTTCATCCATTAAGAAAACTTTGGCGTCTCTGACGATTGCGCGACCGAGCGCGACACGTTGTCTTTGCCCGCCGGATAGAGCAGCTGGCTTGCGATCTAGGTATTCGGTTAGACCTAGGATTTCAGCAGCATGATCGACGCGCTGTTTGATATCTGATTTATTTAGCTTGCGCAGTTTCAAGCCAAAGGCCATATTGTCGTAGACGGTCATGTGGGGATAAAGGGCATAGTTTTGAAAGACCATTGCGATATCTCGATCTTTCGGAGCGATATCGTTCATCTTCTTCCCATTGATTAAAAATTCTCCCTCTGAAATGTCCTCCAAGCCAGCGATCATCCGCAGGGTAGTAGATTTACCGCAGCCGGATGGTCCAACAAAGACAATGAACTCTTTATCCTTGATTTGGAGATTGAAATCTGTCACTGAGTAATGGGTATATTGTCATATTTTTTGTAGATGTTTTGTAAAGCTAATTCTGCCATGTTTTTCCCTCTTTTCTTCTTTTTAATATCTCTTTGAAAATATTTTTGATGTTCAATATGTTCTTCTTAAGACAACGATCCTTTCGAAAGCATCGTCGGGACGAAGGTGAGCGTTGGATCACAGGTTTCGTTGTTAAGCAGTTTTTTCAAATTAGCGATAACTAATCGTGAGATTTCCTCGATGTCTTGTTCAATGTAATAGTTGCACCCTGCTGGATTATCGAAGGAGAGATGAAAAATATCATTTGTCTCCGTATAATCATGGATTAGCTTGGATAAATGCGCATTCACTGTGATAACGACATCAGGCTGGTTCTCCTCTAAAAAAGCAATCAGCGATTCATTCGATTCAATGGTAGATGGAACGAATAGCCACAGATTCTTATCGATTGGCATCTGATTCTTTACGTAAGCGTATTCAATTCCTTTTGTACGATCGATTGTCGCGGAATTTTCCTCGACAGTCGTAATAAAGACAAATTTTTTGAATTGCTTTTGTATTACCATATCAGCCAGTTTGAAGCCTGCACTAAAATTGTCAGAGGTCACGCTGGTGATTCCCAGCTTATTGAAGTAGCGGTCAACTAGCACCAGCGGAAATTTTTCGAGATGCAATCGGAGGATATCTTCATTATAGTTCTCTGACTCGGTTGGAAAAATGACCAGACCTTCAACACCGCATTCGATAAAGTAATGGATCAGATTGATTTCTTCTTCCATTGATTCACGTGATAGACCAAAGAAAAAGCGCAATTTTTCTTTTCTAGCAAAAGCTTCCAAATAACTCAGCAATTTACGATCGATGCTGGTTTTCATCGTTGTAAAGATGAGTCCAATGACTCGTTCTTTCTTTTCTACATTTTCAAAATCGACAAAGGTTCCTTTCCCTCGGATGCGTTTCACATAGCCTTTTTCAGCTAGATTATTTAGAGCATTCTTGGCAGTGATCTGGCTAACATGGAACTGGGAAACAATTTCAGTTTCAGAAGGGATTCGGTCTCCTTTTTTTAATTGTCCGTGTTCGATCTGTTGGATGAAGCTCTCTTCGATTTGCTTATATAATGGAATATTTTTTTTCATGAGTATCACTCGATTTCAATTATTTTTTCTAAACAAAGTATAAAGGAATTCGCATGTTTAAAATATACTAAATATAGTATATATCCATATTTTTTTTTATATTAATATGGAGTCAAGAATAAGGAGGGCGTCTTATGGAGTATATAAAAAGGAAAGTGGATCGAACACTGCATTTGATATTCGTTGCACCATCTATGATATTTATATTCTTTTTGGCAATTGTTCCATTAATCTATGCGATCTTTTTGAGCTTTCGCAATTATAAGCTAACCATGCCAAACGGCAGTGCACGTTTTATTGGAGTCGAAAATTATGTAAGCGTTATTAAGGATGAAACTTTTGTCCAATCGATCAGCTGGACACTAATTTTTAGCTTGTTCGCGGTCACCATTTCAGTTGGGATTGGGCTGCTCTTGGCGGTGCTGCTAACCAATTCTGAACAGAGCCGCGGAGTACGTCTATTGAAGAGCTTTTTGATTCTACCAATGATGGTCGCTCCTGTTGTTTCGAGTACAATGTGGAAGATTCTGTTTGGAGCGATTTATGGACCAATCAATTATCTGATCGAACTATTTAATGGAACAGCAGTTTCTTGGACAGGGGAGACATTGCCTGCTCGATTAGCGATTATCGTTATTGATTCATGGGGGTCAATTCCTTTTTGTATGCTGATTTTCTTAGGTGCGTTGACCACCATTCCAGATGAGCTGTATGAGAGTGCTTTGATTGATGGCGCGAGTACCTTTACGTCATTTAGAAAGATTACCTTGCCGTTGATTCGCAACTTTATTTCTTTAGTAGTCTCTTTGCGATTAATGGATTCACTAAAAGTATTTGATCCGATCATGATTATGACGGATGGTGGACCAAGCGGAACAACGGAATCCATTGGAACAATGATGTATAAGATGGCCTTTCGATATATGGATGTAGGTAAAGGATCAGCGGCAGCCGTCATATTCTTCATTATTATTGCGATCGTATCGATCACGACACTGATGCTCACACGAAAAGAGGAGGTGAAATAGCAATGAAAAAGAAAAAATTTCCAGTATCATTGATTCTTCTAGTTCTTTTTACGTTTATCTTTTTGTTTCCAATCTATTGGACGATCACGACAGCAATGAAACAGCCAGGTCAAATCATGGTGATTCCGCCAGAGTTTATCCCGTCAAAAATCAGCCTGCAAAATTTCCGACAGGTAATCGCTGAGAATAACATGGGACAATTCTTCTGGAACAGCTTATCGATCTCTATCTCTACAACGATTATCACGTTGATTATTGCCAGCTTTGCGGGGTATGGATTTTCCCGCTTTAACTTTAGAGGTAAGAAGCTGTCGCTGTTATTAGTCATCGCAGTTCGTATGATACCGAGCCTGATATACATGATTCCGTACTACATTATTTTCAATCAGCTTCATCTATTGGATTCCAAGGTTGGTTTGACGATCGTTTATATCACAGCAAACTTACCGCTAGCTATCTGGCTTTCAGCGAGCTTTTTTGATGAACTGCCGGATGAAATATTTGAATCAGCTAAAATCGACGGTTGTACGGAATTTCAGATTTACTGGAGAATTGCTTTGCCTTTAGTTGTACCTGGTTTAGTCGTCATTTCCATATTAGTCTTTCTAGCCTCATACAACGAGTTCGGCACAGCCTTAGTTTTATTGTTCAACGATAGCACCAAGACATTGCCAGTGGGGATCAGCGGAATGGTGCAGCTTCAAAAGGATACCCCATTTGGTCTGCTTGCAGCAGCAGGTACGATCGCGATGATACCAGCCTTTATTTTAGCGTTAACAACCCAAAAATACGTTCAGAAAGGAATTACCGCAGGTGCGGTAAAAGGGTAGAAATTTATGAAAAAGATTGGTTTGTTTTGTACAGTTCTTTTGTCACTAGTAGTCATTTCAGGCTGTGGCGGAGGTGGAGAAACGAAAGAGAGTGCTAAGAGCTCTGAACCGGTGGAATTGAAGACACCAGAAAAATTCGGTGTTAAATTGGAAAACCTTGATGCCTCAGGTACGCTAGATGGTCAATACAAAGGGAAAAAAATTACGGTCGCAACTCGAACGGGAGATCATGAAACGGCATTGAAGGAAGCGGCTAAATACTTTGAAGCTGCCTCTGGAGCAAAAGTGGAAGTTCAAAGTTTTCCAGCCGGCAACGATGAAGAGAAGATTCAATTGGATTTGAGTACGAGCCATACCTTTGATGCGGTGTTGATGCCAGTGGCAAACATTCATTCTTATGCGGCTTCGGGATATTTGAAGAAGCTGGATGATTATAAAAAGGTCGCTGATCCTGAATTAGATACGGATGATTTCATCCCTTCTATCTTAGATTTATACGGCAAATATGATGGGAAATTATACGCATTCCCCTATAAGCCAGATACCCAAATGCTGTTCTATCGGAAAGATATCTTTGAGGATGAAAAAGTAAAAACAGCTTACAAAGAAAAAACAGGCAAGGATTTAGCAGTACCAACAACGAATGAGGAAATGATCGAAGTAGCCAAATACTTCACGAAATCGAAAAATGCGGATTCCCCTATAGATTACGGATATATTAGTATGGGATCAACAACTAATAGTCGAGCAATCTGGATGAACCGTGAAGGTGAACAAACGGTTATCTCAAAAGATAATCAAGCGACTGTCGATAATGATGGTACGAAAAAAGCTATGGAAACTATGATGGAATTAAAAAATTATACACCAAAGGAATGGACTCAATTGGGTTGGGATGAAGCCAATGCAATGTTTGTTGAAGGGAAAGCTTTAATGATGGAGCAATGGCCAGGGCTAATCAATTCGATCAACGATGATAAATCTAAAATCAAGGATAAAGTTGGTTTTGCTGTAACGCCAGGTAGTTCTCCCGTTTTAGGTGGCTGGTCAATCGCGGTAACGAATCATTCTGAAGAGGATGAGCTTGCTTATAAATTTGTTGAGTTTGTGACATCTAAAGATGCTGAGCTGTTAAAAGTCGAACACACCATGGACCCCGTTCGTCAATCAAATTATGAACGTGGAGAAGTAATGGACAGCAATTCGATGTATCCTGTTTTGTTAGATTCACTGACAAAAGGGAAACAGTTAGTTGACGCTGATGTCCCATATATTTCAGCACAGTTAAACGACATTTTAGAAGACGAAACACAAAATCTGTTAAATGGAAAACAAGACATCGATAAAACCACAGCGAACATGCAGAAGAAATTAAAAAAAGAAATCAGTAGCGCAGAGATAGAATAAGGAGTTGTTTTCAAATGGATTTTTACCCACGTCCCCAATTTGAAAGAAAAGCATGGTTAGATTTAGATGGTACATGGTCCTTTGATTTTGATGATCAAAGGACCGGAATAGAAGAAAAGTGGTATGATACCCACGACTATAGCAAGGAAATCACGGTTCCTTTCGTTTATCAATCTGGGGAAAGTGGAATCAATTGTCAGGATATCCATGACTGTGTATGGTACAGCAAGGTGGTTACTCTGGAAGAAGTCGCTGCACCTAGAGTCCTACTTCATTTTGGAGCGAGTGATTATTACACCAAGGTCTGGGTAAATGGTCAATATTGCGGAGAGCACAAAGGCGGGCATACTCCTTTTTCAATTGAGATTTCAAATCAGATTCAGAAGGACCGTCAGCTTAGAATTGATGTGTGTGTAACGGACTACAGCTATGATGAACATTTGCCTCGAGGGAAACAAAACTTCAAAGGAAAATCAGAAGGTATTTTTTATACGGGAACGACAGGAATTTGGCAAACTGTCTGGTTGGAGTTTACAGAAAAAGATTATATTGATTCCGTTCGCTATATTCCCAATACAGTAGAAAATACCGTGAATATTTCGACAGAGGTACAAGCGCCGGAAAATGCCAAGTTAGGAATAAAGATTTATCGAGGTAACGAGGTTATCGTGGATTCGATATCAATTATTAAAAACCGTTCATTGACGAGTGATTTTGAAATCCCTGATTTTAATGATCATCATTATGGCTATTGGTGGAGTCCAGATCATCCGAACCTATATGATGTGGAGCTCGTCCTATTTGTAAATGAGCAAGCAGTTGATCGAGTGACTTCCTATTTTGGAATGCGGACCGTCTCTATTGAACATCAGCTGATTTGTTTAAATCATATGCCGTTTTATACAAAATCAGTCCTATATCAAGGATATTATTCAAACTCTCTTATGACAGCAAAAAATGATGAAGAGATCAAAAAAGATGTGGAGCTAATCAAACAGATGGGCTTCAATAGTGTTCGACTACATCAAAAATATGAAAATCCGCGGTTTCTATATTGGTGTGATAAATTAGGCTTGGTTGTCTGGGGAGAAGCACCGAATGCCTATTCCTTCAGCACGAGTTCAGCAGAGGAGTTATTGCAGGAGTGGCAGCAAGCCGTGAAACGCGACTTCAATCATCCATCAATTTGCGTATGGTTACCGCTGAATGAAAGTTGGGGAGTTCCAAAGATTAAAAATTCAGCTGCCCAGCAGTCATTTGCAAATACGATGTACTATTTAACAAAGGCACTTGATCCGACGCGCTTGGTGTTGTCAAACGATGGCTGGGAGCATACTATTTCTGATATTTGTACGATCCACGATTATGACGCGAATATCGAGAAACTCGAAGAGCGATACACTTCTGTATCAGCAGTTTTAGAAGGACCTCAAGAGCGAAGAATCTATGTCGGTGATTATGAGTACGACAAAGAACCGATGATTTTAAGTGAATTTGGTGGTATCGCTTTTGAAGAATCAGGTGAAGGCAACGATTCGTGGGGATACTCAGGGGCGAATACTTCAAAAGAGTTTGAAGAAAAAGTCTTAACGATTATCTCGACGATCCAAAAATCTGAACTGCTGCAAGGGTATTGTTATACTCAGTTCAATGATTTAGAGCAGGAAGTCAATGGATTGCATACAATGGAGAGAGAACCGAAGCTGGCATTAAAATCGTTGGCTGAAGTTAATCAAATGAAGTAGGTGGAGAATATGGCACAATTAATCAAGCACCCTAATCCTCAGTTTAGAAGGACTAGTTGGATCGATTTGAATGGCACTTGGGATTTTCGTTTTGATTCGCTGAGGGAAGGCTTGCTACAAAAGTGGAACAAAGGCTTCGAACCTACACATAAGATTGAAGTACCTTTTGTTTATCAAAGTGAGCGTAGTGGTATTCATGAGACACAATTTTGTCCAGTCGTTTGGTATCAGCGGACACTGAATAAAAAAGCTGTAGACGATCAAAGAAGTATTATCCATTTTGAGGCTGTAGATTATATGACGACAGTTTGGGTCAACGGGGCTTATGTTGGAAAACATGTGGGTGGGAATAGTCGATTTTTCTTTGATGTTACCCCATTCCTAACAGAAGAAGAGAATCTCCTTGTTTTACGGGTGGAGGATTCACTTGAAGATATGACGATTCCCCGAGGAAAACAATATTGGAAAGAAACAGCGGAAGTGATGTGGTTCACGCAAATGACCGGTATTTGGCGTGATGTTTGGTTAGAGGATAAGAGTTTGTATTCTGTTGAAACGATTCGTTTGACTCCGAATATTGATAAAAAGGAAGTTGAAGTAGAGCTTCATTTTAGCGAAGAAGCTGCATTATTGAATTCATTCACTTTAAAACTCGAACTCACCATAGATGATCGAATTGTCGCCAAGGAATCTCATTGGGTGTGTGGACAGCATCTGAAATTTTGTGTAGGAATTGATGATTTTAATGATCATGGATTAGGCAGCTGGTGGTCTCCTGAACATCCCAATTTGTACGACCTGAAGCTTGAGCTCGACGTTGATAATCAGTTAATGGATACTGTTTACAGTTACTTCGGTATGCGAAAAATCAGTATCGATAATAATAAATTTTGTCTAAACAATCGCCCTTACTTTTTTTCATCTGTGTTAGATCAAGGCTATTTTCCTGATTCCATACTGACTGCCCCATCCTTTGAGGCTTTGGAAAAGGATGTACAGTGGATCAAAAAGCTAGGCTTCAATGGCGTTCGAAAACACATGATGAGTAGCGAAAATAACTATTTGTACCTCTGTGATTATTACGGGTTGCTAGTCTGGAGTGAAATGGCTGCAGCCTATGATTATTCGGAAGAATATGCATACCAAATGGTAGATGAATGGAAGGTAATCCTTCAGCAAGGGTATAATCATCCTTGCATAGTTGCATGGGTTCCGTTGAATGAAAGTTGGGGAGTTCCTGACATCTATCATTCAAAAAAACAACAGGCCCATGCACAAACCCTATACTACTTAACCAAGTCAGTCGATGATACTCGTCCAGTCATTTCAAATGATGGCTGGGAGCATTGCCAATCTGATTTGTTCACAGTACATGACTATTCTAGTGACGAGATCACCCTAGCAGAAAGATATAGTAGTGTCGACAAAATCATTTCTGACATGCCCGGATTATGCGGACGAAAATTTCTGTTCTGTCCAGGATATAGTTACGAAGGGCAGCCGGTAATGTGTACAGAAATGGGTGGGGTCAACTATCGTTTAGGGATTGGGATGAACGTTGAACCAAACGTATCAAACTCAGAAGATTTCGTTGAAGAAATTAGAAAAGTAATCAATATCTATAAACAAAGCCCGATAATAGAAGGGTTTTGCTACACGCAATTAACTGATACAGAAACAGAAATCTGTGGCCTTCTAACTTGGAATCGTGAACCTAAAGCATCGGTGGAAGAGTTGAATGTTATTTTTAGCCCAGATAAATGAACGAGAAATACTGCTGATCATCCGTTTTGATGCAATGTCATTAACTTAAGTATCTTGACAAATAAACACTAGCTTCGTTTGAAAAACAATTCCTCAAGCGAAGCTAGTGTTTTGTCTGTTATAAAATCGGATACACGCCTAAATAAGCTACTTGATAGATAACGTCATTAATAAGTATATCTATAAGATCGCCTAGATTTGTTTATAGTGTGATGCCTTTTAGCTATTCGATCAGGACGAACTGGAATAAGGTGTTGTTTA
>Ga0153923_100592_pt1 | contig 10817 bp, 11 predicted proteins | sample TSNJ007MetaG_FD_104682 | JGI IMG/M metagenome (GOLD analysis project Ga0153923, IMG submission 104682) | Attine ant fungus gardens microbial communities from New Jersey, USA - TSNJ007 MetaG | ecosystem: Host-associated > Fungi > Mycelium > Unclassified | place: USA: New Jersey, Brendon T. Byrne... | reverse complement strand
GTTCGTAGGGGAGTATCCTTCCACGCTGTAGTTCGTCAACACGTAGGGCACCGATGCCCAGCCGGGGACAGCGGGTGGCCAGCGGCCGCCGGAGAGACTTACGCCCATTTGGCATACCCTACGAAAGCAGAGATTCCATGACGGTTTCCCCTTTGGTCTGGGGCGTGACGATCATCGTCATCCTCGGCCTCCTGGCCTTCGACTATTTCTTCCACATCCGCAAGGCGCACATCCCCACCCTCAAAGAGGCTGCCATCTGGTCTGGCATCTACGTGGGCCTGGCGATCATTTTCGGCATCCTGGTCCTGGTCTTCGGGGGCCCCGTTGCCGGCACCGAGTACTTCGCGGGCTACATCACGGAAAAAGCCCTTTCGGTGGACAACCTCTTTGTCTTCCTGATCATCATGGCGAGCTTCCGGGTGCCGCGTGAGGACCAGCAGAAGGTGCTGCTCTTCGGCATTGTCTTCGCTCTGATCGCGCGGACCGGCTTCATCTTCCTGGGCGCGGCCCTGATCAACTCCTTCTCCTGGATTTTCTACATCTTCGGCTTGATCCTGCTGATCACCGCCGGAAACCTGCTGAAGCCCGAGGGCGACAAGGACGAGGCCAACAACTTCATCATCCGGATCGCCAAGCGTGTGCTGCCCACCACGGACCACTACGACGGCGACAAGCTCTTCACCATTGAGAACGGCAAAAAGGTCCTGACCCCGATGCTGCTGGTGATGATAGCCATCGGCGGCACCGACATCCTCTTCGCACTGGATTCGATTCCGGCAATCTTCGGCCTGACGCAGAGCACCTTCATCGTCTTCACGGCCACGGCCTTCTCCCTGATGGGGCTGCGCCAGCTCTACTTCCTGATCGACGGGCTGCTGGACCGGCTGATCTACCTGTCCATCGGACTGGCCGCGATCCTCGCGTTCATCGGTGTGAAGCTGGTCCTCCATGCCCTGCATGAGAACACCCTGTGGTTCATCAACGACGGCGAGCACGTCCAGGTCGTGGAAATCAGCACCGGACTTTCCCTCAGTGTCATCGTCGGCATCCTGGTTGTCACCATCATCGCGTCCCTGGTGAGCCCGGCAGGCAAGGCCCAGACCGCGGTCAACAATGCGCGCCGCCACGCCAACGCCTACCTGGATCTCTCTTACACCTCGGACGACGCAGAGCGGGAGCGGATCTACACCGCTCTCTGTGAGGAAGAGCGGGAGATCGAACAGATGGATAAGAAATACCGGGACAAGGTCAAGGACATCGAGGACATCCGTTCAGAGGTTGCCCGGGCACACGAGGAACACGCCCGCTACACCAGCAAGTAGCCACTCACCAAGGGCAGGGCCAGCCGCAGCTTTCCAGCTGCGGCTGGCCTTTTTCTGTGCGCCGCAGCGGAGCGCCCGCTCGAACCCTGGCCGCGTCCAGCCTGCTGCTGGTTAAGGCCTGCGGCGGATCAGAGGCCGACGCCGGCACACTGGTTCCGCGCGTGGAACGCCTGGTCTCAGCACTGGAAGCGGCGCTGAAGCGGCGCACCGGCGCCTGGCGCAGGCGCTGCTCCCTCCGGGGACCGGCGGAGTGTCCGCTCCAGCAGGTACCCGGCGAGCAGGGCCCCCAGGCCCCCGGCAGCAAGATCGCCCATGGTGTCCTGATAGCCGACGTTGATGGTCTCGTCCACAAAGGTGTGGCCCCACCATTCAGCGAACTCCCAGAGCACGCTGAGCGCCAGGCCCAGTGCCGTGACGACGGCGGTGACCAGGAAGGAAGGCAGGCGCCGGCCGTTGGGCCGGGCGGTGACTGCGCCCAAGGCAGCCAGCAGGTACCAGGCCATCACGGCGAGGGCGCCGGCCGCCGCGAAGTGCACGGCGAGGTCCCACCAGCTGATCCGTGCGTAGAGGTCCAGCACGCTGCTCCAGGCTGCCGCCAGCAGGGTCAGCCCGTACAGCGCGGAGAACAACGGCTCCGCGGGCAGTGCGCGGGAGACCAGCAGTCCCAGGGCCACGAGGGCAAACAGTGCAGCTTCCACCGGCCCGTACCAGAGCAGGGCTGCGAGCAGGCTGGCCGCGCCCAGGGCCCGGACCGCGTCCGACACCAGCTCCGCGCTGCCGGCTGGACGCCGGAGGAGGGAATCGATCATGCATTTACGGTATCCGAGCCTGTACCGGCAGGCACAGTATCCGTTGGCCGCAGCGGCCGTCCGTTGCGCCGCTGCCGGTGGATGCCCCGTAAAGTCTGGTGCATGCCTTCCTCACCGCAGCCCGGCGTCAGCGTTGTTATTCCCTGCCTGAACGACGCCTCGGCGCTGGAAGGGTGCCTCGCTTCCCTCGCAGCCCAGTCGCGGCAGCCGGCAGAAATTGTGGTGGTGGATAACAACAGCACCGACAACAGCGCTGACGTGGCCGCACGTTTCGGTGCCCGCGTGGTCCGCGAACTGCGCCCGGGAATTCCCGCTGCGGCGGCAGCGGGCTACGACGCGGCGGAGGCGGAGATTATTGCGCGCTGTGACGCCGACTGTGTCCTGCCGCCGGATTGGGTGGAGCGCATCGCGGCACGATTTGCGGACGAACCGGAACTTTCCGTACTCAGCGGGCCGGGCCGGTTCTACGGGTTCCCGGGCTGGCTCGGCCCGCTGATCAGCTGGCTGTACCTGGGGTCCTACTACCAGGCGATGCGCCTGGCGCTGGCCCACCGTCCGCTCTTCGGATCGAACCTGGCCCTGCGGGCCGCCGTCTGGAAGTCCGTCCGTGCCAGCGTTCATAGCGATGATGCGGAACAGCACGACGATGTCTGCCTCAGTGCCCATGTGGGCCTGGACTACCGGTGCGGATGGGAGCGGTCCCTGGTGGTGGGCATGGCTCCACGGGCTGTGAGCGGCGGGGCGAACCTGCGCCGGCGTTTCCGCCGGGCATTCCATACCCTGGCCGTGCACTGGCGCGAGGAAGCTCCTTGGGAGCGCTGGGTCAGGCGTCTCCGGGGTAAAGCAGCGGGAGCTGCAGCACCAGCCAGGGGCTGAACGCCCACGGTGTCAGGCGCACCGCCTGCACCAGTTCCGCCGGATCAGTCCAGGTCCAGTCCATGACCTCATCGGCTGCCGGCACTGGATCCGTTTCGGCCACGGCAGTGAAAACGGGGCAGATCTCGTTCTCAACGATGCCGGAGGCGTCCACCGCGCGGTAGCGGAAATCAGGAACCGCGACGGCGATGTCCCGCAGCTCCAGGCCCAGCTCACGCTGCGCGCGGCGCACCACGGCGTCCTGGTTGCTTTCGCCGGGGCCCGGGTGGCCGCAGAAGGAATTGGTCCAGACCCCTGGCCAGGTCAGTTTCCCCAGCGCCCGGCGCGTCACGAGGATGCGGCCGTCCGGGGAGTAGACATGCGTGGAAAAGGCCAGGTGGAGCGGTGTCTCCGGTGTATGCACCAAATATTTGTCTTCGGTACCTACCCTTCGGCCCTCGTTATCGACAAGAATGACCTCTTCCCGGCGTTGCGGCATTTCTTCCCCTAACGATCAGAGTGTTTACTTTATGCATGGACACAGAACACTTGCTTGACGAGATAACTGCGCATCAGCAGGTGGAACGTGTCCTGGACGGGTTCTTTGCCGCAGCCAAGCAGCGCGCGGAGCGTATCAGTCCCAGCTACCTTAGCCTTTGGGAGACGCTCGAAAAATCCACTGCCGGCGGCAAAAGACTCCGCCCCCGGATTGTGCTGACCGCCTACACTCACCTGGGCGGACGGGACCTGGCATCCGCAGCGCGGCTTGGCGCGGCCTTCGAACTGCTGCACACGGCGCTGATCGTGCACGACGACGTGATCGATCTGGACTTCGTGCGCCGCGGACAGGACAACGTTCCCGGCGTGTACCGCCGGCGGGCCGAAGCCTCGGGCGAAGCGCCGGATACGGCCCGGCACCGGGGGCTCTCCGTAGGAATCATTGCCGGAGATCTGGCCCTCAGCGGAGCCTTCCGGATGCTGGACTCCGTCACCACGGATCCCTGCACCCGGGACACATTGGCCGGCATCCTGGACGACGCGGTCTTCGCCTCGGCGGCCGGTGAGCTGATCGACGTCGACTTCTCCTTCCAGCCGGGTGCTCCGCCCGTCGGCGAGATCCTGGACATGGAACGCCTGAAGACGGCTGTGTACTCCTTCGAGGCGCCGCTGCGGGCCGGAGCAGTGCTGGCCGGAGCCGGGTCCGACGCCGTCGCGGCCCTGGGCCGGTTCGGCCGGGACACCGGCATCGCCTACCAGGTGGTGGATGACCTGCTGGGCGTCTTCGGCAATGAAAGCGCCACCGGCAAGTCCAGCATGGGAGACCTGCGGGAAGGCAAGCGCACGGTGCTGATCGCTTATGCTGCCCAAACACCCTGCTGGGCAGAGCTGTCCGGGATCATCGGACGTCCGGAGATGGGAGCGGCCGACGCCGAACGGGCCAGGGAAATCCTGGTGGAGTGCGGAGCCCGGGATTACGCCCGGAACCTCGCGGCGGAGTACGCGGCGAGCGCCCGCAGCCACCTGGACTGCGCGGACGTTCCAGCCGGACTCGCTGCGATGCTCGACGCCGTCGTCTCCTCCTCCGTGAACCGGGGCCGGTGAGCATGGCGCACGAAACCGGACTCCGGCTCTACAACCGGGCTGCGACGGAAACCGCCGCAGTGATGATCAAGGCCTACTCGACCTCGTTCGGCCTGGCGTCGCGGCTGCTCCTGCCCCGGACCCGGCGGCAGATCGAAACGATCTATGCCCTGGTACGCCTTGCCGACGAGATCGTCGACGGCGTCGCATCCGCCGCTGACATCCCTCCCGCGCAAATCCGGCGCCTGCTCGACGGCCTGGAAGCGGAGACCGCAGCGGCCATGCGCACCGGCTACAGCGTGAACCTGGTGGTCCATGCCTTTGCCTTGACCGCCCGCCGGACGGGTATCAGCACGGAGCTGACCGAACCGTTCTTCCGCTCGATGCGCGCGGACCTGGACCGGGTGGTGCACACGCAGGCGACCTTCGACGACTATGTGTACGGGTCCGCCGAAGTGGTGGGACTGATGTGCCTGCAGTGTTTCCTGGACGGCCGGGAGGTGTCTGCAGACGAGGAGAAGCGTCTCCGGGAAGGTGCCCAGCGGCTGGGGGCGGCGTTCCAGAAGGTGAACTTCCTGCGTGATCTGGCGGAGGACTTCGAAGCCTTGGGCCGCAGCTATTTCCCGGGGGTCACCGTGGACGCGTTCACGGAGGCTGACAAGCACCGGTTCCTGGACGACATCGAGGCGGATCTGCTGGTCTCCGGGGCGGCGGTTGCCGGGCTTCCCCGGGAATGCCGGGCAGCCGTCCATCTGGCCCAGGAACTCTTCACCGAGCTGGCCCGCCGGCTCCGCCGCACTCCGGCCTCCGCGCTGCGCACCACCAGGATCCGGGTGCCGAACCCGGTTAAAGTCCGGCTCGCAGCTGAAGCAGTGCTCACCCACGGCCTGCGCCGCAGTGAACGCTCCCTGTCCGCACCCGACGCCGAAAGGGCGCCATGATCCGCACCAGCAGCTCCCGCCGGAAAACTCCCGGACCCGGGTCAAAACGCAGCAGCGCAGCGCAGCCGCGCACCGCCGTCGTGATCGGCGCGGGCATCACCGGCATCGCCACCGCCGCCCTGCTGTCCCGCGAAGGCCTGGACGTAACCGTCCTTGAAAAAAACGCGGGCATCGGCGGGCGGACGGGGAGCTGGGAGACGGACGGTTTCCGGTTCGATACCGGCCCTTCCTGGTACCTGATGCCCGAGGTTTTTGACCACTTCTTCCGGCTGCTGGGCACGAGCGCAGCGGAGCAGCTGGACCTGGTGCAGCTGGATCCGGGGTACCGGGTCTACTTCGAGGGGGACCGCAGCCCGGTGGACATCCAGGCCACCCGGGAGAAAAACATCGCCCTGTTCGAATCCCTGGAACCCGGTGCCGGCGACAGGCTGGCTGCCTACCTCGACTCGGCGGAGGAGGTGTACGGCATGGCGAAGAAACGATTCCTCTACAGCACCTTCGCCTCCTTCATCCCCTTGCTCCGCCGCGACGTGCTGTCCCGCGGACCGCGGCTGGCCCGGCTGCTGCTGCAGCCGTTGAGTTCCTTCGTAGCGAAACGCTTCACGGACCCGCAGCTGCAGCAGATCCTCGGTTACCCGGCGGTGTTCCTCGGCTCTTCCCCGTTCATCACGCCCAGCATGTACCACCTCATGAGCCACCTGGATCTCACCGACGGCGTGCTTTATCCGCAGGGCGGCTTCTCCCGGATCATCACGGCGATGGCTGACCTGGCGGAAGCCGAAGGCGTGAAGGTGCTGCTCAACGCCAACGCCACCTCGATCCGCACCGCTCCCGGCACCGGGAAACCCCGGGCCACGGGAGTCCAGTACACCGATGCCGCCGGTTCCAGCGTGCTGCTGGAGGCGGACCTGGTTGTGTCCGCCGCAGATCTGCACCACACCGAGACGGTGATGCTGCCGGCAGAACTGCAGACCTATCCGGAGAAGTACTGGGAGCGCCGGGTACCGGGACCGGGAGGAATCCTGCTGCACCTGGGAGTGAAGGGAGAGCTGCCGCAGCTGCTCCACCACACGCTGCTCTTTACCCGGGACTGGGAAGCGAACTTCGAGAAAATTTTCGGAACGGACACCCAGGTGCCGGACCCGGCTTCGCTGTATGTCTGCAAACCCAGTGCGACTGACGCCGGTGCCGCCCCCGCCGGGCACGAGAACCTGTTTGTCCTGGTGCCCGTTCCCTCTGACCCAGCGCTTGGCTCCGGTGGAATCGACGGCGCCGGGGATCCGGGCCTCGAGGCGCTGGCCGACTCCGTGATTGACCAGATCGCCGCCTGGGCGGACATCCCCGACCTCGCGGAACGCATTACCGTGCGCCGAACGGTCGGTCCTGGGGATTTCAGCGCGGACTTCAATTCGTGGCGGGGGACTTTACTGGGCCCCGCGCACGTGCTGAAACAGAGCGCCTTCTTCCGCGGGTCCAATGCCAGCCGGAAGGTGGATGGGCTGCTCTACGCGGGCGGGTCCACCCTCCCCGGCATCGGCCTGCCCATGTGCCTGATCAGCGCCGAACTGGTGCTGAAACGGCTGCGCGGCGAGACCGGCACCGAAGCCCTGCCCGAGCCGGTTCCCGGGGCCCGCGTTCCCGGAGCCCGCGCCGCGGACGGCACCGCCTGATGGGCGCGCTCTACCTGCTGTGCCTGCTGGCCTCGATCGGCTGTATGGTGCTGCTCGACCACCGCTTCCGGCTGTTCTTCTTCGCCGCTCCGTGGCGGGCCGCTGCCGTGCTCGGGACGGGCCTGGTGTTTTTCCTGATCTGGGACCTCTGCGGAATCGGCCTGGACATCTTCTACCGGGGGGAGACCCGGTTCATGCTCGGTGTGGAACTGGCACCGCACCTGCCGCTCGAGGAAGCGTTTTTTCTCGCCTTCCTCTGCTATCTGACCATGGTGCTGTATGGCCTGATCCGGGTCCTGGGCCCGCATCTGGCCGCCCGGTCCCGCAGCAGCAAGCTGCGCAGCTCGGGTGGGGTGCAGCGGTGACGTACTGGCTCCTGAACCTCTGCTTCCTGGTACCCGCTGCGCTGGCGCTCGCCGCCGCACTGATCCGCCGGCACAGGGGAAACCGCAGTAACCGGACTTTCCTTGCCACGCTGGGCGCCGCCGCCGCCGTCCTGCTCCTCCTGACCGCAGTCTTCGATAACCTGATGATCACCGCCGGCCTCTTTGGCTACAATCCGGACCGGATATCCGGAGCCTTCCTCTGGCTCGCGCCGCTGGAGGACTTCGCCTATCCGCTGGCTGCCGTCCTGCTGCTGCCGGCCCTGTGGGAACTGCTCGGGTCCGGCAAACCCCTTCGGGAGGAAAACCCATGAGTGTGCCCGCCACCAGGACCCCCGGATCCACTCTGCGGATGCTGCTGGTCGCTTCCCGGCCGCTGTCCTGGGTGAACACCGCCTATCCGTTCGCCGCCGCCTACCTGCTGACGGCCGGGCAGATGGACCTGACCTGGATCATCGGCACACTGTATTTCCTGGTGCCGTACAACCTGGCGATGTACGGCATCAACGATGTTTTCGACTACGAGTCGGACCTGCGGAATCCGCGCAAGGGCGGGGTGGAGGGCGCGCTGCTGGACCGCAGCTTCCACCGGGTCACCCTGCTCGCTGCCGTAGTGTCCAACGTGCCGTTCCTCGTGGCGCTGGTGCTGCTGGGTTCCCCGCTCTCCTGGCTGGTGCTGGCGGTGAGCGTGTTCGCCGTCGTTGCCTACAGCGCTCCCGGCCTCCGGTTCAAGGAGCGGCCGTTCCTGGACTCCATTACCTCCAGCACGCACTTCGTCTCCCCGGCCCTTTATGCGCTGGTGCTGGCCGGAGCAGACTTCACTGCCGGGCTGTGGGCTGTGCTGGGTGCGTTTTTCCTGTGGGGGATGGCCAGCCAGGCCTTCGGCGCAGTACAAGATGTCTTGCCGGACCGGCAGGGCGGGATCTCCTCGATTGCCACCGTCCTGGGAGCCCGGGCCGTGGTCCGGTTCGCCTCCGCAGCCTACCTGGCTGCCGGGCTGCTGATGCTGCTGGCCCCGTGGCCGGCCCAGCTCGGTTCGCTGCTGGCCGTGCCGTACCTGCTGAACCTGATGCCGTTCCTTTCGATCACCGATGAAGTCTCGGAGCAGGCAAACGCTGGCTGGAAGCGGTTCCTGAAACTGAACTTCCTCACCGGGTTCCTGGTGACCATGCTGCTCATTTGGTACTGGCCTTCGCGCTAGAGGACAGCCCCGCGGTTAACGAGAAAGCGGCCGGCCCCCTCGGAAGGGAGCCGGCCGCTTTCGCGTATCAGGCGAGCAGATTACTCCGCGACGCCCACGTACTCGGCCTGCTCGTTGGCCGTGGTCTCACCGGCGGCGAGGCTGGCACGCAGCTTCGCGCCGAGGTCCGGGTCAACATTCGTCCAGTACTGGATGGCAGCTTCGCGGATGTGCGGGCGCTGCACACCGGAAACGGCACCGGTGATGGTCTCCAGGAAACGCTCCTTGGCGGCGTCATCGAAGACCTCGCGGTAGAGCGTTCCGGCCTGGCCGAAGTCGCTGTCCTCGGAGTGCAGGGTAGCGGCGGAACGCACCAGCGCGCCGTCGTCTTCCCAGCTGCCTTCGCCGGCGAGGCCCTGGTCGGCAACGGGGCCGCCCAGGGTGTTCGGGGCGTAGACCGGGGTCTCCGGGGAGTTGAAGAAGTGGCGCTGGGAGCCATCCTGGGAGTAGTTGTGAACCGGTGCCTTCGGTGCGTTGACCGGCAGCTGGTTGTAGTTGGTGCCAACGCGGTAGCGCTGGGCATCCGGGTAGGAGAAGATGCGGGCCATCAGCATCTTGTCCGGGCTGGCACCGATGCCGGGAACCAGGTTCGCGGGAGACAGGGCAACCTGCTCGATCTGCGCAAAGAAGTTCTCCGGGTTGCGGTTCAGCGTGTGCGTGCCGACCTTGATCAGCGGGTAGTCCGCGTGCGGCCAGACCTTGGTCAGGTCGAACGGGTTGAACCGGTAGGTCTTGGCGTCTTCGTACGGCATGACCTGAACGTGCAGGTCCCAGGACGGGAAGTTGCCGGCAGCAATGTTCTCGTACAGGTCGCGGCGGTAGTAGTCAGCGTCTGCGCCGGCGATCTTCTCGGCCTCGGCACCCGTGATCTCATGGTTGCCCTGGTTGGAAGTGAAGTGGTACTTCACCCAGAAGCGCTCACCGGCAGCGTTGATCCACTGGTAGGTGTGCGAGCCGAAGCCGGGCATTTCACGCCAGGAACGCGGCAGGCCGCGGTCACCCATCAGGTAGGTCACCTGGTGTGCCGATTCCGGGGAGTTGGTCCAGAAGTCCCACTGCATGTCGGCGTCGCGCAGGCCGGAACCCGGGAGGCGCTTCTGCGAGTGGATGAAGTCAGGGAACTTGATGCCGTCGCGGATGAAGAACACCGGGGTGTTGTTGCCGACGATGTCGTAGTTGCCCTCGGACGTGTAGAAACGCATGGCGAAGCCGCGAACGTCGCGCCAGGTGTCGGGGGAGCCCATTTCACCGGCAACCGAGGAGAACCGCTGCACGGTCTCGGTGGTGGTGCCGGGCTGGAAAACAGCCGCACGGGTGTACTTGGACACGTCTTCGGTGACGGTGAATTCGCCGAACGCGCCGCCGCCCTTGGCGTGCACGATGCGCTCCGGGATCCGCTCCCGGTTGAACTGGGCGAGCTTCTCGACCAGGTAGCGGTCGTGGAGGACAACCGCGCCGTCAGCGCCGGTGCTCAGCGAGTGTGCGTCACTGGCAACCGGAGTGCCGGTCTGGGTAGTGGTGAAGTTCGACATTCTCTCTCTTTCTTGTGGATGAACTGGTAAGTCGATGGGTCAGGAAATCTTTGCTGCGCCGTCCGGGCTGGTGTCCGCTGCCGTGGCTGCACAGTCTGCGCAGAGGCCCTGGTACAGGACATCGGCGATCTGGATGCTCATGCCGTGGGTATCGCTCGGGGTCAGGCAGGGTGCGTGCCCGACGGCGCAGTCCACGTCCTCGATCCGGCCGCAGCCGGTGCAGATCGCGTGGTGGTGGTTGTCATCCACTCGGGTTTCGTAGCGCGCCGGCGAATGCGGCGGCTCGATCCGGCGGAGGAGTCCGGTCTCTGTCAGGTCGGCCAGGACTACGTACACGGACTGCAGGCTAATGTCCGGAAGGGTGGCCCGGACCGCGGCCGCGACATCATCCGCTCCGGCGTGCGGAGCGGAGTCGACGGCCTCCAGTACTGCCAGGCGCTGCTTGGTCACCCGGCGTCCGTGTGCACGCAACTCGGCCGACCAC
>Ga0153923_100591_pt1 | contig 10853 bp, 9 predicted proteins | sample TSNJ007MetaG_FD_104682 | JGI IMG/M metagenome (GOLD analysis project Ga0153923, IMG submission 104682) | Attine ant fungus gardens microbial communities from New Jersey, USA - TSNJ007 MetaG | ecosystem: Host-associated > Fungi > Mycelium > Unclassified | place: USA: New Jersey, Brendon T. Byrne... | reverse complement strand
TAGAACATCGCTGAAACTTACTACACCTACGAGTAATGCTAATATAGCTCCGCCACAGGCAGACCATCCAATCGATAAATTTCTAGGTTGCCAGATGACGAAGACTAATGTTATTACAAATATTATGATTGCTAATATAACTGAACCCACTATCTAAACCTCCATTATTGTGTGAATCACGTAAGATTACTTTCAACATTTCATTCACATACGACGTTAATCTGTGATTTGTTCAATCGAGATAATATTATCTTTGAATCAGGCATCTGATAAAGAACAGCTTGGATGTATGGCTTGTCTTCAATATGAAGTGAATAATACACCCATTGTCCTCGTTTATCCTCCTTCACTATACCTTGTGCTTTCAGTTTCCTTAGATGCTGGCTAATCGCCGGTTGTGACATATCAAAGATTTCAACGAACTCACAAACACACCATTCACGTTCTTTCAGAAGTGTTAGGATAGCTAGACGTGTTTTGTCACCTAGAAGCTTCAAATTGTCTGCAATATTAGATAGTTCCTCCATACCCATTCCTCCGTTCAACACGAATATAAGTATATGCTTATATATTATCTCCACGACTCCAATTACACAAGTACAAGTACATATAAAGTACTATAATTACGTTAAGAAAACTCATGATGTTATAGAAACCGGAGATTTAATGAGTGTTGTTTCAAACAATCTCCTCGTTCTTTTTACACAAAAAAGAGGAGTGCCCTTAGCCATTTCAATAATGACATTCGGAACACTCTTTTTTTCAATGAAATGTACTATCCTTCTAGTTCCACATCCAACCTGATGATTTCAGATCGACTAGCAAGCCGAATTGGCGGTCCCCAAGTGCCGAATCCTGAAGAGACTACGACATGCATACTTTGTTTACGCATATAACCCCAGTCTAATTCGAATAACCGACGCGTAATCCAATGATTAGGTGCAAATTGCCCACGATGTGTATGTCCACACAATAGAATATCCGCTCCCGCTTCAGCTGCTTGTTGAAAACCATAAGGCTGATGGTCCATCACAATGATTGGCTTCGATTGATCCAAATGCTCAAGAAGCTTATCAATGCTTATACGTCCTTCCTGATCCATACTTTCTGCCGATTTGTCTTTGCGACCTGCTACAATGATATCCGCATTCTCTATAGTAACTGTTTCATCGCGTAGTACCTGAATACCAATTAGACTCATCTCTTTGATGTATTGTTCGATGTTTCCGCCATAATACTCATGATTACCTAATACAGCATATACGCCGTATTTTGCATGTAATTGTTTCAAGCTATTCGCCATCGTATTGCGCATAAATGGTTCAATCGAGTCATCGATAATATCCCCTGGTAAAAGAATAAGGTCAGGTTTCATTTGATTGATCCCTTTGATAAGACGCTTCAGATGGCGATTTCCTACAATATTACCTAAGTGGATATCTGATGCTACGGCGATGGTTAGCTTCCGGTTAACACCAGCTTGTTTAGAGATATGTACAGGATAAGTTCGTAGGATCGGGCTCCAAGCGTTATACGATCCCCAGATGAAGAGAATAACTAACAGTATTATCGTCGTCCAACCGACAACGGGAATATAAAAGTCTGCTGTGTACCCTACTCTATGTAATACCCATGCAGAAATATTTGCGAACGGCAATACAATAATCATAAATTCCATAAGGGCTAAATAATATGAACCTATTACTTTGAGTAGGCGTCCTACAGGGTTATGTTTACCCCATCGACCTATCAAATAAGAAAATACTAGAATGGTGAAAACAATAGAGAACCATACCGGTGATATTGATGTAGTATAATGTGCCTTGAACACGTAGATATTCCAGCCAATATAAGTATTTAACCCTAGAAAGATGATTACCATCATTACTACACTTAGAATCATTCGTATTACTCGTTTCATATCTCTTTACAGTCTCCTTTTTAAGATAATCTTAAGTATTATCTCCCAAGGTAAATAATATAGATTAAAGCTAGTCTATTCAACTCTATCCATGCTAGATTCGTGATCGATAGGTAAATTGCCAGGCATTACATGGCGTGATATGCTAGCTACTTACATAATAAATTGTATTAGGAGGTATATCGTTGAATACATTATTACTACTCGGAAGTATATTGATGTTTCTTGCTGTGGCACTAGGAGCTTTTGGAGCACATGCATTAAAGAAGAAAATATCCCCCGATATGATGAAGGTCTATGAAACGGGTATACAATACCACATCGCTCACGCTCTTGGACTATTAATACTTGGTCTAGTTGCTGAGAGTTCATCCAATGCGTCCCTTATCGTGATGGCAGGATGGTTCCTGTTCGCTGGTATTATCTTATTCTCAGGTAGCTTGTATGCTTTAAGTCTAAGTGGAATCCGTAAACTAGGTGCTATTACGCCACTTGGTGGTGTGGCATTCTTAATTGGCTGGGCCATGGTCTTCATAAGTTTAATCTAACAATAAGAAAACCGCATCCGAAGTTTTATGGAGCGCCATAAGAAGTATTTAAAAGGGATAGGGTCATCAGATGTATTCTGGTGACCCTATCCCTTAATGGAATATGAAATCAATTTAGAGTATGTTCTACTCTAAGTATCGAATGATCATATGTTGCAATTTTATCATTCAAACGTTCTAACACTGTCTTCATCTCGTCCATTCTTGTTACAAGTTGCTTGCGCTGCTCAATTAGGAGTTCTTTTCTAGGACCAATGGTTTCATCACCCTGTTGATATAGTCCAACATACTCAATTAACATCTCAATTGGAAGACCTACGCCTCGCATACATTTTATAAATTCAACCCACCTACAGTCTTCTTCCGTATAATCCCTGATTCCGCTTTTATTACGGTTCACACGTGGAATAAGTCCAATGCGTTCATAATAGCGGAGTGTATCCTGTGACAAATCATATTTTTCACTTACTTTTGATATCAACATGTTGATTTCACCTCCTAACTTCAGACCAAGACCGCCTATATAAATGGTTAAGGCGTTCTATATCAAACTGCACCAACTACCGAATGGGGAACATACGGCTCTTCCAGCGACGCAATTTCATTAGGTGTTAACGTAATCGAGAGCGCAGCTACCGCATCATCGAGATGAGACATTTTTGTAGCACCGATTATGGGAGCTGTTACTGGCTCTTTCTGCAACAACCAAGCAAGTGCGATTTGACTGCGGGGAACACCACGTTTGTCAGCGATTGCTGCAACCTGATCTACAATTAACCGATCAGTATTTACAGTCGCATCGTATTTAGATTTCTGAACTTGATCGGTCTCGGAACGATGTGTTGTTTCCGACCAATCCCGCGTCAATCTTCCTGATGCGAGAGGGCTATATGGAATCACACCGATTTTTTCTTGCCTGCAAAGAGGCAACATCTCCCTCTCTTCCTCACGGTATATAAGATTTAAATGATTCTGCATTGACACAAACTTAGTCCACCCATTGTTCTCCGCAACATGTAATGCCTTTAGAAACTGCCATGCGTACATAGCAGAAGCACCAATATATCTTGCCTTCCCAGCCTTCACAACATCATGCAATGCTTCCATCGTTTCTTCAATAGGTGTATTGGGGTCCCAGCGATGGATTTGATAAAGGTCTACGTAATCTGTTCCCAATCTCTTAAGACTCTTATCAATTTCACTCATAATTGCTTTTCGGGAAAGACCCGCTCCATTTGGACCTTGATGCATACGGAAATGAACCTTAGTCGCAAGAACGATTTCATCACGATTGGCATAATCCCTTAGGGCTCGCCCAACAATCTCCTCGCTTGTTCCGTCTGAATACACATTTGCCGTATCGAAAAAATTGATCCCATGATCTAAAGCTTTTTTATGATAGGACGACTGCGCTCTTCATCGAGTACCCAAGGATGAATCCACCGATCTGCTACACCAAAACTCATACAACCCAGACAAAGACGAGATACATCCAAACCTGTATTTCCAAGTTTCACATATTCCATTGGGTACGCCTCACTTCCAAATAGGTATTGTTTCCTTCATATGTAGTTTACTACTTGGAGTTAACTCGAAGTCAAGCGATAGTGCTGCAATGATTCGTTAATAAATCAATGAAAAGCACAACAAATATCAAAACCAGTATTATTAATTCACTATACTTAAAAGTAGGAGTGATACATAATGACCAATATGATCCAAGATATGATTGATTGGATTGAAAAATCTATCTTTCTTCAATTTCACTTACCGAAACAAATGAAAGAATCATTGAGATAGCGATAACACACTCACTATGAATGAAACGGGGGATTTATATATTATGGATATTTCACAAAAATTAAAATTAAAAGTTTTACAAAGTCGGTTGGATGAGCATTTTGATCATGAGGTATTGAACATATTAAATGGACAACATATGTATGAAGAGTTCCGTTCTCAACAATTAATGGGGAAAAGCGATTACGCTCCTTTTAATGAAGCAATGTGTGTACATGACACTGTTAAAATAATATTTAGTGACACATTCAAAGAGGTTCGAGCGAAAGGTCATCAAGTCTCATTAGCAGATTATGAATCTATTACGGCTGCGCCACTCAAAAACTTGCTTTCAAAAAAATATCAATGTATCGTTCTCTGGTTCGGTGAAGATATGTTCTGTCAGATGAATTTATTAACCAGTTTAGCTTATTTAGAGCAAATAGCATTTAATGGAACGATCTACTATCATGCAGTAAGAGAACAAACATATGATGTGAAGGTAACTGAAATTAAACTAGGTGGCTACCATGACTTGTATGAGACAGTATTATGTGATCACCGCATGCCAGATGTAGAAATAATGCCAGTTATGTATCAAGGAATCAAATTGTATCTAGAATTATTACAAAAGGATAACGAAATTACAAGATATATTCAGACACATCAAAATCTACCAGACCATGAGATCGTACGAAACTTACTCCATCTCTTCCCTCATTTCGGTTTGGGGGACACGCAATATTTAGAGTTGATTAATGTACTAAAAAATAAAGAGTAACTTACTCCATATGCTTAATCGAATTCCACATTATTATGGAAAAGACTGAACTAAAGACGAGTCAAAAAAAGAACACCATTCGTAACAACGATTGGTGTTCTTTCAAACACAGATGTGTAATATATCATCTATCATTATGTTTACTTATAAATCTCTTTGCTACTTCGCTCACTGTAATTGGTAGTTGCATCCACACATAAGCATGGATAGCGTTCTCAATACGCTCAATTTCAAATGTATCTAATAGACTAGTGAATACATCAAGACTACTTTTAATTGTCTCATTCGCCCACTCTTCTTCGCCAGGAAGAAATAAAATAGGACATTGCACTTTCTTGTAATATTGTTCAAACTTCAAATCCCAGTAGTTCTGTATATACTCTGATCTAACACGGTTTAAATAACAATAAGTAAAATCGCCATTTGTCATCTGCTGTACATTGTTTTCAGAGAAGGCTAAGAAATATTCATTCCATATTCCTTGTTGTGTTAATTTGGCTCGTTCTTCCTCGACATACTCTTCTTTTGTTATAAATACACGTTCATTTCTCTCAGCTAATTGAACCTTTAGAATTTCTTTTCTATGTATAATCTCTTCCTCTGTACCATTAAATAACCCATGTTCTCCAAACTCATTATATAGTGCGCCCTCACATATAAAGGATCTAACGAGCTCTGGATGTGCCGTAGCTATACTAAGTCCAACTTCAGCCCCCATTGAACTACCCACGATATGACATTGATCTACGTTAAAGTGTCGCAATAATAAATACATATCATTCGCCATATCATCAATGTGATATCCTGTTAGGGGTTTGTCTGATTTGCCATGTCCTCGAAAGTCAGGAGCAATGATACTGTATTCCTTTTCAAATTGCGGTATGATTCCTTCCCACATATTCAAATTGCCGCCACTAAAGTGAAGAAATAGAACAATTGGCTTATCCTCTAATGAATGCCTCACATTAATCTCTACATGATCTAGCTTAATCATTTCTTCTACCATTGTTCCTCCCATGCTATTGGGAAAATTCCCAATTCATTATTATTTTCCTGATATATAGTACGTAACTGCGTGCATCCTTACACTCTACAACACTAATTATCGAGCGTACCTACCCGTTAGTTGAGAAAAGGTTGTCATGCAGCACCCATAATGAATTTATGCTCTCGTGTCCCCTTAGCTTAACAATCAAGCAATTTTATTGGAAGCCTTTTGTCTCTTCACTATCGTATTCCGATAGCACAACAAGAAGAAACCCCCTCAATGAACTTGGTGGTAGCTCCTATCACCGTAAAACCTGATGTATAGCAAATATCAGGTTTTACGGTGATATTCTGTTTGAAATCATTTCTCATTCCTGCCCGTTTGTTTATCTACGTTACACTGCTCATTAACTGAAGAAGAACTGCCGATGATGCAGCCAGCCTGTTTGTCATTGCGTTATAGTGTACCGTTATTTTAACAAGCCAATGTCTTTAGATATGTTCATTATAATCCAATAAACATATTTCTGCTGAACGGCCCCCAGTTTGCCCCTGTAAAACCTGATCTACCTTCTAAATTAACATAACACGGGAGTACGATATAAAGAACACCCATAGTAGCATTAGTCTTAAAGGTCATAATAAATCTCATTTTTGAATTGTCGAGTGGAACTATCATTCCCCTATCAGCACGAATCGTATTTTCTTTGGTAATAGCCTCACCCATTCCAACACTGGCAATGTCAGATGGAGTAGACATATTACTTCTTATCCAATAATTAGAGATGTTTGTTGCTGATACTAAATCCGTAGGCTTGTCGTACGATACTAAAATTTGATTTGAAGCGATTTGCCTTGCCTCCACAACAACTGGATGAGGCATCACTGTTTCTCTTTCATCAATACCCGTGCCCCCCATCCAATAAGGATAAGTTGTATTAGGATTATTATACAGAGACATTAGTTTCCCTCCATGTTAATTACAATAGTCATTTGTCTTGAGTCAGTGTATGTCAGGCAATAACTATTGGTGTTATTTGGAGGGATAAAAGAAATGTTCCTCAGTTATATTCCATTACATATTAAAATGGGTAACACAAAGCGAAATTAACACGCTGTGTTACCCATATTCTTATCAAATTGTTCCAATATATAATTATTCTTCAGATTGGACTTGTATCTTGTTACACACGCGACCACACGTCTTTACCGTATCGTCCCTCTTTTTGAAGTTGATTCAACCACTCTTTCGCTTCTTCATCACTAGTTCCTTGATCTTGCTGATACGCTTCTACTAATGTTTGCTCTACATCTGGAGCCATTTTACTACCGTCTCCGCATACGAACAACACGCCACCACCTTTCAAAATTTCGATCATTTCAGTTGAGTCCTGCTTCAGTAAATGTTGCACATAAGTCTTGGATGTTCCTTCCTTGCGTGAAAAGGCAGTATGAAGTGTGACCACACCTTCTTGCTCAAATCGCTCAAGTTCTTCACGGTAGATGAAATCGGTATCGTTCCTACATCCAAAATAAAGATGGGCTTCGCCTAATGTTTGTCCTTTTTCCTTCAAAGACTTACGAGTCTGAAGGAACCCACGGAAAGGTGCTACGCCCGTACCAGGACCCACCATTATGATCGGTGTTTGCGGATCTTCAGGAAGTCCAAAGCCAGAATCAGGCGTACGTACGAACATAATGATGTCATCCCCAGGCATACGTGCAGCTAAGTAATTAGATGCAACTCCACGGTATTCACCGAGACCACTCCAAGCAGGTCCCTGTACAACGCCTACGGTAACAGAAGCAAGTTCAGGGTTAACCTTTGGAGAACTAGATATCGAATAGTATCTAGGTTTAAGTGGTGGCAACAGTTCTAAGAATCGCTCAAATGGCATCTCGCATGCTTCATATTTCTCAAGAAGATCAATCATAGTGATACGTTTCAGCAATATCTCTTCCTTATATGTGCCTTCTTCTAACAATGCTTCCAATTCACGTTTATGTGGTGGACAACTGGTGTAAGAAGCAAGTTCTCGCAATTGCGCTCTTGACGCAGGTTCCTGCACTTCAACACTATGACTCAGTAGCTCATACAGACTAACCGGACGATCCAGCGGAAGATGTGCTGCACTACGTCCGCTTGCTGACAAGATCACTTGATCACTCCGACTCAATCCGAATCTTTGCAGGATTCGATTGACATTCACAGTTCCATTACTCGGTAACACGCCAAGATGATCGCCTTCTTGATACGTAACCCCTTCTGGCAATGTTATCTCGATATGTCGTGTATGTCGGTCGCTGTCTGTTGATTGAAGCTCACGATTCTCTATTACAGTTGCGTGAACAGCGTCATAGGTTTGGGCTAGCGGAGCACCTGCTATTCCACTTACGAACTGAACATCAAGCGAATTACGTTCCGTCTCAACTTTGTGGTCGAATTTCAGATCAAAGGCTCTCATCAGATCAGACCACATGCGTCCTCGCCATTCTTCTATGTTCAACTCGAAGTCACCACTAGCATCACCTTCTCCCCGTTCAGAGAACCTTGTGGCTCCTTTGAGAGAAAGTTGTTCATCAATATATCTTGGCACATCCTGATACGTACTAGCCCAAGTGCGATCTCCACACCCAAATACAGCATAATTCACACCTTTAAATGTACCGTCTTCTACCTCCTCCAACCATTGTACAAATTCTCGCGCATTGCTTGCAGGTTTACCATTATAGGATGCGGCGATGATCAATACCGCACCTTCCGTGGGTAACTTACCTATTCGAGAGTTAAGGGAAGCAACCTCACATCTTACACCGTATAATCGTACGATATCCGCTATTTCTCGTGCGATACTCTCTGCTGTACCTAGATTTGATCCATACAGCACTAATAGCGGTTGATCATTAACGCCTATAATCGACGCAGTTTGTCCATGATCTTTTTTCACATCAGCTGTAGAGACATCTGTCTTGGATGTATTGTTTATAGTTGTCTCAACCTTAACCTGCTCCCGCGGGCGAACCTGAATTTCAAAATCATCAGGTTTCAGCGTCAGTGTTTCCTTTACTTTGAGTGTATAGTTCGAGTAATCTATGAATTCAAAATGCTTCAGTAGCATGCCTAGCACTAATATGGCTTCATGTAACGCGAACTGTTGGCCAATACATGCCCGTTGACCGTTACCGAACGGTTTATAAGCATTGATCGGAACCTTACTTTGATCCTCAAATCGCTCTGGACGGAACTCATCCACATCTTCCCCCCAAGCACTTGTATCACGATGGAGTTTGGGGATCAGTACGTTGACGCTGTCCCCTTTCTTCAAAGGATATTTACCTCCAAGCATTGTATCCTCCTTCGCGTAGAGAGAGAAAGCTGGAGCCGTTGGCCATAGACGTAATGATTCACTCAGAATCATTCGTATGTATTTCAGATCAAGTACCTGCTTATACGTAGGCGTTGAATCTGTGAGGATGCTGTCTACCTCTGCATATGCTTTTTGTAACTTATCTGGATTCTTCAATAGATAGTAAATCGCAAAAGAAAGCAAACCACTCGTCGTCTCATGACCAGCAATTAAGAACGTAATCATCTGATAACGAATATTCTCGTCATCTAATCCCTCACCTGTCTCAGGATCTTTACTCGTTAACATCCGAGATAGGAGATCTTCTGTTTCTTCCTCCCCACTGGATTTACGTTCAGCAATAATCTTATCTACTAAGGAGAATAAAGTATCTTTATCCTTTTTGAACTGGCGTTTTGTCATGATCTTCAGTTTATCCTGAATCTCGAATCGTGTAAGTTGAGCCATAGCTTCATCCAGTGCTCGGACCATACTCACAATAAATGGATGAGGTTCATCCCGGTAGAAGCTATTAAATCGATAATTGAATCCGCATAAACCGATAGTATCTAGCGTAAGACGTGTCATATCTTCAGGGACATTGACATGCTCGTCCGGATTTAGGCGCATCCATTTCTGAACAAGTTGTACGGCTATATCCACCATCATACCGTGGTAACCTTGCATAGCTCTCTGACTGAAGCTCGGAATCAGAATGTTATGCGCCTTTTGCCAATTGGGTTCATCCGTTTCACTTGTGAACAACCCGTCTCCCGTGAAAGCTTGGACTTTCTGCAAAGGAGCCCATACACGTTTATCAAAGCGTGATTCATCACACACCTCAGCAACTAGTTCCTCGCTTGAGATGTAGACGTTGCTCTTTCCACCAGGTAACACGTTTCTAAATATGGGACCGAATTCATATGAAAGCCTCGTTAAAGATTGAATTGGCTCATCTATGTTTAGTAGCGGTAGATTTCCCAGCGGACCGTATGTTTTGGGTTGGGGTATTTCTGATTCCTTGTTATTCTCCATATCGTTGTCCTCCCATTCCTTATATAGTCGATAGCATAGGATTTACCTATGAGAATAAGACTATGCATACTTGCTAACTTATACAGAGTTCAAGCATAGAGTTCAGCACGAGAAAAAATGCAACAATAGCCATAGAGCTATAGTTGCATTTATAAGTGAGTGATTTATTGTATTCAAATTGTATTAGCTTGTACTTAGACTGCCGTATATCCACCATCTACGAGCAATGTAGTACCCGTAATGAAGGATGCATCATCACTGGCAAGGAACAGCACAGCTTTTGCAACCTCTTCTGGTTGACCTAGGCGACCCATTGGATGGAGCCCAACAAGGTGCTGTGTAATTGCCTCAGTTCTCCCTTGGATCAGCGGAGTATCAATGTATCCAGGACATACTGCATTAATACGAATTCCTTGAGAAGCATAATCGGAACTCAGAGACTGTGTCAATAACTT
>Ga0153923_100590_pt1 | contig 10865 bp, 8 predicted proteins | sample TSNJ007MetaG_FD_104682 | JGI IMG/M metagenome (GOLD analysis project Ga0153923, IMG submission 104682) | Attine ant fungus gardens microbial communities from New Jersey, USA - TSNJ007 MetaG | ecosystem: Host-associated > Fungi > Mycelium > Unclassified | place: USA: New Jersey, Brendon T. Byrne... | reverse complement strand
CCGGCAATCCTGCGAAGATCACCGCCACATGCTTGCTTGCCGCAAGCGCCACAGCTTCTTCGATCAACGCTTCATCGATAGTGTCGTCATTGACTTGATATCCTTCTGCGAAGGATACGTCACCTTCTGCGAACACCGATATAACTTCAAGCGGTGCATCAAGTCGAGTTGGTGAAATATGCGAGCTACCGCCACCCTGAAAGCGCGGATTTTTTGCGAAAGCCCCGATGACAGCAACGGATTGGCTTTTATTTAGCGGCAGTAAGTTCTCATCGTTCTTGAGTAATACCATACATTCCGCAGCCGTACGGCGCGCCAGCTGATGATGGATATCTTTATCGTAAGTGAATCCTTCCTTCCGAGCGTCTGACGCTTTAAAAATCACGGTTAACAGTCTTGCTACTGCACTATCCAGTACCGCTTCATCCAGTTCACCTGATCTGACTGCGTCTACAATCATTTGATCATGTTCTGGACCGACAAATGGCATTTCCAGCTCAAGTCCCGCCTTAAGTCCTTTCACACGCTCATTAATTGCGCCCCAATCCGTCATGACAATACCGTTATGGCCCCATCGCTCTTTCAAAACATCCGTTAACAGATACTCATTCTCAGAGCAGAAGTCTCCGTTCACGAGGTTATATGCACACATGACTGTCCACGCATCAGCTGCGGTAATCGGACCTTCAAAGCAGCGCAGGTAGATCTCATTCAGAGTGCGCTCATCCACAATCGTATTGATGGAGTTACGTAGAGTCTCCTGGTTGTTCGCTGCATAATGCTTAACCGAAGTTCCTACTCCTTCTCCCTGTACACCGAGCACATGGTATGTACCCATTTCCGAAGATAGATACGGATCCTCCGAGAAATACTCAAAATTTCTACCGCATAATGGGGAACGTTTGATGTTCACAGCTGGCCCCAAGATAATCTGAACCTCCTCGGCCTGACACTCTTCACCTAAGGCCTTGCCTACTTCTTGGATTAAATCGCGATCCCATGAGGATGCTAGTCCAGCCCCACTTGGGAAGCAGGTCGCTGGTACCGTCTTGCTCGACATGTCCGCCGGATTCCCTTGTTTGCGAAGTCCATGCGGACCATCCGTCATAACGATAGAAGGGATACCGAGGCGCTCCACCGGTTTAGTCTGCCACATATTAAGCCCTGAACAGAGGCTTGCTTTCTCCTCTACCGTCATTTGTGAGATCACTTCTTGTATATTTCTAGTCATTGTTTCTCTCCTCCTAATACTAATTTCCAATGTCTGTAGCTCTATGAATTTAGAACTTCACAGCCATTTCAGGTGTCGTTAATTCAACTTCAGCTGTATGTTTGCTATCCAACTCCGGTAGCGGTCTAAGCGCCATCATCCCAAGCACCACACATACCGCCAAAGCGATATAGAAGAAGGACCATCCCCCAATACCCAGCAAGAGCGGAGCAATAGCAGGCACGATGGATTGCGGAAGGCAGTTCGCCACGTTCATAAGGCCAAAGTCTTTCGCCGCATCTTCTTTGCTCGGCAGAATCCGTGCCACGAGCGCCATATCTACGGCCGTGAAGCAGCCGCCACCAAGTCCCATGATGATAGACGCAATGATATATGCCGTATAATTAGGCACGAACGCGAAGATCAGAATACCTACCACCATCATAGCTGCAGAGCCGTATAAGAATGGCTTTTGCTTGCGGAATTTATCCGCCAATATGCCGCCAATAATGCTAGTAAAGGCCATAGCGGCCAATGAAATAATATTAATGGTTGCGACGCTGGAAGTAACCTGTCCCTCTGTATATCCCATGCGGCTCACTAACATCACTGTTAGATACAAGCTACTGCAGTAACCCATCATCATCAGGAACTTGGAAAGAATAGCCCTTGAGAACGCAGGAAACTTACGCGGACTTGGGTACACTCTGCTCATTTTCTCACTAAATGAGATCTGTTCTTTCGCAACTTTCGGCATTTCAACTTTTCCATCGCGAATGAAGAATAAGCTGATCAGTGGCCCCACAATACTGACAACGGCTACGAATATCCATTTCATATCAGATGAGACACCTGACATCACCATCATAATCGCCAACCCCAAGGACATTGCTACCGGTAAAACCAAGCCCAGAATGCCAGACACCATTCCTTGCTTCTCTTCTTTGACCTGATCAGGGATCAGTGCGGTATAGGCCGCCATTCCAAAGTTGAAGAACAATTGGGCCAAAGACCATCCAACCACTATTTGCCATAACTCAGTAGCAAATCCTATCCACAGAAGCGTGCCAGCTCCTAACAATGGTCCAATCAGAATCCACGTCCGACGACGTCCGAACTTGATGTTTGTACGGTCACTTAATGCGCCCCCGATTGGATTCCCGATTAATGCGAAGAAAGCCCCTATACCAGCAACAAGTCCATACGAGGAGGTAAAGCCATCTGGATCAATTTCCATCAATTTGAAAGTTAATAAAAGTGCACCGGGTAACAAAAACCCCATCATCATAAAGCCGTAGCCGAATATGATGCCAAATAACAACCTAGGTAACGGCGTGCGTTTTTGCCCTTTAACCACTGATTCAGCCATTGTAATAACACCCCCGATATATTTGAAAACGTTTACAATATGATTATAAAATAAACCGCCCCTCATCAGATAGGCGGTTGCTTATAGAGTTTTGGGTTCATTCTTAACATGTTTCTATAAGCGCTTTATATTTGTGTGTTCAATCAGAATAAAAATTGACTCAACTATTCATACACAGGTGTCAGCTCGATGAGCTCAACCCCATGTGGCTCTAAGATAGATATTAGGATCATGCCATCCTCGACGTCCAGGAACTGAACATGTCTTCGAGGGTGGGAACTCTCCTTAAGATAGGTGGTATCCTCTGCTGTTAACGATTCTGGCGCTCCCATCTCCACCCACTTATCATAACTACTACCATGCTGGCGATCGATCGTATGGGTGACCAATTTATATTTTCCAATTGGCAGACCTTTCAGACCCAGCTCAAGCCTGAGCGTCTTCTCGTCTTTGAATCCGTTATAACGGCTCGTCGCGTTAATGAAGGACGTATCTCCAAGTGCATACAGATCATCGAAGTGACCGTAGTTGTAAGTCAAAACTTGATAGCTCCCGCCACCGTGTATCCCAATGACTCGGCACATAATTGACACTATGCAGCGATACATCAAACGGAAGCGTATCCTTTATCTCTATTTGCTCGTAAATGGAATTTGCCAAACCCTGACCCCCTTGACACCTCATACGTTCGGTTATAATAAACACAATTCATTATAATCTATAATGGCAGAAACACGTCGATCGCACTGTATATATCTATTTTCCCTTCATGTTTACAATAGATCTGTATATTCAGTGCCTTTCAATAAACAACAAACTTCACACCCATAATTGGATGTGAAGTTTATAATAGAATCGTGATGTGATAAATCCGTAGTTCGTATTCGTGTGATAATTAGAAGCCACAAAGTTACTAATAACTTTTCTCCTTCGGTGACGGCATGAATTGTGAAGTGGAGCTTTCTAGTACACGGTTAGCGCGTCGTTGGAAGAACGGTATGCTTATCAAGCATACAAGGGTCACTCCAATAACCAGCATAAACCCTGTCCCTCCCATTCCTTTCAAAGGTAAAGTTAGCGTGAGCAAGATACATCTTGTGGCTACCATCAAGGATTCTCTCCATACAAGGAAAGAAGCTTGACTGACAGGACTCGCATGTTGGATGAACCGGAATTGTTGAGCATTCCAGACCGTCATGAAGAAAAACATACCGACTGCAGTGATCAAATTGGAGATAATCAGAGCTGCTGGACGCTCAAATAATACGATTAGAAATCCAACTGCTAAAAGTGTCATTCCAATCCACAGCCAACGCATCTCATCGATTTTTATTTTGCGATACACCCATAACCCCAGCAAAGAGCAAATGGTATACACCATGTTCAACAAAGCGATTAGAAGTTTATCCTGTGTAACAGAGAACGTAAAGAGCAATGAAAATAAATTCTGAAATTGCATGAATACACCGGCAGCAAGAAAAGAAAGTATGATCCACTTAGATCCTGGACGGCCAAAGGCCATACGGATACTAAAACGACTAGGAGTAGACGTATCGTCCTGGACGTCGATAGTAGATAATGTAATTCTCGGCATAAAGAATGAGAAGATAAGCATCATCGCAACAAAGATAAGCATCAAGATGAAAGAACCTGAATACCCATACCCATCGATAACTTTCGCCGCTACAAATGGAACGCAAACAGATATCACCTGAGAGATGACCATGAGTGTGGCGAAATAAGGGGCATATTCACTCCCCTTTCCTCTTAATGCGATGCTGAGATTCTGTGAAGCCTGCGAGAACCCAAACATGGCACCTACAGGTATCCCTAATAGTACTATCCACAGATACCGGTTATCGAATTCAACCATAACTAAGTACATGAAAGCAGCGGTTCCGCACAACGCAGAAACCGCCAAAGTCAAACGTATTGTAAACTGATTCAACAACTTAGCTGCAACAGTGAAAGAAATTCCCCAACTGATGAACATAGACATATTGTAGAGAGAGACTTCCGCAATAGAATGATCATATTCCCATATGAATAAATTGACAAATATCCCGATGTAACTCGCGATAATTGTGCTGATCGTAGTCATGATCAGCAGCTTGCGCATATCTTTAGACATATGCCACACCCTTCCACTTAAGCGCTTGGTTACTATTTTATACTTATTTACATAAATACCCCGTATCGTGCTACATCATTTCACGAAATTCTAACCACTCATCTCATTGGATAAGTGGGCAACCCTTGATCACTATATGTACTTATTTTACCAACTTTAACCTCTACTATATTCTTATTGTAATCGCATAATTACATCTTTGAATTTCACACCTGTAATACTGATCGTCGTATCAATATGGGGTAATAACGATCAGCATATACAGGTGCTCTTTCACTTCTATTTTTGCTTACACAGCACTGACTCTTAATAAAAGTATGTACCGGTGCATACCCTACTTCTATTTGCCATCTTATTTAACTGCACCAGCCGTAATCCCACTTGCGATTTGCCGTTGAAAGATGATATAGACAATGAGTATCGGAACGATCGTAATCAAAAGTGCAGCGAACAAAGGCCCCCACTCTGTGCGATACTGCATCTCGGCTTGCATAACTCCTATTTCCACTGGTAGCGTATATTGCGTAGGATCGTTAATCAATATCGTTCCTACGATATACTCGTTCCAGATGTTCAAGACGTTAACAATACCTAATGTAATCAATCCTGGCTGAGATAATGGAAGCATGACCTTAAAGAACGTCCCATAATAAGAAGCTCCGTCAACAATTGCAGCTTCTTCTAACTCCTTTGGTAACGACTTAAAGAATCCTACAAGAATGAAAACGCCAAACGCAAGCAAACTCGATGTATAAACAAAGATCAATCCGATTTTGGTATTAATTAAGCCCATTGAATTCATTAAGAAGAATAGAGGAATTAATGCCAAAACAAAGGGAACCATCATTGATGAGATATAAAGAAGAAATAAAAGATTGCTTCCTCTAAACTTATATCTCGCCAGCACGTAAGCTGTCATTGCCGACAACAGCACAGCTAGTAAAGTCGACCCCACCGTAATAATAAGCGAATTCATAAAATATGTGCTGAAATTATACTTACTCCATACGTATGAGAAGTTATCCCATAAAAGCGGGAACTTAGGTAACGACCATGGAGCATTAAAGAAGAACTGTTGATTATCCTTTACAGAATCCAGTACGGTCCATACGAGTGGGTATATTACAGATATGCCCCAAAGGATCAATATCGCATATATGATCAGCTTAACGACCGGATTTTTAATATGTTTAGTCATCTCGTTATCCCCCCCTTAGCTCATCTCAACAGATTCATGACGCATTAACCGTTGCAGTACGATTGTCGTAATTAACGACAGGACCATGATAACAAACCCTATCGCAGCACCATAACCGAAATGAAATTGTCTAAATGCCATTTGATACAAATATGAACCCATAACTTGTGTGCTATTATCCGGCCCACCCTCAGTCATGATCCATACGATAACGAAGGAACCATTCAAGGTGGTCATCATGATGTTTATAATGGATACTTTGATTTGCTCCCATACAAGAGGAACCGTAATCTTCCAAAATTGATGCCATTCACCCGCACCTTCAATGTTAGCTGCTTCGTAGTACGATTCCGGAATGCTCTGAATTGCTGCGATCAGAAGAATCATATAAAACCCTATACCCGCCCAAATGGCCGGAGGCAAGAGCATCCATATGGTATGCGCGGGAAATCCTAGCCATGTAATCGTGACTTTTTCCTTCGTGAATAATGACAGAAATGCATTCAAGAAGCCTATTTGTGGATTATATATGAAGTTCCACAATACGCCGACAACAACGACGGAAATGACATTCGGAATGAAGAAGATTGACCGAAAGAACCCAGCCAATTTAAAACCAAAACGAGTAAGTGCTACCGCGAAGAAAGTCGCAAGAATCATGATACCGATTATTTTACCGGCTACCAGGAAGTAATCGTTACCGATCGCCCTCCACACAATGGGGTCGTTGAACATGTCCTTGAAATTATCAAGCCCAACAAAGTTCTTATGTTCCGACATACCGGACCAATCGAAGAAAGCATAATACAAACCTTTCACAACTGGATAAATCGTAAATATGCCAAAAAATACAAGCGTAGGAATGATGAATGATGCGATAAATACGTTTCTCTGCCATTTGGCCGTCCCTAAGTTCATACTTCCATCCCTCCGAGTAAACTCGCAGAAGGTGACCGTGGCGATATGCCCCGATCACCCTCCACTTTGATTTTGTTAAAGATTCATTATTTACTTACTTTTTTAACTACATCCGTAACACGTTTAACCCACTCTTCAGGAGTAATTGTGCTAATAGTCAACGCATCTGTTGCATCCATCATCGCCTTATCAACGTCAGCGTTGTAAGTGATTGTTGGGATAACTACAGTGTTAGGATCTGTCAAATATTTAGCTGCATCTTTAACATGACTCGGAGCATTGGAAGCACTGATATCACCTTTAATGTTCGAAGGTGCACCACTCAACTCAGCCCATTGGGACGCTTGCCCTTTGGAGAATATGAATTGTAAGAATGCTTTAGCTGCATCTTTGTTCTTAGCCTTCTTAGCAATGGCTACTGTAGCTGTGGAAGTATTAGCAACCACTTTACCGCCTGGGCTTTGTGTTACAGAAGGAATAAATCCAAATTCGAAGCCAGCTGGAACATCTTTGGACATTTCGTTAGGTAACCAAAGTCCGTTCGGGATGAAAGCATCTTTGTTTTGTAGGAACAACATTTGTGAATCTGTGTGGTTAATCTGAATGGAAGCCTTATCAATGAAACCTTTATCGCGTAATGCAACAATTTTGTTCAAAGCAGTAAGAACAGCAGGGCTCTCGAATGCTTCTACTTTATTTGCAGCCATGTCTTGAAGAATGCTGTAATCATCATTGTTAGCCGAGACGATTGCAGGATACAAGACTGATCCATTGATATAGTACGGATATTTACCTGTGTGAATGAAAGGCGTAATTCCGTCTGCTTTGATCTTCTCACTTACAGCAAGGAAAGAATCGAAGTCAGTTGGTTCAGCCCATCCTTTTTCTTTGAAGAGAGCTTTATTCCAGAACATACCCCATGAGTTCAGAACTAGTGGAATATTGTAAACTTTACCATCGAATTGTTGAGCTGGTTGAGCAAGTATATCAGTAATCAGATCACCATCAATGTTCTTGGCATCCTTCAACCAGTCAGTCAAATCTTCAAGTTGATCGTCCTCTACCATTTGACGATCATTTAGACCAGCTCCATCGATATATACGAAATCTGGTGGAGTTCCACCGATCCAACGAGGTTTCATCTGATCATTGATTTTTGGACCGCCGGATTCCTTAACTTTCAAGTCAGGATTTGCAGCTTGGAACTCAGCAATAACTTTTTTCCACCATTTGTCGCCGTAACCACCGACAAAGTACTGGATTTCAAAGTCACCAGTCAATTTTGCAGTCTCTGGCTCAGTAGGTGTAGGTGTAGGTGTAGCTGTTTCTTCTTTAACCGGTTCTTTTACTTCTTCTTTAGGTGCTGCATTATTATTTCCACCACAACCAACTAGCGATACAGCCATTAGCGCAGCGATACTTACCGCAGCCATTTTTTTATTCATCATTAAAGCAGACCCTCCCTAGAATGATATTTTTACGCCTTTTTTATGAGTTCACATGAACTCTTTAGCGCTTAACTTCATCATAGATTGGGAGGGCCCAAATCTCTATCGAGAATCTTCCATGAATTCTTTGCTATCTTCTTTTTACATAAAGAGTAGAGAAGATAATCATGTTATTCCTTCATCATGACCGGTTACTCATGGCTACGACTTTTAGTCTCAGCAAAATGTTGTAGTTGGTCAAGTGCCGCTTGTGGGGTAACACCCTCGTACAGAATGGCATCTCCCATCTTGCGAGAATAATCCAAGACAGCTTGCCATGCAGGATCCTGTACAGGATAGAACTTCGCTTTACTCAGCGCTTCCAGATCGCTCCTCATGACTTCATTCTGCTTGGATAATCGACTACCTACTGACGTAGTAACCGGAAGAAAGCCTTCTCGCTTGATCATTTCTTCATATGCCGGATCGTCATACAGAAAGTCCAGAAAATTAGATAACGCTTTCTTATTCGTGTGATCTGTCTTAAAAGACACAAGAACATCATGTACTCCAAAAGTAATTGGCGGCATACCATCCTTCACTGGAATCGGACCTTTACCCCATTTCAGTGTAGGAAATTCATTAGGGACGACGGAGGAGAAATAATTACCTGATATCATCATAGCAAGTTGCCCCTCACCCAGAATCCGTTGCTTCTCGTCGCGAGTCGTGATACTTGGCTCAGGATCCGTTAGTCCTTTATCAAATAACTCTTTGAAAAAGGTTAATCCCTCTACATTGGCCGGTGAGTTAATCGTCCATTTCCCATCCTTTATCCACGATCCACCCGATCCGTAGAAGATATATGACAAAGTCGCCTGTGTCTCGTTATCCGTCAGGTCAAGGCCAAATCCTTCCGCTACGCCACCAAGTGCTTTGATCCTACTTGCGGCGTGCTCAAGATCTGACCAAGTCGTTGGAGATGAGGTCACGCCTGCCTTCTGAAGTAACTCCTTGTTATAGTATAAATTTCGTGTGCTTGCTACGTATGGAATAGCATACTGAATCCCTTTCATCTGATCCATCTCAAGTAAATTCGGGTACAGTTTGCTCGCCAATTCAGGAGATATGATCTCATCCATATTATTCAGTAAATTATCCTGAGCAAAATGTGCATACACATTCGTATTCAGTAGATCAGGTGGCTGATTCTTGCTAATCATTGTCGTATAGATGCCGTCGAGAATATCCCAGTTGGCTACCTGAAGTTCCACATCAATCAGAGGATTCTTAATCTCGAACTCTTTAACAAGTTTCTCCAACAATGGCTTTGTCTCTGTACTATATTCAGAGGCAACAAATCGGATTAACGCCCGTTCCTCCTTAGGTGCTGCTACAGGACCCGGGCTTGATTTCACACATGAAGAGAGAACAAAGGGCATAAGACTAACCATGAAGACCACAATAAAAGGCTGCACTTGTAGCGATTTTCTTTGCATAAGGTTATCTAATCCGCCTTCCCAAGAGGGATTTACTTGCTATTGATGAACGGAAACAGTAGCTTCTGGTTCTCAGCTGTAAACATATTGCTTTTTGTAATCACATTTGAATCGATATAGGTGATCGGCTCGGCTGTATCACCATTGATGAGGTTTAACGCTGTTTTCACACCAAGGTACCCCATGTTAAAGGGTTTCTGTACGATAGAAGCTTTCATAATTCCAGACTCAAGCAACTGTACCTCATCGCTGGAGCTATCAAACCCAATTAAATTAATATCATCTACGCGGTCCTGCTCCTTCAATGCTCTCGCAACGCCTTGTGATGCTGACTCACTCAACGTAATGAACGTATTAAACCTGGTATTACTCTGGATTAATTTCTTGGCGATTTGGTAAGCCCGATCTTCCGAATTATCAGCATAATAAACACCCAGTAAGCTGCTATCCTTATAGCCAGCAAGTTCACTCTGCATTCCTTGCAACCTTTCCTCCGAGACGATCGAATTCGCATTATCACTAATCATTGCAATGACAGCATAACCAGCGGTTTGCTCAACTGAGATTTGAGTCGCTAAACGCCCTCCCTCAATGTGATCGCTAGAGACAACTACGTGAGATGGCAACTTATCCAGTGACATATTAATAATGACCAGTTTAATACCAAGCTCATTAGCTTTGAAAAGTGTAGATCGCATACGATCATTCATAATAGGAGCTATGACAATGGCTTGCGGCTTCCTTTCAATCGCTTCTTCTAATAGTTGAATCTGAGTATCAGAATCACTTTCTGAAAGCGGGCCAACAACCTTGATCGTAAACCCCATCTCTTTAGCCGCTGCTTCTGCTCCCATGTTCACAGCTTGCCAGAAGTCAATACGAATATTTGAGGATCTAAGAATTACCGTAATATTTCTCTCTTCATGGCTAGGACCAGAGAGTATCTTGAAATAGAATACAGAGTTTGTCGCAATGACCAGCATGGCTAGCAGCAGCCAGAGGGTCAATCGTTGGTTACGCATCAGCCTGCACCTCTTAATCGAGTTTAGGTATCGTTATCGTAATGCAGGTACCTTCTTCGATCTCACTTTTGATTTGAATACCATATTCATG
>Ga0153923_100589_pt1 | contig 10866 bp, 7 predicted proteins | sample TSNJ007MetaG_FD_104682 | JGI IMG/M metagenome (GOLD analysis project Ga0153923, IMG submission 104682) | Attine ant fungus gardens microbial communities from New Jersey, USA - TSNJ007 MetaG | ecosystem: Host-associated > Fungi > Mycelium > Unclassified | place: USA: New Jersey, Brendon T. Byrne... | reverse complement strand
GTCACATTTTTAAGATCTTCAACGGTGGTGATGTTGCCATCCACGACAACTGCCTTTTGAGCTTTGTCCATCTCGAACAGTCCTAGTGGAACACGGAGAGAAGAGCCTTGAATGATCCCTTTAACCGTATCTTCGGTCAGTCCGTATTGCTTGAGCTTCTCTTGATTGAACTTAAGCGAAACTTCTTTGACGTATTGTCCAGAGATTTGAATAGAAGCAACACCCTCAACATCTTCAAGGGCAGGGCGAATATCGTTCTCGGCAATACGGGTTAGTTCCTCGAGATCTTCTGAATCCCCATTCGATAAACTAAGGGAGACGACAGGCATTGAGCTAAGGCTAAAACGGGAAATGGAAGGCTTTTGCACATTGTCTGGCAATGAGACCTCATTCAGCGCTTCGCGAACAGCTGCTGTAGCATTATCCAGATTCGTTCCATAATCAAACTCGATTTGGATACTGGAGGCATTCTCCAGAGAAGTGGAGGTGATTGTCTTTACACCATCCACATTGCGCAGCTTTTGCTCCAACGGTTTACTGACATCATTAACGACGCCTTCTGGTGCAGCCCCCGGATAAATAGTTGTTACGCTAAGATAGGGTATACTAATATTAGGTAAGGTTTCTTGCTTCATTGTCAGTCCGCTATACAAACCGGCAAATACAATAATTATCGTCAGAAGCCAAATGGCAAATTTGTTCCTGAGCGAGAAATTAATTAAGCTTTTCATAAGTGTTGTTTCTGCTCCTCTCGGGCCATTTCTTTACGAAATAGGGCGCCATTTTGAAAATTTATAATACTCGCTATCCATGTTCTTCTCTCTCACGAACTCTTTATAGAGCAATTAACGAAATACGCATGAATGATTTGAAAAAGAGGTAACCAGCTTCCTCAATTCTTCCAATGATGTAGTGAGCTCTGAGCAGGATTGGAGGTTGGACAACATCCCCTGTATGATTGCTTTGCGTGGGTGTGGTAAGAGAACTTCGCCTTCTAGAATGTTGAGTGATTCCAGCAAATCGGCTGACTCTTCGGGTTCTATACTATCTAATTTACTGACCGCAGTCTTCATGTCCTTAATGATCTGCAGTGGATTCTTGCGCTTACTCTCCTCATTCTCCTCCATCCAGCTTGCAAGAATGGTAGAGTTGATGAGAGGAGCCTGCTTACTTTTAAGAAGACCAGCTACAATAATATCTAGTAGATTCATTAGATGATCAGCCATAACGGCAAGGGACAAGTGGGTATCCTGACGAAAAATAACCGCAATATATGACTTGATTAGTCCATGACCTACAATACATAAATCTCCGGTATAGGGGATAATGTCTTTTCCATAAAGGGTCTCCATCTTCACCTGAAACCAGCGCAAGAAGGAAGCATTGTTTCTACGCAGCCATTCCGGTACTTCAGTATCAAAACCTTTTCCGGCAACTTCCTGAATTTGACGCTGTAAGAACTCACGTAATTCGTACACATGACTCAGTAGAATTTCTATTTGATTCCTAAGCTTCTCACGCGGTGTTCTTTGGGCTTCTTGTTCTTCACGTAATAAGGGATCACGAATCATTCGGTAACAATAGAGAAAAATACTGCGTTCCAGTTCTTCTTTGGATTTGAATACTAGATACAAGCTTCCCTTCGAAATTCCGCATAATTCGGCGATCTCTTGCATGGACGTGGAAGAGGAGCCTTTCACAGCGAATAATTGCATGGCGATCTTAATAATCTGTTCCTGCTTGTCCACAGTTTTATCGCTCATTGGGGGGATAACCTCCTTTCTGACTACCCAGTTCTATAATTGACTAATCGGTCAAAATAATTATATTCGATCCATCTTGTCATTACAAATTTCAGAACAGAAGGGTTACAGTTTTGTTGTAAATAGATTTTTACACAGTAATTGTCTAGGAAGATATAGGTTCTTCATGTAATATATAAAATGTGTCATTTTGGTGTTGCTTTTATGAATAAGAAGGTAGGTACAATATGAGAAGAGGACTTCAATCTATAATTATTATTGGGGCTTTCATAGCATTTTATTATTTTGGTTTTGGTATTTTTGGGAGTACTGCTGGAACAATTATTAGTATTTTCTCCACACTGACAGTCGTTTCAATTAGCTTAGCTATTTTTATGGAGAACCGTAATCCTTCTACTACGATGTCATGGATTCTTTTGCTTGCGTTGATCCCGGTGCTCGGTTTGGTCTTTTATTTTCTATTTGGACAGAATGTATTTAAACGTCGTAAATATGATAAAAAAGCACAAAGAGATCTTATGGCCTATGAGCGGATTGAGAATGACGCTTTGCGTACGCATCAAGATTGGTCGGTCTTTGACCCCTCGCGTCAAAAACTACTATTATTATCCAAGACTCTAGCGCGTACTCCTATTTCCTTTGCTTCAGAGACGCGCATCCTTACCAATGGTGAAGAGACGTTTGGAACATTACTGCTAGAGCTGCGACAAGCGAAGCACCATATACATATGGAGTATTACATCTTCCGTGCAGATCACATTGGAACGCGTATTCAACAGATTTTGATCGCAAAGGCGCGTGCGGGTGTATCTGTCCGATTTATGTATGATGCTGTGGGTAGTTTTCAGCTTTCTAAAGCTTTTTTGAAAGAGTTGGTTGATGCTGGAGTACAAGTGGCTTCGTACGGTAATTCCACCTCCTTTTTCTCTAGCCGGGTCAATTACCGGAATCACCGAAAAATCGTCGTCATCGACGGTGATGTCGGGTTCATGGGTGGACTGAATGTGGGGGATGAATATTTAAGCCGCAGCAAAACTTATGGATTCTGGCGTGACACCCATATGTTAGTTAGAGGTGAAGCGGTACGGACGATGCAAATCATCTTCTTGCAAGATTGGATGCATACTACAGGTGAAAAAATACTGGAGCAGGATTATCTAACACCACAGCTACACTTTATGACAGGGGACGGAGCAGTACAGATCATAGCGAGTGGGCCGGACAATGAACGCCGTGCACTCAAAAATATATTTTTCTCCATGATCACCTCAGCTGAGAAATCAGTTTGGATTGCCAGCCCTTATTTCATTCCGGACGAGGATATCCTGACTGCGATACGTGTAGCGGCTATATCTGGTTTAGATGTTCGCTTGTTATTCCCTGCTAAGCCAGATAAATGGATTCCGTTTCTGGCTTCGCATTCTTATTTCCCGGCATTGCTGGAGGCTGGAGTGAAGATTTATGAATACGAGAAGGGCTTTATACACTCTAAGCTGTTAATCGTGGATGGTGAAATAGCGACTATTGGTACAGCAAACATGGACATGCGGAGCTTCCATCTTAACTTTGAGGTAAACGCATTGCTTCTTCAGACAGAGAGCGTTACACGAATTGTTGCTGATTTTGAACGGGATTTATTGTCCACCACTCAGATTGTGCATGAGACCTTTATGAATAAACGCATGGTGGTACGTATACTGGAGTCTGCCGCCAGATTAATGTCTCCACTGCTATAACTTCATTACAGATTAAACCACCGCGGAGGGTGCTGCCTTCTCTGCGGTGGTTTTTGTTTAAAAAGTAGTAAAGCCCAGGTTAGTCTGCAGCCGGAACAGGATGTACTTGAACCAGGTCACATCGCTCTGATAGGCCTCAAAAGGTAAAGTGAACGTATGACCCTCGTTATTCCATAGCCGATAAAAGTAGGCTTCCATATCTTTGAACAGAGGCTGATCTCGCTTCATAGAAATCCACAGATCATTTTCCAGATTGTAGTCATCTAGATTGCGTGTGGTGAAATTGGTGGAACCGCCAAGAACGATGGAGCTGCCGGTTTGTTTGGCGATAAAGAGCAGCTTTGGATGATATTGCTCTTTGGTTGTATTGTACCAACGAATAGAGATTTCGCCGTTCGTGCGTTTATTCAGATCCATGGCAACTGGACGGTTGGGGATCCCGATTTTATCACGCCCGAAGGCGTTCTGATTTGGATCCAGGATTAGGTTTACCTTAGCCCCGCGTGATGTAGCCTCTACCAACGCATCCAGAATGGCATCATCAGCAAGATAAAACATCCCCATCCATACGGTATCCCCCTTCCGAGCGGACCTAATGCCTTGCAGCGCATATTTGTATACCTTTCCTTCTGTTAAATAGCGAACTTCTAGAGCTTTCGCTGATGGTAGGTTCTTTTCTTGGGTGAAATTGGGCTTATGAAGTAGCAATGGACCTGCATCTGAAAGATTGGCTGCCGCCTGTTCGGTCTGGAGAATATCGGCAATAATTGGACCTTGTACCTCCAAAGCAATATTGGAGTGGTAGGCGCTGGCATCGTGAACATTTCCAGAGGAAATTAGTGCAGTGTTCTCACTGACAATTACTTTGCGATGGTTCGCCTTCACATTCAGCAGCTTCAGATAAGATCGAGCGGTAATATCCGGTCCACCACTGGCCATAAGATTGGGGATAAAGCCCTTACCGGATTGTCCGAACCATTGAATGAAGGTGCGCCAGACGGCTGAATAGGCAGGTGTAGAATCTCGCAGGTCATTAACATCGGTCATGATGACTCGGATCCCCACCGCCTTCATTTCTTCCAGAAGATGATTGGGCGCTGAGTTGTAATTGGTATTGACCTCATCGGTGATGAAGACAATCTCCATTTCGGGATAGGTTTGCTTTTGTGAGATTAATTTATCTGTCAGCATTCGACTGACTGGAGGGAATGACTGATCTTTATGGGTATAATCATTGAACAGGAACAGGTCGATGACTAAGAACTCCCTTGACTCCTCGATGATATGTAGCATTCTCGGAAGAATTTCACTCTCCTGCTTACCTGTGTCCGTACCGTCTGGATAGGTTAGGTCATGCCAGAAGGATACATTGTTCACTTTGTATATGGGACTTTCATAGGAAATCCCAACGGGTAGAGGTTTATGTGTCTGGTATATCATGACGCCGATTAACCAGAGAATTAGAATGACGCAAGCCCATATCACTCGTTTGCGGCGTCGTGAAGAGGTGCGTTTCTTTGGAGCAAAAGCATGGGTTCTATCTTGTATCACTTGGGGCTGAACGGGTTGTTCACGATCTGATCTCATCGGAAGTTCCTCCTGAAAGTATTGCAGAGCACTTCCTTTATAATTATTGTGCTCCGGCGTGTACCAACCTATTAACACCTAGTGGGTAGAAATGAAGCATCCCTCGTATTTCACTCACTTCATATTGTAAATTCATCTGAAGGGATATGTTATAATAAGTGCAGTTTAGGAATAGGAGGAACGGAGCATGAGTCATACGCCAGAAGAGGCCGGACCATATGATGCGAATAGGCAGTCTGGCGCGGATCATGGCAATGACCTACCGACTGTAGAGGTTTCAGATAAGAAGTCTTTATTGCCTGCATCAAGGACAGGTGAACGCAAAATAGAGCATGTACGCCTTTGTCTAAATGAAGAAGTTGGTGGCGTTGGTGTGACTACGGGGTTTGAACATTACCGATTTCGGCATAATGCTCTTCCAGAGCTGAATTTCGATGATATATCATTGCAGACTACGTTCCTGGAACGTGAACTTCGTACACCACTGCTGATCAGCTCGATGACAGGCGGCAGTGCTGCTACAGGAGCCATCAATGCCCGACTAGCAGAGGCAGCGCAGCGTCGTGGATGGGCGCTGGGGGTTGGTTCTGTGCGAGCGGCGGTGGAGCGCTCTGAGCTAACCGAAACCTTTTATGTACGGGACAAAGCACCTGATATACCGGTTATCGCTAATATTGGCGCCGTACAGCTGTCCTATGGTTTCGGGATTGAGGAGTGTCGCCGCGCTGTGGATATTGCTGGTGCCGATTTTCTTGTACTGCATCTCAATGGTCTTCAAGAGGTCTTTCAACCGGAAGGGAATACTGGCTTTGCTTCTTTACTATCGCAGATAGCAAAAGTATGCCGTGCACTTGAGGTTCCTGTAGGTGTAAAAGAAGTCGGCTGGGGCATTGACGGTGATACAGCAGAACATCTTTATAATGCAGGGGTAGCTTTTGTTGATGTAGCGGGTGCAGGTGGAACATCCTGGAGTCAGGTCGAGAAGTTTCGGAGTAGAGACCCTATACGGCGTGCAGCGGCTGAAGCTTTCGCAGACTGGGGCACTCCAACCGCAGATTGCATTGCAGAGGTACGTGCTGTCTCCCCGAAGGGGGCATTGATTGGCAGCGGCGGCTTGAAGCATGGTGTGGATGCGGCGAAGGCATTGGCCCTCGGTGCTGATTTAGCAGGCTTTGGACGCAATCTTTTAGGACCGGCAGTAGATTCTGAAGAGGCGCTAGATGCTGCACTGGCTCAGGTAGAGCTGGAGCTTAAGATAGCAATGTTCGGCATCGGAGCTCCCGATTTAGCAACTTTACGTGGGACTTCCCGTTTAATACGTAAATAAAAGTATATGGTAAATATAGAAGTGAGGAAGTGAAAAAGATGATGATTAAATTGGTTCATATGGATGAGTCTGCTTTTCAATTTTTCTTAGGTCAAGCTACTCGTGATTACGCTGAAGATAAGATTAAAGCCGGCGCTTGGGACCCTGAAATCGCGATGAAGCTGTCTGAGGAAGCTATAACACAGTCTTTACCTAAAGGGTTGAGCACAGATGGCGCTTATCTATATTCTATAGTAGAAATAAGTAGTGATATCCAGGTAGGATACATCTGGTTTAATGTAAGTGAAGGCCGCAGCGGCCGAGAAGCTTTCATTTATGATTTCTATGTTTTTGAACCGTATCAGAGTAAAGGCTATGGCAAGCAGGCTATGGTCGCACTCGATGAAGAAGCTCGTGAGATGAACGTCACCAAAATCGGGTTACATGTCTTCGGTCAGAACAATCGTGCATTTGAGCTCTACAAAAAAATGGGATATACCGTAACTGACATTACGATGTCTAAAGATTTGTAATACTTAACGTGGAGACCTCTAAGGAGGTCTTTTTTGTGTTGTTCTAAGAAAACCAATGTAAATAATTGTGATAAATATATTTGAATTAGGAGGAATAGAAAAATATGATTATTAAATAAATTCCTAAAAATGGATTCAGCTATATGGAATATTGGAAGGGGGATTAAGGTGAGACCAAGGTTTGTATTACCAGCGGCTTTATCTGTAGCTGCAATACTGTTACTGGTTAGTTGCAACCGTGGGGATTCGCCAGGGAAAAAGCAATCTGCGTCGGAGCAAGTTCAGGCAAGTCCGGTTGCGCCGGTAGCCTCTTCAAAGGTAGCGGAAAAACAGCTAGAAGCGGCGTTGTCTCCATTGACAGTGGAACAAAGATTAGAGGATTTTGATTATATGTGGAAGATTATTGAGGAGAACTACCCTTTCCTAGAGGTAAATAAGCGTCTAAATGGAGAGGATTGGCTTGCGAACAAAGAGGAGTACCGTAATGAAATTGCAGCAGTGAAGACAGATGATGAGTTTTTTAGACGAATGAAATTCGTACTTAGCAGGTTAAATAATGGGCATACGAATTTTTTATCTAAGGAAGAATATCCATGGTTTCTAAACGCCTATGTTCAGGCAGGTTTTGGTTATGAGCCTTGGATCAACGTGTTTCAACAGCCAAATGTGTTGGCTCGTTACAACCAGAAACCTTTAGCGGAGCAGCAAAGCTCTGATGGCATCGTTAACGATATGAATAGTGGTGAGGCAGGGAGTCAGACAGGAAAGACTTCCGGGAATGTAAAAAAGGTTATTATAGAGCCAGAGCAAATAGCGTATCTAGGCATGCGAAGCTTTGCCGGAAGTCTCATGGAGATGGATAGTTCGGAGATTCGTGATTTTTTAATAGAAGTTAAAGATTATAAGACACTAATTCTAGATATCCGCGGAAATGGCGGAGGAAACAGCAATTACTGGAGAGCTCATATTGCTCCTCTGCTGATTAATAAACCTATCGAATACAATACATACTTACTTTATACAAGAGGCAACTATGCTGAGACCTTTATGCAGGCACGTCAGATCACAAGGGGGCAGCAGCCTATTACCAACATCAAAGACGAACAGTTGCCTAATTTACCATCGGAAGCATTAAAAATGTTCAAGACATATAGTAAAAATACAGATGTAGTAATCCCTCAAGAATCCGTTGGTTTTAAAGGAAAGATCTATTTGCTGGTAGATAGCTCTGTGTATTCAGCGTCGGAAGGTTTTGCAGTATTTGCAAAAGGCACCGGGTTTGCGACGGTTGTTGGTGGCAGAACAGGTGGGGACGGACTAGGGATGGATCCACTTGTCGTTGCATTGCCTAATAGCGGTTATGTATTCAGATTTTCCTTTGAGATGGGACTTAACTCTGATGGAAGCTGCAACGAGGAAGTGAAGACAGTCCCTGATGTGGAGGTTGATCCAGATACTTCTAAGCCCCTATTGGATCAGCCGGCGGTGCAAAAAGTATTGGAACTTGCCAAATCCTATTGAAATGGGTTCGCTTGGATAAGGCTGGATTGACACAACTGTAAGACATCCGGTGTTGCTGGAGAATATGTTCTAATATATAATGGTTTAGATCGTATTACTTATTCGGATGATCAATTTAGCTGAAAATAGGAGTTGTCATATAAATGGCTTTGAAAGCGGGAATCGTCGGTCTTCCTAACGTAGGAAAATCCACATTGTTTAATGCAATAACGCAAGCGGGAGCAGAATCCGCAAACTACCCTTTTTGCACGATTGACCCTAACGTTGGTGTCGTTGAAGTTCCGGACGAACGTCTTGATAAACTGACTGAGCTGGTACAACCTAACAAGACTGTACCTACTGCTTTTGAATTTGTTGATATCGCTGGTCTTGTGCGCGGTGCGAGTAAAGGTGAGGGACTAGGCAACAAGTTCCTAGCTCATATTCGCGAAGTAGACGCTATCGTTCATGTCGTTCGTTGTTTTGAAGATGAGAACGTTACCCACGTGGATGGAAAAGTAAATCCGATCAGCGACATTCAGACCATTAATTTGGAACTGATTCTTGCTGACATTGAGAGCATTGAGAAGCGGATTGAGCGTTCCCGTAAGAACATCAAAGGCGGCGACAAGAAATACGCTCAAGAAGTTGAACTGCTTGAACGCGTCAAAGAAGTGCTCTACGAAGATAAACCTGCACGTAGTATAGAATTGTCCGATGACGAGAAGGTTATTATCCGTGATCTTCATTTGTTAACATTGAAGCCTGTGCTGTATGCAGCGAATGTAAGTGAAGAAGAAGTAGCAAGTGCTGAGAATAATCCTTATGTGCAGCAAGTACGTGAATTTGCAGCAACTGAAGGTGCTGAAGTTGTTCCGATCAGTGCTAAAGTAGAAGCTGAAATTGCCGAGCTTGAGGGCGAAGATAAAGCGATGTTCCTAGAAGAACTTGGGCTAGAAGAATCTGGTCTGAACCGCTTGATCAAAGCGGCTTACAAACTTCTAGGCTTGTATACGTATTTCACGGCAGGCGTTCAGGAAGTTCGTGCGTGGACCATTCGTAAGGGAACTAAAGCACCCGGAGCTGCTGGTGTAATTCACACAGATTTTGAACGTGGATTTATCCGTGCTGAGGTAGTGGCTTACGCAGATCTTTTGGCAGCAGGCTCAATGAATGGTGCCAAAGAACGTGGTCAACTGCGTCTAGAAGGTAAAGAGTATTTGGTGCAGGACGGCGACGTTATGCATTTCCGTTTCAACGTTTAAGAGGACTGAAGCATACTAATGATAAGAGGGTCATCTCAGTCGGTAGAGGGTATCTACTGCTGGGATGATCCTTTTTTTAAAATATAAGACATTTATTAAGGGATTTACGCGTACAGAACTGTAGCCATTTCACAATATCTTTGGTATAATATAAAGTCGTATATCTAATTTTATGACATATGTTTTAATCGCTTTATTTGCGAATTTGAAATTGAACTAGGAGAGGTGAATTCCCTTGTTGGACCGATTGCAATCCCTGGCGGACCGCTATGAGAAGCTCAGTGAACTGCTTTGTGATCCGGATGTTGCAAACGACAGTAAGAAACTGAGGGATTATTCCAAAGAACAATCAGACCTACAGCCTGCATTTGAGGCGTATACTGAATATAAGAGTGTAATGGAAGAGCTTGAAGCTGCTAAGCAGATGCAAGGCGAAAAGCTTGATGATGAGATGAAGGAAATGGTCAAGATGGAAATTGACGACCTTTCCAAACGTCAGGTAGAGCTGGAAGAGCAAATCCGTGTATTGCTACTGCCTAAAGACCCGAATGATGATAAGAACGTAATCGTCGAAATTCGTGGTGCAGCGGGTGGAGATGAAGCTGCATTGTTTGCTTCCGACCTTTATCGGATGTACACCCGGTTTGCAGATTCACAAGGCTGGCGCGTGGAGCTAATGGATGTCAACGCGAGCGATCTTGGTGGATTTAAAGAGGTAATCTTCCTTATTAACGGCCGCGGTGCATACAGTAAGTTGAAATACGAAAGTGGTGCGCATCGCGTACAACGTATCCCAGCGACTGAATCCGGTGGACGTATTCATACCTCTACTTCTACAGTATCGGTGATGCCGGAAGCTGAAGCATTTGAGATTGAAATCCATGATAAAGATATTCGTGTGGATACCTTCTGTTCAAGTGGTGCAGGCGGACAGTCTGTAAATACGACCAAGTCTGCAGTACGTGTAACCCATGTACCTACGGGCATCGTTGCTACCTGTCAGGACGGTAAGTCACAGAACTCCAATAAGGAAAAGGCGCTTCAAGTGCTTCGTGCCCGTATCTCCGATATGAAGCGGCAGGAAGAAGAAGCAAAGTATGCTGGTGAACGGAAGAGCAAAGTAGGTACGGGTGATCGTAGTGAGCGTATCCGGACGTATAACTTCCCGCAGAGCCG